>Ga0307378_10004373_pt1 | contig 20186 bp, 17 predicted proteins | sample UN1MG_FD_202238 | JGI IMG/M metagenome (GOLD analysis project Ga0307378, IMG submission 202238) | Soil microbial communities from Risofladan, Vaasa, Finland - UN-1 | ecosystem: Environmental > Terrestrial > Soil > Coastal area > Acid sulfate soil | place: Finland: Risofladan, Vaasa | collected... | reverse complement strand
CTGTGAGGGGCGTAAAGCTCTTTTACAAGGCTGAATATTGTGGCACTCTTCAATCGAAAGAGAGGAGTAACAGAGAATACAAAGTATGCCTAAATGAGAGAGCTTTACGTCTACTCGACCAATTTTCCGGAGCGATAAATTGGCGCAATGCAAGCAATAACAATGGTTTATGGAGATTTTAGCGGGCCGAGGCAGCGAGAAAACAAAGCCAATTCAAACCCAAACGCCGGCCTTTGGACGGAAAATCCTCTGTATAGACCTGTCAAATGGAGGATAGAAGACTATTTGAAAACAAAATCTGTTACTGGCGCATCGGGAAACGCCCTTGCGCAGACGAGCTTAAGGAGTCCAGAACGGATCGCCGGCCGGAATGAACTTGATCGGCACCTCGTTCACAAAAGACTTGAGCCATTCGCTGCAGTGCTTCATGCCGGCTTCTTCGGAAATGCTGTGGCCAAGAAGAATCAGGGCCTTGTTCCGGCCCATATCTTTGGCATCGCGGACATATTCGACCGTCTCCCACTCTTGTGTTTCGCCTGCGATAAGCACCTCGATGTCCCGGCCCTGCAGCATTTTCATCTGCATAATCGAGCCCGATGCGCCGGCAGCAAAACCGAACTTCGTGAACTGCATTTGCGGATAACCGATGACCCGAATAACCGAATTATCATATTTCTGTTTCAGGCCGTTAACAAACTGCTGTAGTGACATTGATTTCGGCAATTCGAAGTGGAGGTTCTCGTTTTGTTTCTGAAAGCTTTTCCATCCGAACAGCTCGACCATCCCGGCAACAATGCCGTCCGGTTCGGTCCGGTGAATATGGTCGTGAAAACGCCAGATGGTCAGGTTGTTATCTTTGATGAACTTTCGCTTGGCCTCGATGACCGGGTCCGGATCGAGCCGGCTCGTGTCATCCTGACCGTGATAGAACGTCGGCTCGTGCGTGATAATGAAATTGCATCCCTGCTGAGCCGCCCGCCTGAGGACATCGTACGTGGCCATGAATGTCACCGCGACTCCGGTTACCGGCGTATTCGGGTCACCAGCCTTGAACGTATCGACGGTCCGCTCCTGCCAGGGACAGGTTACGTGCTGCTTGATCTTGTCCACGATCTGTTGGGCCGTAAGAACATTCATGTTGTTTTTGACCTCCGCCTTCATCGAAGCGTTAACGGCACCGAGGCAAGCCAGTACAACGCCGGTCGCCAGCGAAGCCAAAATTACCGGACGAAGGGCGATTCGGATTATTTTCGTTTTCATAGCTATCTCCTGACATGAGTTTATGTACCATATACACCTAAAGCGTGTTGAGAAAATTTTTGCCCGGTGTGGAGATTGCATCTCCTCCCGCCCGGCCTTTCGGGCGGTGGATCAGGCCCAGCTCCCGGAGATATTTCAGTCTTTTGCCGACGGTTTCACGCGGTACGTTGAGTTCCGTTTCCAAATCGCTCAGCTTCCTGGCGAACTCGGCCGTGTTCAAGTGCTTAAGAATCCTGACGTCAATCTCCTGCAATCTCGGCAGCCGTTTTTCCCCGCCGCACGATTCCAGCAGGCATACCAGATCGACGACGGCGTTGCTTGTCGGCTCGAAACCTGTACCGCCGAGTTCGTAGTACCTCGGATAGAATTTCGCCAGATCGCGGCCGGCCAACTCCGCATCGATCTGGCCGGTGAGAGCTTCGCGGACAAATGTGGGGCAGAGTCTTATCTGCTGAGCCAGCTCGGACAGTGTTCGAGCCTGCTGTTCCGGCTTTGGATTGAACAGCCAGCATTCCAGGTCGAATTCGAGAGAACGGCCCGGATTTGCCTTTATTGCCTGACGGGCATTCTCGGAATAGCTTTTTGTGTGCCTGCCTGCCTGGATTATTGCGGCCTGGATGTCGTCGTAAGGATATTTATTTTGCAGCCGTTGCTGCTGCGAATCAGGTACGGAATAAGTGCACGTCTCAGGATCGTATCGGATCGGGCCTCTACCGGCTTTTCGTCGCGTCGATTTTACATGTTTGCTGGTCATAGTCATTTTATACTTCTATCAGGGTACCTAACTTGCCTGGGAATCTATCAGAAACCATGCTCGTTAGCAAGGAATACTTCTGCTCACCTTAGCATACTGAACGGTAAATATTCCCAGCGGTGAATAAGATGTTTTCACAGCTATATTTGATAACACCCTGGACATCCTCCTGCAGGACTTTCAGATGTATTCTCGTTTTGAGTTTGCTGATTTGTTCAAGTAACAGTAGTTTCCTGGATTTCTTTTTACCTTGTATACGATAGGCTTTTACATCCATATGGTTCAGTCAAGCAATTTGCAAATACCGGCCATCTTCTTAGCTCGTTTGAGTGTTTGAGTCTCATCATTAATGAAATACAGATACTAATCTTTTATAGAGAATAACTTGGCGTCATGATTGGCATTTCAAGGCAGAAAACTATGGGCTTCTATGAATTTTAGTAGACAGGGTGTATGGAATGCTGTAAATTGTAGTACAAAAGAAAAGCTCTTTCAGAGCGCAAATAATGGTGATTTTGAAACAGAATTGAAGAAAGAAAATATTGCCGGGCCCGTAGCTCAGCGGTAGAGCAGTGGACTCATAATCCATTGGTCGTAGGTTCGAATCCTACCGGGCCCATTACACAACCAACTGGGGACAAACCATTTACACCAACAGGCAAGTTAAGTGATAAGTCGAAAAATCAAGAACTTGTTTCTGGCTTGTTTTTTGATTCTCAAATCGATGCGGACTTGAAGCAGATTATCGAGCATTGGCCAAAATTTTCATTTGAACTTCGCAAGGCCATTTTTAGAATAGTACGGTGAGATTTGCGAGAAAATCATAAGACACCTGCAAAATGACTGAATTTGGCAGGTGTCTTAAAATGTACTCTACTGTCGGTTATCCTCTCAACTGCCGGAACTCTCATCTTTTTCGACCGATTTGGAGTTCTGTTTGTAAACTCCTTTGCAATTTTAAAGCATCCCTGACAGCCAAAAGTTCCATTCCTTATAACTCCGGAACAATCGTATAAGTGTCCTTATCAAGATCGATCAATACTTTTGTACCATCTGCAAACATTGTCTGCTGTTTGCGATACTTGTCATCCAGAAATTTATGGTTGGTCATTTCTATCAGAGCAAGTCTTTCGTTAAGATTACTCATAATACGAACTCGCTGCAATTCTGTTTCAGCGGGCTCAATTGATAAATACGGCAATCCCGCATGGGCCAGACCATGTAAATAACCTGAATCATTTTCCGGAATGCCCCATACTCCTTTTCCAAGTGACCAGGGAATAAAGATCGAATCATGATAAACCAGACTGAAAAGGGGAACGGGTATTCCCATCGCCGGCCCATGACCCGGATTTGGATTCAAGGCAAACGGAGCATGATGAACTAAATCCAGGTGAGGGATTGCCCAATCAGCCGGTTCTTCGGAACTGACTACTCCAACTTGAGTGCGGATAAAATCAAAACAGTCTCCCCTGTATTGAAGACATTGTTTTCGTGTCACAGGATGCTCCGGATTATAACACTCATCCGGCGGGACAACGGCAAACACATCCAGGTATGCGCCTCGGACTTTGATATTATTATTAAGAATAGAACGGTAATTCTTAGTTACATGCCCAAGAGCCAAACTGGAACAAAGAATTGATTGTTTGCCTCCATACCAGGTGCTGCCGGAATGTCTATGACCATTTTCCTGTATGACCGTATGCTGTTGGTTATATGATTTGGCATCGAGGTAATAATCACGGTATTGGTCATGCAGGGCAAAAACATAGCCCAAATCATCACAAGTCTGTGCAAGAGCACGAAGACCTTCCCATCCACCAGCCTCCGGGCTCGGAGGCAGAATATCAGGATGCAGATTGTCATATCCCCGAAATCCCCATCCATCCAGGTGAATATAGGCATGGTTTATCCCCTTCTTTTCCAGGGCACGCAATTGCTCTGCTCTCTTGTCAAACCTAACATAATAATGATTCTTTTCAGGGTCCTTCTTGTTGTAATAACTGGACTCCGGCTGGATGTGTATGAGAATATTCGTGTGAATTACAGGAGAACCGATCAATCGCTTTACAATCGGATTACGAGCAATCTTCTCATTTAACGAAACGAAAGATCCATTTTCAATGACATAACGCCGGTATCGCTTGGCAAGTGTCACATAGTTGCCTTTCCGGAAGAAACACAATCTGGCCCGCCTCGGATATGAAAGTTTTCCCAGAGAATGCGCCCAGCGAGAACCAATCCGCGTCGGTCCACCTGCAGGATGTGAAAAGCGGCAACCGCCATCGGCAGGTGTCTCAAGAATAACCATTGCTGCAGAATCACCTTTCTGGTGGCCCCACCAGGGCATGTAGAGACCACGCCCGTAAGACATTGTGTCATAAAGCCAAACACGCTCCGACCATTTCTTTGGCAACAGCATTCCCTGCATGAAAGGGATTACGGTAAAATCGAAGCTTGCTTGTTCAAAGGGAGCCGGCCATAAACACTGTTTAACCGCAGCAGTATCTTCTTTGGCAACCAGTTCACAAACGAGATCTTCGTTGGGAGCCTGAAGGCAAATATTGAGCTGTAAGCGAATTTCCAACAGCTTGTCCTGGTGGACATAGCCATTCAATTGGATTTTTATTCCCGACTTGAATCCTGTTTCATAGGATTCTATTTTTATTTGTTTTGCATCTTTAAGACGTAAAGGGATGTTCCGGCCGCTATGTTCAATAGTCAGATCTCCCTTTGTCGAACCCTCTATGTTCCATGAAATGTCTTTGTCCCTGATTTGCATCGCAAGGGTATTTGAGTCAATTACTACTGTGAGACGTTTTCCCTGGATGATCCATTGAGCTGCATCTTGCTTTACTTTGATCTTTGGATTGCCCCATTCGAGTTGTGTAAGCTTTCCTGAACAAACACAATCCCGGGAAAGTATCATGCAAATCAATAATGACAGGTATGTTTTACGAGTCATAAGTTAGTAAACTCCCCTCTATATGTACCTGAATAAGATGGTTAAGCTCTCACTCTATCAAGCGGCCCCTATTGAAGATGTCATGAAAATCCGATTTCAGTTCAGCCATGAAGAGGGCACCTTTTGATCCTATCAACGACTTCTAACCTGCCAATCACTCTAACAGAGATTGTGACGTTGTCAAGCAGGGTATTCCTTTCTACTCATTTTGCGCTAATATGCAACCTTGTTATCGCTGAGCCAGCCGCTCTTTCAAAATCCCCTCTAAAAATCTAATATGTTTTCATCGCGAACAGATATATGGCACCTTGGATTCGTACCGCTCCCTGCTCCTTTGCAGTCATTTATTCATGGCCTTATCCAGCCTGCAGAATCTCACAGAGCACCGCTCAAAGGCCAGATTAGCAACGATCTTACTTTGATGCGTATCCATCATCTTGTTTTCAGAGATAAAAACGCCAGAGCAGCCATAGGAGCTATGCCGAGAACAGGGATGCCCTTTTGCTTGCTTCACCGCGACCGGTTGTGGTATAATCATGGCAGAGAAGCATACCAAAGATGCTCGTTGTCTCTCTTTTAAGAGAAGGGCAAATGCCATGCAAAAAGCAAACGGTTTTACACTAATAGAGCTTTTAGTGGTGATTGCTATCATCGCATTGCTGATGGCGATATTGATACCGACACTGCATCGAGCAAGAGAACAGGGCAAGCGTGCGGTTTGTCTTAGCAATGTCAAGCAGTTGACAATTGCATGGATTCTATATGCGGATGATAACGACGGCAAAATCGTTGACGGCTGGACAGGCAGAAAGGATTCCTGGGCAGGACCGGTCAATGAAAGTGACGACCCAGACAGTCAAATAAAAGCTCTCGAAACAGGATTGCTGTTCCCCTATAGCAAGAAGGTGGAACTTTACAAGTGTCTGGCCGGCTATCCGGGAGAGATGCTGACATACGCCACGAGTAGCGCCATGAATGGTGGCCATGAATCGACAGGTCCGGTGGTTAAAAATAGACTGCAGATTCGCAGGGCGGCTGAAAGGTTCGTTTTTATTGATGGAGGCTGTCGAACTTTTGACAGTTGGGTTCTTTTTTATGAAGAGCCGAGATGGTGGGATATGCCTCCGATACGGCACGGCAAAGGAACTACCTTTTCTTTTGCAGATGGGCACAGTGAATACTGGAAGTGGAAAGACCCTCGCACCATAAAGCTCGCCGAAGAAGTTGGACCGCTGAACTGGCGTGCAGACATACAAGTCGGTAACGAGGATTTGCATAGGTGCCAGAGAGCCTTGTGGGGGAAATTGGGGTATACGCCGGTAAAGCAATAGCCGGGGCTGTTCATGTTCATGGGTTTTTATGCACCTGGAAAGGTAAATGAACTGTTTCCGTACGGTTCTCTTCACAGAATCTCACCCCTAATTCTGCCGATTTTGCGCTAATATGCAACTTTGTTATCGCTGAGCCGGCCGCTCTTCAATCCGCCGGATGCGTTCCTCCAGATCATTGAACTAGCGCGCTTGTTTATACACGCATAACAGCGGCCAAAAACTCGTTTTTTCCAAAATCAAATCCCGACTTTTTCGGCCATTAATTCATTGCTTACGGCTTTTTAAATAGCGACATTATTGTCTGCACCACCTCTGGAGTGTTCTTCGCGGGATTTTCGAGGCCGTAAGAGGGGGGGCTGCATCGCCCATTACTTTCTGTCACTGACAGCGTCTTGCGGACAGATTATTAGTGAATATTTGTCTGCTGAGATTACGTGAGCCTAACCTCTTATTTCCCGCTGCGGCTTTTAACTTCGGCCTCGCTGATCGCCTGCTGAATGTCTTCCACGTAGGCCTGATGCAATCGGCTGAGTTCTTTATCATTTGTCGTCAAGGCCATAGGAAAATCAGTTAGAGGCAACTTCGGTGTCGGCGTTTTCAGTTCCGGCAGCTTCGCCGCCAAGGTCTTGAATTTGCGGCCCCAGGCTTTGAGAGTCAGGTCGGCCTTGACCAGACCGGCAAATAGGCTGATATCTCCCGATTCGGGAGAGTCGGCAAATGGCCAGGACAGCCATCCATCAGCCAGCGAACGGGATGCCTCGATTTCCTCGCTTATCCAGAGAGCCTGCTGCTGTTCGCTCAGGTAAGGATGATTCTGGGGTGCCCCGCCGCCATACCATCCAAATTCGCCGAGGACCACCGGCTTGCCGGTATGACAGTAGGCTAAAACTCCCTGCAGGTAGCCTATGTTTTTCCGCCGGTTCTGCTCCGATTCAAAAGGACTGCCCAGAGTCGGGTAGAAATGAATGGTCACGAAGTCGAGCCAGCGAGCTTGTCGGCGAGGATTGAAAGCGGCATAACGGTTTGGATTACCCGAACGAACCAGCGGATAAGACCACTGGATATACCCAATCGTGATCAGGTGAGTAGGATCAGCCCGGCGGATGGCCTCAACCTGCCGGCGCACCCACTCATCGGCCAGATGCTCCCGAAAACTCTGCCAGTCCCGCAGTCTCGGATTTCCCGGGTCTGGCAGATTCTCCGGCACCGCCACATTGCCCCACTCGTCATCTTCGGTCAGTTCATCACTCCAGGCAGCCTTCAATGCTTCGCTGTTTCCATAGGTACTCAGCAGCCAGGCGTTCCATTGTGGACGCCATTGTTCGACAAACCACGGCATGTGCGGCTCATTAAGAAGGTCCCAGGCGAAAATGGCCGGCTCGCCATGGTAACGCTGTGCCACAACAGCCCAAAAGCGCTCGAGTGCCTGCAGAGCCGCCTGGCCGGCGAAACGGTCCGGCTTCCAATAGTCGGGCTGGCCTTCCCAATGGTCCGGGCCGGTAAGAATCAACCGAACGCCCTTCTCACGAGCAATCTCAACGAGTGTGTCCAGTTTCGAAAGAGCCTGCTCTTCGATCTTTTCAGCGGTGGGCTGAAAACTGCCGGCAGTCAGAAAGACCCGGGCACAATTGACGCCCATCCCGCTCATAACGCGAAAGTGCTGCCGAACCTTCTCGGCATCAAACTGCCGCCATAGTTTGGGTGCCCAGCCCGTATGAGGATCGTAATAATTCGTACCAAATGGAATATAGGAACGACCGGAATCAGCCTCAATAAAACCTTGTCCATCCGGTGCTACTATTATCAGTTCCATATTTGGGCGACTTATCGCTCCGATTGCGGCGAAAGGCGAAATGGATACCAAAATCACAGAAACTATGAATCGACTCATTATACAATATTCCCTTCAAAATGCGCAGGCTTGTGAATATTGAGCCGTCCGTTATCTACAGACTCGAACCAGGCACTTCGAGCATCTTATACCCGCAGGCTTTCAATATGCGCTCCAGAGATACAATACCTGCGGCGTACCAAGCTCATACAGAGTGGTTCTGTCGAGTTTTAATAAGTTCGGCTTGCGGTAGCTCAAAAAGTCGGCAAAAGTAAAAGGCTTGCGATATGCCACCACCTGGGCAGTTTCAATCCCCGCCAGAGATTTAACCGACTCTATTGCCTCATCCAGATAGCCGATATCATCTATCAGCTTTTCGTCGAGGGCTTCCTGTGCACCGAAAATACCGCCGTCTGCCAGCCGTCTGACCTCGTTCGCATCAAGTGTCGCCTTTCTACCTTCGGCAACAACCTGTACGAACCTCTCGAAGGCGGGCGTTATGAGCTTATCCTGCATATACTGAAGCTCTTCCGGGGCCGGCTCCCTGAATGAACTCGGCCAATCTTTCTTCGGGCCCGACTTTACAGTAACCGGCAGAACTCCAAGTTTTTCTTCCAGCAGTTCCTGGACAACAAGATACCAGCTTATCACACCAATCGAGCCGGTAATCACGGTCGGCTCAGCTATGATTTTATCACACGCAACCGATGTGTAATACCCCCCTGAAGCGGCAACTCCCTGCATAAACGCAACGACCGGTATGTTTTCTTTGCTACGGAACTCCCTGATTTGCTTATATATCTGGTCGCTGGCCGAAATCGTTCCTCCCGGCGAATTTACACGAACAATCAATCCTTTTACTCGCCTGTCCCGCCCGGCCACTTTTAGCTGCTGGTAAACATCGCCGGCAAGCTGGTCATGGATTATGCCCTGCAAAGTAATCACAGCTATTTTATTCCTTGCAGGCCCCTCCCGTATTACTTCTTCGGTAAGCATTCCTCTTTGCCCCGTTGCAAAGAGAGCAACTACGCCGATTAGCATCAAAAACAGCGCTATATTGGCCATAACTGAAAACGCCAAAAGAATGCCCCAGAAAATCCTCCACCCCGACCCTTTTCTGGCTGGTCTCATTGTCGGCGGGTTTGCATTCAGACCTGATACCGGCCTTGCAGACTGTGGTTCCATCGAACTCGACATATTGTTGTCCTGTTCAAAATCCATAATATTGCCTTTCAAAAAATTTGCACAGACATTATAGACCTCATAATATATGCTGTCAATCCTCAACTAAAGTTGACCGAAGGAACAACAAACCTGAATTGGCAACCATCGTCAGAGCCGTGGGATTACTTTTATTTCAGGAAGGAGCGGTTTTATCCATCCATCCCGGCATACACCTTGTAATTTAAATATCCCGTGTACTATTTAGAAATCCGGTATTACGGTTATAGTAACATCTGCAACGTGAATATCTAATCCAGGTGAAGCATATAAAATTTTCACTTTCTCAGCTTTGACACAAACATTCCGTACCGCAATATTTTCACTTAGATCAAGAGGAACCTTCGGATTATCTATCGAACATGAGTACTCTCCCGGCACCATACCGGTAGGCTTAACCTTGCACACGAGTTCCAAATCAAAGTTAGATTTTACCCTGATTTCAGAACACCCTTCGTATGTATCGAATTCTACTTGTTGTAGTTTGATAGACAGTTTTTGGCAATCCAATATCTCAACATACATACCGACATCCATTACAACGGGAATAGAGCATGTATCCTCCGGCAGGTATAAAAGTGAACCGAAACCGCCTCTTAGAATTTTTGCCTGCATCGATATCGGCAGTACCAACAGTAATGTAACTCCAATTAGACTCTTCCTTAACATTTTCAGACCTCCTTGCCTAACCCACGCACAAAAAAGTATTTCGAGGGTCAACTCTGAGCCTTTCATAATTCCCTTAAAAGCAAAACGTACCTATCTCGAATTTGCTATATTTAATACAAATTAACAGATTACATACAAAAACGGGCGATCTGCTCCTATTTGCGCTTTTATTAAAAGGAGCCTTTACTGCTCATGAACGGCAGTTCTAAAGAGAATGCTCATACTTTTTGAAAATCCTCACTTACATGCCGGGTTTGGAGGATCGCGAGCTGAACTATCGATAAAGATGACAGGAGAAAAACAAATAAGCCTCTCGTCCATAAGGGCCGAGCGCTTGAAGAAAGTACTTAATCCCCATTGTCCGGGTATGACCGCAGACAACATCAAAAAAATCCGTTGACTACTTTTTCCTGTTTCCATGCCTCTGTCTCCTATCAGAGGCCCTCCTCCTTGAGCACATAGCTAACCGACCAGACCTGCAATCAGGCTTGACCTCATCCTTTTAGAGCTATGTGTGGAATAATTATCAATTACCAAGGCATGAACCGGGCGTCAAGAAAAAAATGGAAATAAAGAACATATTGTGCGTTTTTTTTTGGGACGTTAACAATAAAACACCAACTGAACAATACTTATGATTATTCCTAATGTTGCATAAAATCTTGTGATAGGCGGCTGTCTGTTGCTCGGAATAAGCAAAATTAATTACTAAAACGAATGTAAACCTGTGGTCAGTTCTTCCAAATGTTTTTTTGCGTTTTTGAGGGATGTAATGATTTGATCAATTTGCCGGCAGCTTTTTCCGGTCCAAAGCCAGTTAAGGATTCTTTCGATTCGGACCTCGTCTAATTTACGCCAGTCACCGAAACACAAATCGTCAGGCAGATTATATTCATTAGCTTTTTGAAGAAGGACTGCGACGCCGGCTATTGCGCCTAAAGACATATTCTTCGGCTCGATGCCATGTTTCAGGGCCAGTTGCATCGTGCCGAATATTCGCCCGTCTATTTCCAGTTTACGCACCACGTCACGAGTAATTCTGGCGATAGTATCGCCAAGGTACGGATTGGTCATTCGTACGAGCAGGTCCTCGGCGTAATCTTTGAAGCCGGCTTCGGTAAAAAGCTCATCTCCGAGATAAGCATACTTTTTTATCAGTGCCGCTCCGGACTCATTCAAAAAAGCATCTCTGCCGATTTGCATAACGGCTTTATCACCCTTGAGATCGGTCATCGACCTGGCTCTCTTTACCGAACCGATAAAACCGAGCAGCGAATGTATTGCATTATGGCCGTACAGCTTGGCTTCTTCGAAAGGCAACAGGTCGTCTTTTTCTATGAAAACTTTTATGCCGGGCTTAAAACCGGCAATCTGCGTTCGGCTCACCATGATTCTATTGAACTGCTCCACCAGAAAGGCCCGCTCGATACCCGGGGCTATGGCCTTGAGTTTCAGTTCGGCAATCTCGTCAGGGTCCGCAACGACTCTGCTCATCTTGCCGATTACCGTGTTGAGAAACTGCACTTTTTTTTGTGGCAGTGCGGCATTTTTTTCGCCAACGGCTTTTTCCAATATCTCTGCCGCGTGATTATTGTTTTCCGCAGTGTAAATAATAGTTGCTTTGGCGCTGCTGTTTTTCAGGCCCTCGGCTATCAGAGAAACAACGCTGTTGGCCTCGCCGGCTCCATAGAAACTGACAGACGGCAGACTGGTTACGATTTCCGTTGACTGCGCCAGGATTTCGAGGAGGCTTTGCCTGTCCGCAGTGACGTTTGGATTCAGCAGCTTCACATTGTCAATTCGCATCGGCTCTATGCCGTCGGCTTTGGCGACATTTACATAATAGCTACCCTTGTTGGCCCTGACGGCGTCAACCAGATCAGCATCGATCTCCGCTACGACAATCCGCTTGAAATTGCCGCTTTGAAATGCCTCTTTGGCAAACAGTCCGCCCTGGATCGGCCCGAATCCGAAACCGGTAAATACGTGCTCGGCCATCATTACTGACCTGCAACCTTTAAGAACTCATCGATCCGTTTTCTGTCCGTTAAAATTTTCATTTCCAGATCGTAGGTTCTGCTCTTTCCCGGGGCGAGATGGATGAGTTTTTTCTGCTTTCGAGCATTGGCCTGGCCGATCGGCGGATTTGTCCCCGGCTCCAGGGCCGTCACATACTCGCCGGGCCCCCAGTGCTGCCAATTGCTCAGCCACGGCAATTGTTTCTTTTTGTACTTCAGAAAAAGCGCCAGGCCGAGCTTTCGATTATACAGGCCGGTATTGCACATCCCCTTCTTATCGGCGGCCACGTCGATAAAAGCGCAGCCCTCGCCGCCGCCCCGGTGACTATCGAGCGGTCTGGAGCACTTTCGGAAATTGCGATTGCTGTTGAAAACCGCGTTATCCATATCCAGCCCGCGCGACGCCCAGTCGCCCTTGCATATAATTTCAGTGCCTTCATCAACGAGAGGCCAGCCGTAGTTGCAATGGTACAATATCATGTGCGGAGCCGGCGTATTGCCGAGGTTTGTTACGACATCGTGAACTCGAACAGCCGGCTCACCGAGGGTGCCCGATATCGTACGCCTTAACTCCAGATTAGGCCCGAACACACGGGACTGCTTAACCACGGCTGTAATGCTCATCTGAAGTTTTCCCGCGAGCAAGTCCGGCTGGACTATGGATTCGATGCTCGCCGGAATATTGCTGATGCGCCCGTGCAGGCCGCGGTCGCCGAACTCATCGCTTTCGGGACCTCCTATATGAGTCAGGCCGCAGGTCGTCAATAAACCGCCGCCAAACGAATACAACCATTCCAGTCCGCGATTAGCGTCCGGCCGGGGCGCGGTTACACCCGCGTGGCTCAGCCAGGCAAGGCTGTACTGATTATAGAAAGCATCAACAATATCCAGCCCCCTGTCGATTACCACCTTGTACCTAAGGCCGGCACCGGTATTCACCCAGGCGATTCGTGCCCCTTTACCATGGCCATTGTCCAGAACCGAGGTTTCAATACCTCCGATCTGAGCGACATTATTAACTTTGTTCTGCCAGTTAAATCCATGGTCCTTTTTGGCCATCTGTATTCCCTTTCCTTTCTAAAATTGCCTAACTCAAAGCGTCCTGCAGCTCATCGAAACTCTGATACGTAACGGCACTGCGAACGACCTTCAGCATCTTCTCATAAGCGTGGATGTTGCCGTACCTGTCTTCGAGCGGGGCTTTGATAAACATCGATGCGAACAAATTGCCCATCTGCACCGCTTCAGTAAAGTTGATAGAGCCGTCCTTAAACTCGTCCAGATGAGAGGTGACATACGTAATAAGTCCCGCTCTGAACGAGTCTCCGGCCCCAACGAGGTCAACCACCTCCCCCGCCATAAACCGGGACTTGATGCGATTCGGACCATCGACGGTTTCATCCGGATTCACATGCTGTTCATAGGCGCCGTCACTGACGGTCACGCCGAAAAGCTTTGTCCTGCCGTCCTGGCGACAGAATTTTTCGGTCAAAAACTCGAGAAAGTGCACGTTGTTTTCATGCTCCTCGAACTCGTTCCATTTTCGTCCCGGAGCAAGTGTATTTTCGATCAGCTTGGCTTCATCGCAGGAGGTAAAGAACAAATCAACTTCAGGCAAAAGCGGCTCCAGAAGCCGGTACTCCTTGACGGCAACGCCCTGCTCGATCAGCGCGTGAGGATTCCCCGTCAAAGTATGACTGTCCACAATCGTAACGGCCTCTTTACCGTGACACCATTTGATAAATTCAGCCAAATCCCGACCACCATTGGCGTCGCCCCGGTCGGACAAGCCGGAGTACATATAATAAACCAAACGTGGCCGCAATCGCTCAACGGCTCCTTTGAATATCTCAAAATCAAAATCGTCATTGGCGCCGGGGAAATAGGCGATCCCGCCCCTGTCCTGGCCGACGGTGCTGTGAATAAACGTTGTCCCCGTGTGTAAATCAGGATGAATATAAATTTGCGACATATTTATGCCGTTGGCCGTCATAACATCATGGAAAAACCTGCCCTGGGCATCCAGGCCGTCGTAATCGCCTTTGCCGAGGTTCACCCCGACAGCGACTTTCAGCCCCGTCCTGGCAATCAGAGGAGCCGTATTGCCGGGGCCGCCCGCGGTTGCAAATCCCTGTTCGATCCATTCGGCTAATTGCTGCTGGGAATAGTCCGGCATATCTTCGGTCTTGCACTTTGCCAAGCCGCCTTTGCCTACCAGACCATCGGCAAATTCGAAATCCGGCCTTCTCAAATCCGTCACGGCCGTGTTTAAAATCAACACATCTGTTGCCATATTCCCGCTCTCACAAAACGCGATTTGTCATTCTGAGCGCAGCGAAGAATCTCTTGCTCCGGCTAATCTGCCGCTTCACTTCACACAGGGTGACAGTTTCGAGATAGTTTTTCAGTGCATCTCTGCTTCACACTTACCGATGGCAGGCCTGTAGAAATTGAACTGAACATTCGGATGCCCGGCCAGAATCGACATCGGCACCGAACTGTCCGCGATTTTCCTGCCGATCATCAGGGTTGTCAATCTCATGCCGAAGGGATTATCGTGCATGCCCGCCTGCCAGATCGAGACTTTCTCCGCCTGCCATGTCTGGACGGGCCCGACGGTAATCGCCCTGGTCGGCACACCTGTCACGACGCCGCCACCGCTGGTCCGCGCGTTCTGCATCACAGTCACCGGGTGCAAATCCACCACGCGCGTTGTCAGCCGGCCGTACTGCTGTGGCGTCGGCGGCTCATCTTTGTAATCGCCCTGCCTTTTGACCGGGTCGTTGAACGCCCAGTGCTTGATATCACCCTGCCCGCCCTGCATCACGACGCAGCGGACGCCGTCCCAGCTTTCGATGTAGTCGCTCGCATCGGCCTTCGGGAAATGAATATTGGACTCCGGCATCCTGAGCTTATCGTCAATACGATTGAAACAAAGCTCCATATCCGCCTTTGCGAAAGATAGCGGATGCGATACAGGCACTTCCTTGCCGTCCATATACCACTCGTCCATGCCCCAGAAATGGGCGTTCTTCAGATCCAGCTTCAATTCATTGACGAGCCTCGCCACAAGTGGAAGCTGCTCAGTGGGCCCGATCGGCCCGCAGATTCCCGCGGGATTATCAGCCGTCGCCTGTGTCCACGCCGAGATGTATTCCAGCGCTTCGGCTAAGTAGAAATCCTCAAGCGTATCATAAAAGACCACCTTGAAACCTTCCCTGCGAAGGCCGGCCATATCTTCAGCCGTGAGTTTCGCCGCATCGTTGAGAATCTCATCATCGAGCGTGGTAAAGTCCCACCAATCGGGCGCCAACATGCTGATTTTTCTTGCCATTGACGATCTCCTTAAACGATATGAACCAGGTCACCGAGTTCGGCTTTTAGGATATTGTCCTGCGGATACGCGTGACCCAGATGCTGCCTGAAACCTTCGGCGTATCCTGCACTTATTTCCCTGCCTCTCTTCTCGCCGGAATCCTTCATCATGTTGACGTATTCATCCATACCGTGGTGTGTCATAAGCCAATGCCGCTGGCTTTCATGGCAGCAAAGCATCTTTTCCTTGGTGTCTATAACGCCGGTTATATCAACTATGGTGCCGGCCATAATCTCCGTACCGAACTTGTCCTTCTGTTCCGCCGGATCCATATAGTAAAGATGCGGTATGGGCTCAAACGGCTCGGCTCCGGGCGTCTCAACGTTCACAACTCCGCATGCAAAACAAGCCGTCTGAGCAATCTTACTGGCCATTTCGTGGTCAACCATATAATCCGAAGGGCTCGTAGTAAAGACGATTGCAGGTTTGACCTTGCGAAGCAGCTCAATCGCTTTGAGCAGGGACGGCCTGTCATACAATATGAAAATATCGTCACATTCGAGACAGTGGTAGGTTCCGTCCAGAATGCCCGCAGCTTTGGCCGCTTCGGCCCTGCGAATCCTGCTGATTTCCTCCCTGCTGTACTGCACGGTTCCGCAATCACCCGGTGTCATTGTAGCGATATGTATCTCCCAGCCTTTCTGATGCAGCAACGCAAGTGTCCCGGCACAAAAAAACTCCGCATCGTCGGGGTGAGCACCTAAACTTAACACGGCCATATTATTCTTCGTCATACTTCTGAAAACCTTTAACAGTTTTATTTGCCCATCAGGTGGTTAATTATCAACATGTCCAGTTCTTCGTAATCACGCTCGCCGATCAACTTCTCAACTTTTTTCTCGTCCAGACTTCGAACAAGGTCGACCAGGTGCAGAAAAATCGTTCTGCTGTTGGATAAATGCCTGGTAGCAACTTCCTGCTTTTGAGTACGCATCGCTTTAACATCCAGGCCGACAAATTCGCCGCCTTTGCCGTAATCATATTTATCGAGGATGCGCACCTGATTAAACGCCCTTCGCAGGTCTACGGAGCCGAAGCTCTTATCCTCGTCGAATTTCAGGCCGTTCTGGTCGTTCAGATGGACGGTAAAAAGTTTGTCATAAGCAAGTGCAAATCCCATTTCATCCGAAGGATCGAGGCCGGCAAGAATAGCATGTGCAGTCTCGATATTGACTCCGACACGTTCAGGCTCATTCGTCAGGTAACTGATGGCAACAGCATGCCCGGTCGTAGGAATATATGCCTGGTCCATAGGCTCATTCGGCTTCGGCTCAATTGCGATCTTCACGTCGGAATTATAAGCGAGCATGTCATTGATGGCCTCTGCAATCCGCTTAACGGCAACTTTGCTGTCCTTGGCTTCGCGGATATAAGTCCCCTCGCGAGCGAGCCACAAAACGACCAGTTTACAATCGAGAGCGGCGGTGATATCGAGCATCCGCTGGCTGCGCTCTTTGGCGTAAGCGCGACAGGCCGGGTCGTTCGATGTGTAGGCACCGTCGATTGTTTTAGCGCCCTCCCACAATCTGGGCGCGACAAACTCCGCCACCAGGCCTTCGCTCTCAAGCATATCCCGCACTTCTTCCGCTTTGTTGACAATCTGCTCCGGGCTAAGATCGTCCATGTCCGGCACGGCATCATCATCGTGAAACTGCACGGCATCGAAACCCAACTTTTTATACATCTTTAGTTTCCTGCCGAAAGCGATACTATCTCTGACCGTCGGTCCGAACGGGTCGGCTCCCTCGTGGATATTCCACGGCCCAAATGAAAAGCGATATTCTCCAGCCATTATATTTCTCCTTAGTTACGAATAGTAATCATAAAATTCAAGGCATTCCTCAAAGCATGTCTCTTGTCTTTTGAAGCCGCACACATCTTCCAGGATCGCGCCGGCCCCTTTCTGAGCGATGATCCGGCCAAGTTCGAGACTCTCCGCATCCGCCGGATCACGATAGTGCAATGCAGAGCCAATCACACGGGACACCGGTTCGGTTGAAAGAGCATGCCGTCGCAGTAAATGCGCCAGTCCGGCCAACCGCTCCTGCGACCCCAATTTTCGCAGCGGATTGCGAGCGACTCGCTGAACCGTATCGGCCAGGTCCCGATTGGGAAAACGCCGGTTCATCAACTCATCAAGATGCCGCTCCAATCCGGCTTCATCTAAACCGAAAGACCCAATAAGGCATTGTTTAGCAACATTCAGCAGCTCTGTCAAGTTCTTCCTGATTTCAGGCATTTCCAGAGCCTCGTACAAAAAGCGGCAATCGGAAAGAGCGCCGAAATACGCCAGAGCCGCGCCGCCGGCGTTACTCGTATACAGTTTGCGTGCGTAAACGGCCTCAATGTTGCCGGTGAAAGTTAATCCTTCGATTCCGCAAACAACTCTACCCTGCTCTCCTTTCCATGTTCGTCTATCCACATAGAACGTCTGACCGCCTTCAGCGATTAAATCAAGCTCGTTTTCCGCGCCTCGTACCATGCGTTCGACAGAGCAGCGAACACATGCAAAACTCTCTTCGGCGCATCCGGCTTTCAGCAACGCTTCGGCAAGCACTTTTTCGGCATCGGGCCAGTTCTCACATAGCAGAATATTCAGTGGTTTGCCTCGCTGCTTCTCGGCACCTGCCAATCCTGACGTCACGATCCGAGCTACTGTTTCGAGATTCCGGCCTCCGACGGCGGTTGCCATAAAAAGACAATCAGTAAGAGCTTTTGAGATTTCCCCGCCTTGTTCGGACGTTAGAACCTCATAACCGGATACATGACACTCTCTTTTTTCCGCCCCCGTTACATGCACAATATAACCATCAACCTCGCTTAGACGCCGAGCCATTTGCACATCGGCCTCAACGAAGACCGGCGTTAATCCATTTGCCGCAAGCAGTCTGGCAATAAATCCGCGCCCGACGGCACCGGCACCAAATATAACAACGCTGTCTTTCATCTTATACCGCCGAGACAGAAAACACGCATGGCAATTCCATGCCTATGCTCCCGTCACTGCACAGCTTCTCCGGCGGTGCTGTGTTTTTCCTGCAATACCGCGCCGGCGTGACGGGCATAATGTGCGCGAAGGTCACTCGCGTATTCTTTCAGGATTTTTTCGCCGAGCCCTTCATAATCACCGCAGCGATATAAGGCTCGCGCCAGTACCAGCTCACGCAGGGAGTTATTTCTCGTTATCGTATCGGTGGAACTTGCCGGAGTTCCGCGACTTGCCCGGCCGATATCGGTGAAAGCGTGACCTTGTACGCCGGGTTTAGCAAGCAGCAGAGCCAGAGGTTTCGCAGCAGCCGGTTCGGCAAGGCTCTCCAGTGCCATCGCCACCGCCCGGCAATGCGAGAACTCGCTTTCCACATTGAGCTGCTCGACCTTCTCCAGAATCGTCTCCAGCGCACGCCCATCCCGCGTTCGGCCCAGAGCAACGATCAGGCTGTCAAGCTCACTCAAGCTCATTCCGTACTGGCCCATCCCCGTATAATTCCAGCCCTTGTCCCAATCGCGTGACCGAACCGCTTCGGCCAGCGTTTCCGCACCGGCAGGGTCACCCAGCATGCCAAGAATATGGGCATAAGCAAGCTTGCTCTTTTCAGCCTGAGCATTCTCATAAGCTTTCTTGAGCAGCGGCATCGAATCCTGCCGCTGGGCGAGAATAATATCCAATCCTTCGAAGTCATTCACAACACGCTCGACAGCCTCAGCAATCTTTTCCTGAGGCAATGGGAACAAATCTTCGTCGGTCAGAACCCTTTCAGGTAGATTTCCCTTCTCAACAAGATGCTTCTGAAGTGTCTTGATATCGATATCGCGCAGCGATTTACCGCCCTGGGCAGCCATTGCCGCTGCCATTCCCGCCGCGTAGCCCTGGTTCTGGATATCCGCCTGCATCCGGATGACCGGCATGGCGTCACGGTGAGCGCTTACGCCGAGTCCCGTGACCAGAATGCCATCCAGCCCCTTCGGCAACAAGCATCGATAAGGTACGTTTACAAACATTTCTTCCCTGTCCGGCGGTCTTATCAGGAAAACCGGATGAATTGTAAAGCCGTGCGAATCGAAATTGCTTCGAGCGATTACTATGGTGTCGGGATAGGTCCGCCCGAGTGAGATATCCATCGGTGACATCGTAATGTCTCCGATGATCCGCCGGCGCTCACGCGTATCCGGCAATTGGCCCAAGTCATAGGCATCTTTGTATTTTTTCTTAGCCATAACGAATGCACGCCAGGTATCGATTACATCGGCGTCATCTATGAACGTCCAATCGGTGTTGGTGTATCCGGCACCAAGCTCATGCGGCGGAAGACCGGCCCCCTGGACGGCGACATTTGTGCCGTCGGTGTAAACGCATGAAGCGCCCGCCGCTGCGGCAATATCGGCATTTCCCGTCGAATCGATGACAAACTTTGCAAGGACCACTCCGCGTCCGGCGCCTGTCGCGACAACCACCCCTTTGACGCGTCCGTTCTCTACAAAAGCGCCGCAACCGAGGGCGCCGAACCAGATGTCCGCCCCGGCTTTGCGCAATTGGCTGCGATACCATTGTTTCTTCCACTCGATATTCCATCCGCCGCCTCGCGGCTTTGCACCTGCTTCGAAACCGGCAATTCCATCATCAATTTCTTTGTTAAATCCTTTGATATAACCGTAGTAATATTTGCTGATAAAACCCGTCGTTCCCACGCCGCCGAGGCCGTGCAGGTACTCGACGACAAGCGTCCTGGCTCCCTGCCTTGCCGCGGCAATACCGGCCGG
>Ga0307378_10004371_pt1 | contig 20191 bp, 12 predicted proteins | sample UN1MG_FD_202238 | JGI IMG/M metagenome (GOLD analysis project Ga0307378, IMG submission 202238) | Soil microbial communities from Risofladan, Vaasa, Finland - UN-1 | ecosystem: Environmental > Terrestrial > Soil > Coastal area > Acid sulfate soil | place: Finland: Risofladan, Vaasa | collected... | reverse complement strand
GGACGCTCAGGGCCCCTGGCTGACGACGGGCGGGTTGTCCAGCGCGTAGTTGATGGGCCAGGGGCGGCCACGAAGGCGTTCGCGTTCGGCGGCGTCGTGGTAGGCCTTGGTCGGCCAGGGGCCTTCGGCCAGGGCCACGCCGCAGTAGTCCAACAGCGAGCCCTTTTGGAAGTGCACGCTCTTGACGGCCAACACGTATTCCACCTGCAACTGGAAGTAGGCGCTTTCCGCCTCGGCTTCGCGGCGATACGCATCGAGCAGCCGGAACACCAGGTCGGCGGTGATCGGCGTTGCCTGAGTCTGGAGCGTCGTCTCCGTGGCTTCCGATCTTGCTCGGGCGGCCAGCAGGCGGTTGTACTTGGTCTCGACGACTGCATAGGCCCGATCCATCTCCGCCACCCAGTCGCTGAGGCGATGAATGATTTGCAGCTCCTGCTCGCGCAACACCGCTCGTTCTCGGGCCAAACGCAACTCCGCGTTTCGGACGCCCGCGTGAGCCTTGCGGAACCCAATGGGGACGGAGAGCTCCAAGCCGAGTTGCCACTCCTGAAAATCGCCGCCCGTGAGATCCATGTAGGCGTTGTCGAAGCGGGGTTTGCCGTGCCGGTAGGGATCGAGCAGTTCTTCGCCGAAGCCGCGCCACCGATAGCGGCCGACGACGTCGAGATTCGGCAGGAGGAAGTTGCGGCTGGCGATCAACTCCAGTTCGCGCCTTCGGACCTGCCACTTCTGCTTCCGCAACTCCACGCGTCGGACAAGTGCCTCGTTCGTAATCTCACCCCAGTCGAAAACACAGGGTGACAGAGGCGGCTCCTCGGCCGGTCGGATCAGCCGGTCCCCCGTCGGCGGAAGCCCGATCAACCGCCGCAACTCTCGCTCGTTGAAATAGACGCCGATCGCCGGCCGGAACGGACCGATGCCGGACGACTGTTCGCCGGTGCGCGGCTTGCCGGCCAAGGCGTCCTGCACCTGCTGCTCCAGCTCGAGGTACAGCGCACGAGCTTGCGCCTCGTTCTCCGCCTCTCCCCCGCGACGCCCCGTCTGCTGCCAAGCCTGGACCGTTCGCCAGACTTCCAGCGCTTTGTCCCGCGAGTTGACCTTGGCCCGGAGATCCCGATACGCGTAGTAGAGGCCCCAATACGCGTTTTCCACGTCGCTGACGAAATTGCGGACCCCGGCCTCGAAATCGGCCAGGCTGATATCCGTGTCGACCCGGGCGATCAGCACGCCGTTGTAGACGCCGGGCTGCCCGCCGGGCCCGGCGATGCGGTTGAACCGGACGCCGCTGCCCTGCAACAGGGGATGACGTGCCTCGGCGTCGAGCCAGACGGTCCAGGCGCCGTCGGGGAAGTCGTTGCCGAGGCTGTTGTTGTTGTCGAACTCGGTGTACTTGCGCAGGGCGAACTGGCTGCCCGTGGCGGCCCGCTTCGACAGTTGCGCTTGAAACGTGTCGAAGTCCTGCTCGAAGTACCCGAGGTCGCCCAGGAACGTGTTGTTCAGCCGGCGGTCGTTCTTCTCGAACATGAAGTCCATGGCGAACTGGGCGTCGAAAGCGCTCAGCGCGGCCTCGATCCCGTGCTGCGGATCGGTCTCTCGAATCGCGGGTCCGTACGGGGTCGAGACGCTGTCGGGCGACCGGAGCACGGTGCCGCCGAGGTCCCGCAGCACCTCCGAGTTGGCCAGGGCCAGATGAATCGCCTCCTGGAGCGTCATGTCCCAGTACTCGGGCTCCGGATCGTTGATGTGACGCGGGGCCTGGGCGCAGAGCACCTCGTGGCTGCTCGCCGTGGCCACGTTGGGATACTCAATCTGGGTGGCGACCGTCTCGAAATGGGTGGTATCCTCGTCGAACGTGAAATCCCGCTTCGAGAGCAGGCAGCCCGGCAGCACCAGCGCACCGACCAAGAGCCCAACGAACCACGGTAGTTGTCGTTTCATGGCTAGTCGTGTCTGCTCTGGGGCCTGCTCCGCGTGCGGATGACGGCCGGACCGATTGCCTGCCCAACGGTCAAAACCACCCGTCCGGACCATGGCGACCGTCCTGGGCGGCTGCACGGATACGCCGAAACCGGGCAAGCGAGAACCCGCCCTTTCGGTAGACTCTGCCCGCGCGGTACGACCGGGGAATCCGTGTCTCCTATTCCTTTTCGGCAGACGGACAGTCCATACATTCCCCTTTTGCCGTGCATTCGGAAAACGTCGCCTTTTCCTAATCGCCGGAGATTGCGCAGATTCTCTGCATTCTCTGCATTGAAGAGCCGGTGCCCTTCGTATCCGTTGATTTCACCCGCGCACGTCTGCCGGCGGCCCGGCCGTCGGACAGGGGCGTGAGATCCTTGGGGCAGTGGCCCGGCCGTCGCGGCACGGGCACCCTGCCTGGGTCTCCAGGCCCCGGGCATCCTGTGTTTGCTCCCAATCACGCAAGGCGGGAAGCCTCGGCTGCGGGTTGTGCGAATAATCCCGGCTGGCCCGTCCGACCAATGAGTACACCCAACGGTATACTGGATATATATGACCAGCTACCCCGATTACCCCAACCCCGGGCCCCCCGACGAGGCGTGGCGCGAGATCGACGACCTGATCGAAACGGTTGCCGGGCTCTCGCAGTGGGACCTGACGCCCAGCGAGTTCTACGCGGAGCTGATGGACCGCGTTGTGCCGGCCCTGGCAGCGACCGGGGGGGCCGTATGGACCGGCAGACCGGCCGGAGGCGTCGAGCTCCAATACCAGGTCAATCTGCCCGGCGCTCTCCTGTCGGACGACCGGGAGGGCGCCCGGCGGCACGCCCGGCTCGTGCAGCAGGTCCTCGCGACGGGCAAGGGGAAGCTAACACCCCCTCAGTCGGGTACGGCGGACAGCGGCCAGGCGGCCAACCCGACCGAGCTCGCGGTGATCCTCGCTCCGTGGAGCTTCGAGGATTCGTCGGGCGTGGTCGAGGTATTTCAGCGGCCGGGGGCGAGCCCCTCGGCGCAGCAAGGCTGCCTTCGGTTCCTTTCGGCCATCTGCGAGCTGGTGGCCGACTTCCACCGGAACCGCCAGCTCCGCGGTTTCCGGCAGCGGATCGAGCAGCTCGGGCGATTCGAGCAGTTCACCGAGCGGGTGCACCGCACTCTCGACCTGACGAGCACGGCGTACGAAATCGCCAACGAAGGGCGGCGGTTGATCGGCTGCGATCGCCTCAGCGTGGCCGTGCTCCGGCGCGGCCGGTGGCGCGTGTTGGCGATCAGCGGGGTCGATAGCGTCAACCGCCGCGCAAACGCCGTCCGCCACCTGGAACGGCTCGCCAAGGCGGTGACCACGGCCGGTGAGCCCGTCTGGTATGACGCCGCCGCCGGCGACCTTGCCCCGGAGATCGAAGAGCGGCTGGGCGCCTACGTGGACGAATCCCACGCCCGGGCGCTGGTCGTCCTCCCGCTGGCCGCGCCGCACGGCGAGGTGCCGCTCGACGAGGAGGAGCACCGAGGGCCGCCGAAGGTGGTCGGCGCGTTGGTGATCGAGCAGTTCCGCGGGGGGCTGGACGAGCGGCTGCGAGCCGGCGTCGACGTGATCCGCAATCACAGCGCGTCGGCGCTGGCCAACGCCATGCAGTACGAGAGCGGGCCGGTCGTGCGACTGCTGCGAGCCCTGGGCAAGGTCGGCTGGACGGTCGGCGTCAAGCACTTGGGCAAGACCGCGGCGGCGCTTGTGGCCCTGGCGGCCGTGGTGATCGCCTTGGCCACCGTGCCCGCAGACTTCCAGGTCGAGGCCCACGGCGAGCTCCAGCCGCTCGGGCGCCGCGACGTGTTCGCCCCGAGCGACGGCGTGGTCAGCGAGCTGGAGGTTGCTCATGCGGATCGCGTGGAGGCCGGCCAGGTGCTCCTGGTGATGCGCAGGCCGGAGCTGGACTTCGAGTTCAAGCGGGTGTGGGGCGAGCTGCAAACCGCGAGAAAGAGACTCGCGGCGGTCGAGGCGGAGCGACTCCAGAACCGCCGCGAAACCGAGGACCAGCGGCGGCAATACGGCCGGTTGACCGCCCAGGAAGAAGAGCTGCGAGAAGAGATCGCCAGCTTCGAGAAGCAATATGAGATTCTCGAAGCGCAGCAGGCGGAGCTGGCCGTACGCAGCCCGATCGACGGCGAGGTGCTCACCTGGGACCTGAGGCAGCTTCTGGAGGCCCGCCCGGTGAACCGGGGACAGGTCCTCATGACGGTGGCGGATTTGAGGGGGCCTTGGGTGCTGGAGATCCGCGTCCCGGACGATCGCGTGGCCCACGTGTTGGCCGCGCAGCAGGAGATCGGCAAGGGCCTCGACGTGTCGTTTGTCCTGGCCGCCGATCCGGGCCGGAGACTCCAGGGCGAGATCGATCGCGTGGGAATCCGTACCGAGGTGAGCGAGACGGAAGACGCGTTCGTGTTGGCCGCGGTCCGCATCCACCGCGACGAGATCCCGGAGCTGATCCCGGGCGGTTCCGTGGTGGCGAAGATCCACTGCGGCCGGCGAGCGGTCGGATACGTCTGGTTTCACGATCTCTGGGAAGCGATTCAGACGTGGGTTCTGTTTTGATGGGGGAAACGATCATGGTACGTTCGGCCGCTCTGTTCCTGTTGTGTCGTCTCGTGCCCAGGCTCTGCCTGGGCACGTACTACTCGGCAGGCTCCGACTGCCTGGGCGAGGCAGAGCCTCGCGTGCAGTGCGTTCCCGGGCAGAGCCCGGGAACGAGATGCGTGAGAGAGACGACCGTGGTATGTTCTTTCGTTCTGCTCATGCTCTCGATCGCCGTGGCGGCGGCTGCCCCGCAGCCGTCGACGTCGCCCTCGGCGCAGCCCGCGTCGGCGGCCGAGCAGGCTCCCAAGGAGATCGAGATCGCCTCGGCGCTGGTGAAGCTGATCGAGCAGGCCGACGTCGCCGCTCGGGAGGCCGGCGTGTTGGCGGCGGTCAACGTGCGCGAGGGCCAGATGGTCGAGGAGGGCGACGTGCTGGCGCAGATCGTCGACACCGAGGCCCGCATCGCCTCGGACCGGGCGGAGATCGAGCTGCAAATCGCCGCGAAGAACGCGGAGAACGACGTCAACACCCGCTTCGCCGAGAAGTCGGTCGAAGTCGCCCGGGCCGAGCTGCGGCGGTCGGAGGAATCGATCCGGAAGTACCCGAAGAGCATCTCGGAATCGGAGATGGACCGGCTCCGCCTGGTGGTCCAGCGCGCGGAGCTGGAGGTGGAGCAGGCCGAGCACGAGTTCGACGTTGCCGCCTTCACGCGCAAGATCAAGGAGAACGAGTGCCGGTCGGCCGAGGAGAAGGTCGAGCGGCACCGGATCACGGCGCCGATCAGCGGCATGGTCGTCCAGCTCAACCGGCGCCGCGGTGAATGGGTCGAGCCCGGGGAGAACGTGTTGCGCATCCTGCGGCTCGATCGCCTGCGAGCCGAGGGCTTCCTCGACGCGCGCCACCTGACGGGCGACATCGACGACTGGCAAGCCACGCTCGCCATCGACCTGCCCGGCGACCCCGGCGCCAAGCTGCCCGGCAAGGTCGTCTTTGTCAGCCCCGAGATCGATCCGGTCAATTCGCAGGTGAACATCTGGGTGGAAATCGACAACGAGGAGCTGCGGGTGCGACCGGGGATGCGGGCGAAGATGACGATCGTCGTGCCGCCGCCGGCGCGGTGATGATTGGGATATCCTGTTTGCAGATTGACCTGCTCCCATGCCACCTGCCGACGCCAAGAGCGATTTCGCGACGGCCCGGCCCGTCCGGCTGCGCATGCGGCCCGATCTTGCGGTGCACGCGCAGCGGTTCGGGCGGGAGCGCTACTGGGTGGTGAAGGACCCCGTGGCGCTCGCCTACTTCCATCTGCGCGACGAGGAGCACGCGATCCTCCGGATGCTCGACGGTCGCACCAGCCTGGCCGAGATCAAGCGGCGTTTTGAAGAGACGTTCGCCCCGCTCCAGATGAGCTTCGAGCAGCTCCAGGCATTCCTGGGTCGCTTACACCAGTCAGGCCTGGTGCTCGCCGACGCCCCCGGCCAGGGCGACCGGTTGCTCGTACGCCACGCTCGCCGCCGGCGCCAGGCACGGCTCCAGGCCCTGTCGAACGTGCTGGCCATTCGACTGCGGGGCCTCGATCCCGAGCCGCTTCTGGCCTGGCTCTATCCCAAGTGCCGCCGGCTCTTCTCGTTCTGGTTCCTGGCCGCCTGCCTGCTGCTGGTGGCGTGCGCGGGCACGCTCGTCGCCGTCGAGTTCGACGTGCTCGCGTCCCGACTGCCCCGGTTCCAGGAGTTCTTCACCGCCCGAAACCTGATCTGGCTCGCCGTGGCCCTGGGTTTGGCGAAGGTGCTGCACGAGATGGGGCACGCGCTTGCGTGCAAGCATTTTGGCGGGGAATGCCACGAGCTGGGGATACTGTTTCTGGTGTTTACGCCGTGCCTCTACTGCAACGTGTCGGACTCCTGGATGCTCTCGGACAAGTGGCAGCGGATCGCGATCTCCGCGGCGGGGATTCTCGTCGAGGTGGTCCTGGCCTCCGTCTGCACGCTCCTCTGGTGGCTCAGCGAGCCGGGGCTGTTGAACACGCTCTGTCTCAGCATGATGTTTATCTGCTCGGTGAACACGCTCCTGTTCAACGGCAACCCGCTGTTGCGCTACGACGGATACTTCATCCTCTCCGACCTCCTCGAAGTGCCCAACCTCGCCCAGCAATCCCGGGCCCTGGTGGGGCGCGGGCTGGCACGCCTCTTCCTGGGCGTCGACCCGGGCCGCGACCGATCGCTGCCCGAGCGGAAGCGGGCCGTGCTGGCCGCGTACGGCGTGGCCTCGACCGTGTATCGCTGGTTTGTGGTGATCGCCATCCTGGGGTTCTGCTACCGGGTGCTCAAGCCCTATCACCTGGAGGCGGCGGCCCAAGCGCTGGCCTTGATGGTCGCCGCCGGGCTGGTGGCGATGCCGGTCGTGACCCTGGGGATGCTCCTGCGGAACCCGGCCTGGCGACGCCGCATCCGCCGCGGACGCGCGATGCTCGCTTTCGGCATCCTGATCGCGGCCATCGTCGCGGTGGGCCTGATTCCGCTGCCGTTCCGCGTGAGCGCTCCGGCGGTGCTCCAGCCGCGGGACGCCCAGCACGTGTACGTCGTCGTTCCCGGAGCGCTGGCCGAATCGGCCTCGGCCGGCGAGGTGGTTGAAAAGGGCCAACCGTTGGCCCGGCTGGTCAATCTCGACGTTCGCCAAGAGATCGTCGATCTCACCGGCCAGCGCGATCTGGCCCGTTTGGAGCTGGAGAATCTCCGGCTGCGCCAGGCCGACGACCCGAGCGTCGCCCCGCAAATCCCGACCGCCCGGGAGGCGCTCGCCGACGTCGAGGCCCGACTCAACGAGCGGCGGCGCGACCACGACCGGCTCGTCCTTCGGGCGCCGGCGGGCGGGACGGTGCTGCCGCCGCCGCGCCGGCCCGCTCGGTCCTACTCGCCCGGCCGGCTGGAATCGTGGCAGGCGAGTCCGCTGGACGAGCGCAATCTCGGCTGTCACCTGGAGACGGGAGCGCTCTGGTGCCTCGTCGGCGATCCGGACGACCTCGAGGCGTCCGTGGTGCTCGATCAGGCCGACGTGAAGTTCGTGCGCGCTGGGCAGCGGGTGCGTCTGAAGCTCGACCAGTTGCCGGGCCGTCTCCTCGGCGGCACGATCACCGAGATCGCCAAGACCGACATGAAAGTCGCGCCGCGCGAGCTGGCCAAGGGCGAAGAGCTTCCGGTGCGCGTGGACGACCAAGGGATCCCGCGGCCTGTGGAAACGTCCTATCAGGCCCGTGTGGCACTCGACGACCACGACGCCCGCCTGCTCATCGGCAGCCGCGGCCGGGCCAAGATCCTCGCCGAGCCCCAATCCCTCGCCCGGCGCCTCTATCGCTACCTGGGACGGACGTTCAGGTTCTCGCTCTTCTGAGACCTGCTCCCGCGCTCACGGAATCGCGAAGATCAACCCCGTGATCGCCACCGCCTCGACCCCGCCGGCCACCGGGCGCAAGGGCATGCGGTGAATCTGGTAGGGCACGGGGCTGCCCGGGCGGTAGTGGCCCAGGGTGTAGATGCACTCGCAGGCGGGGTCCACCGTCATTTTGTACGGCAGAAGCGGCACGGTGGCGAAGAAGTGGGCGCCCGACAACACCGGCTGCACCAACGCGGCCGTGACCCCGCCGCACCGATGGTCGCAACACATGTACCCGTAGCGTTCCAAGTTGACTTCTTCGAAGTAGAGCGGGCGATGGCAATACGAGGTGGCCTCCCACGGGTACAAGATCTGCGGCCACTCGCGGCACGCGGGCTCGCCCGGCGAGACTTGTCCCAACTGCGGCAGCTTCGTCCGGGCGCAATCGAACGGGAGGTTCCCTTCGGGGGGGCGGATGTCCGTGGTCACGTCGCCGATCGGAGGAAGATCCATTTCGCACGCTTCCGACGACATGCCCGACTGTTTGCCCAAGGGCCCTGGCTCTGCGGAGAAGGAAACAGGCTCTCCGGGAAAGGGATTCTGAAAGGCTACCCGTTCCGGTCTGGGAGTGCTCATCTCTCTCGGCTGGAGCAGTGGGCTCGCCTGCTTCGGTTGCGGGCTCTTCTGCATCGGCTCGGGGCGCGCCTGGGCCACGTTGTCGTCGACACTTGTCTCTTCCACCATAACCGCGCCCGCTTGCCTGACCCCGGTCGGCAAGGGGGATAGGCCGCGAAGGGCCGAGGGGCCGTCAACGCCCGAGAGGGTGTCGGCCCGGATCACGGGCGATCCGAGCGCCAGACACACCAAGCCACACAACGCCAACGCGGTAACCTTGGCGACCGCGGTCGAGATGCGTGCGAAGGGCGTGATCGCCGGCGTGTTGCCTGCGGGCCGGCGGTTGTCCGCGTGCAATGCGTGCATGTGACTCATGACTTCCTTGCCCGTGGTGGAACTAAGGCGCAAAGGGAACCCTTCCGACGCATGTAGTCGACTCGTGATTCTCTTCGTCCGTGAGTAACCGTTATCATCACATTTGTCCCACAAACTCTCTCGTTCGTCGTAGCCGAACCGACTTCTCTCGCTTGACTGTTTGCCACAGACGCTACGCCTTTTCGCGACCGGAAGACCGTCGCGCAAACCTCCCCGCGGGCCGGGAGACCTTCCCAAGGTAGGCTTCGTTGGTGGTCGATAAGCGTTCAGCTACAGCCTCCAATCGCTGCTGGTCCGAGGTGCTCGTGGCGATTCAACGTGGTGCGGACGTTCCCTCACCCGAGGTGAATTGATCCCCGCTACGGGAGTTCTCCGAACGCGGATGGAGCAGCGGCCCAAGATTTCGCCCCGTCGCGAGCGAGCAGCCCGGCCGAGGGGACTCGGCCGGTCGAAGCGGGGGACTGGAGCCGCCAATCCCCCTCCATTGGTGTAGTGGGGGGTAGTTGACAGTCGGGGAGTGCAGCCATTAAGATTAGGGGGTACCCCCGGTCCGATAGGCCAGGACGGACGAGGGCCGGCTCGAACGCTGCCGGTGCGGGATGCCAGGTGTGATGGCTTATCTCAGGGTGATCGTCGGTCCCAACTCAGGCCAAGTCTGGGAGCTCAAGACGCCCGAATGCATCTTGGGCCGGCATCCTGACTGCGACGTCTCGGTCAACGCGGGGGCCGCCAGCCGCTACCACGCCCGGATTGTGTTCGTCGAGGACGACTACTTCGTCGAAGACCTCCACAGCCGCAACGGCACCTTCCTGAACGACGAGCAGGTCGAGGGTCTCCGCAAGATCGCCGACGGCGATCGGATCCGGATCACCGACACGGTATTCACGTTCTGTCTTCGGCAGACCGGCCGGCCGCGTCCGAAGCACCCCCTGGTCGAAGCGAGGGTGAAGTTTCTCATGATCGACGATGAAGAGCAGGAATTCAAGCTGGTTCCGTTGTCGAAGCCGGACGTCTCTTCCAGTCAGGCGACCACTCCGACGCACGCCACGCTCCAAGCCCAGTTGAAAGCCCTGGTGGAGATCACTCAGTCGCTGCGAAAGACCCTGGTCCTGGACCGGGTCTTGCCGCAGATTCTCGACAGCCTCTTCGTCATCTTCCCGGCCGCCGAACGCGGCTTCATCGTGCTCAAGAGCGAGAAGGGGGAGCTGGAGCCTCGCTGGGTGAAGGTTCGCGAAGGAGATCCCGGCCGAACGGTCCGCATCAGCCGCACCATCGTGCGGAAGGCGATGGAGACACAGCAGGGGATCCTCTCGGCCGATGCCGCCGACGACAGCCGCTTCGAAACGAGCAAGAGCCTGCCCGACGTCCGCATCCGATCGGTCATGTGCGCCCCGCTGGTCGACAACGACGGCAAGTCCTTCGGCGTGCTGCAAATCGACACGGTCTGCGAGCGAGATCGCTTCCGGGAGGAGGATCTGGAAGTGCTGCTCAGCGTCGCGACGCAGGCGTCGATTGCCATCGACAACTCGCGCCTGCACGAGTACACGCTGCGTCAGCGGGCGCTGGAGCGGGATCTGGAGGTTGCCGATCAGATCCAGCGGGGGTTTCTGCCCAAACACACACCCGACCTGCCGGGCTACCAGTTCTTCAACTTCTACGAGCCGGCCAGTCACGTGGGCGGCGATTTCTACGATTACGTCGCCCTGCCGGACGGACGCCTGGCCGTGGTCGTGGCCGACGTCGTGGGGCACGGCCTGGGGGCGGCGATGCTGACCGCCAAGCTGGCCGCCGAGGTCCGCCTTCATCTGCTCAGCGCGCCCCGACCCGCCGACGCGGTTACCCGGCTCAACGCCTCCTTGGCCCGGGACCTCATGGAAGGCCACTTCGTCACCCTGGCCGTGGTCGTGCTTGCGCCCTCCACGGGCGACGTGACGGTCGTCAACGCCGGGCACATGCGCCCGATCCTCCGCCAGGCGGACGGCCAAATCGTCGACGTGGGACACGAAGTGACGGGGCTGCCCCTGGGCATCGTCGAAGAGATCTGCTACGAGCAGTGCGTCATCCAGCTCCCCTCGGGCGGGCTGCTCTTGATCTTCACCGACGGCATCAACGAAGCGATGAACGAGGACCAGGAATTGTACGGCCTGCATCGCATCTGCGGGCAGTTGCACGCCACGCCCGGCGGCCCCCAGCAACTGGGCCGAGACCTCGTCGCCGACGTGAAACGGTTCATCGGCGAGCACCCGAAGCAGGACGACATGTGCCTCCTCTGCTTGGGACGCGAATAGGTCGCCGGCACTCCGGCCGGCCCACGCAACAACGCCGGCCGCTCACTTCGACGACCGTCGACTCCCGGCGGTCTCGTTTCTCCACTCCTCGCAGAGAGCCTGCAACCGGTCGGCCTCGAGCATTGGCCATGCAAGCCTCCATAGTGGGCGACGGTTTCTCCAAGCCCTTGAACCGCCCCGGCTCCCGGCTTAGTATCGGGGGATCGCCAGGTCCCGTGCCTGCCGAACCGCGGCGACTGAGGGCACGGCTCGGGCCGACGCCCGTTGCACCGCGCAACCGGATGCGGCTTGGAAACTCGATGGTCTCTTGATGAGGAGTGCAGCCATGGGTAAGAGCTTTTTCGTCAGCATGATGGTATGTCTCGTCGTCGCGGCAAGTGCGGCGGCCGGCGATTGGGTCGACCTGTTCGACGGGAAGACCCTGGACGGCTGGAGCGTGCACAGCGGGTTCGCCAAGTACGAGGTCGAGGACGGGACGATCCTGGGCACTGCCGTCCAGGGCAGCCCGAACTCGTTCCTCTGCACCGACAAACCGTACGGCGACTTCGTGCTCGAGTTCGAGGTGAAGTGCGACCCCAAGCTCAATTCGGGCGTCCAGTTCCGCAGCCTGATCGCCGAGAAGGAGATGGTCTTCTGGTTCCTCAATGCGAAGGGCGAACCCAGCAAACGCACCATCCCGCCCGATCGCGTCTACGGCTACCAGGTGGAGATCGCCGACGCGGAGCGGGGCAACTCGGGCGGGGTCTACGATGAGGCCCGGCGCGGCTTCTTCCTCGGCGACGTCTCCGAAGACCCGGCCGCCGGCAAGGCCTTCAAGAACGACGAGTGGAACCACTACCGCGTCGAGTGCCGGGGCGACGCGATCAAGACCTGGGTCAACGAAGTCCCCTGCGCCGACTTCCGCGACTCGCTCACCCCCCAAGGCATCATCGGCCTCCAGGTCCACGCCATCCGCGCCCAGGACTTCCAACCCTACCAGGTCCGCTGGCGGAACCTCCGGATCAAGGAGCTCGAGTAGCGGCGGCGTGAATCCCGCAGAATTCGTTCCTCCGCGGAAGCGAGGCAACGAGCGACGGCTGCCACGACAACGAGTTCACGGGTTGGGGTCATGCGCAGCCTGCCGGGCAGCGGATGAATGCTACGCCCGCAACACTCGGTAGGGAGGATGTGCCGATTCCCACCTCCTCATCGAGCGGCACAGAGCCGTTTCCTGGAAATGCGCGGTGTCGTATGCAAGCCTCAGGCCGCGCGCCAAGGTGTCCGGCTTGACTTCGGATTGCTTGCGTGCTGCGATCGTTCTTTGGAGCGCCAAAGACAGCATCTCAAGTAGGTCAGGCCCGCAGCACACCTGCCATGGATCATGGTGCGGATTGCGCAACGATTCCATGCCTGACGCGATTTCCGCGTCGTCCAGATCATGTCTCCGCGAGCGGTTCTTCACCGCCAGGAGCAGTGCGCCAAGATCGACCCGCAAGTCGCCACGTTTGAGGAACCTCACGAAGGGCAGACCTTCAAAAGTGAGCGAGAGATCCTCACGAATAGAGAGCCATCGCAAGTACCCGATGGTCATGGCGCTCCTCGCCAGCGCAGTCGGGAGACTGCATCCCTGTCGCTTCTCGAAGGCCTCGACGCCAGGCGGCTGCGTATACTCCCCCAGTAGCTTCTCAAATGCGGGGGAGGCGATCATCATGCATTCCAAGTCGTGAAGATCCGTTGCCAGGACGTTCTCCGAGACCGTCGGAGCCTCCTCAAGGCGAGTGAAGTCGGCGTCCACTACTGCCAATACACCGGCAAAGCCCTCTCGCTCGAGGATTTGGATCGCCCCCGTGGCGTTGTGCTTTCCGTGCGCCACGACAATGCGACAGCGCTCGGAATCGAGCAGACTGCGGAACGCGCGCTTGTCGGACGGGCCCTCTGCAATAACGAGGGCGCCCTTGTGCTGGGTGCGCATCATGCGCACTTCGTTCGCGACCGTGTGCGGAGTGATAGCCTCTTTCATGGAGCGGCTTCTTGGAGCTGAGGCGTATCGCGCAACTCCACGGTCAAGTCCCAGCGATCGCTGATTATCTGCGGCGAATGCGTCGCGATGAGGACGTCGAAGCCGGAGAGTCGCGTGATTTCCTCGAGGTCTTTCAGGAACTCCTCTTGCCAGGCGACATGGAGTGAAATCTCCGGCTCGTCAATCAGAATAAGTGAATCTTGCTGAACCTTGAACAGCAATTCGTAAAGCAAGACGACTTCGTGTTGCTCACCGGACGAGAGGCTCGTTGCATCTAGGGGCTGTCCGGAATCGGTGATGAAGTTGATGCCGCTTTCCTTGCTGATGGCCATCTTCTTGTGCTTGAAGCGCCGATTTATCAGAGACTTGAACAAGTCGATCTTTGCTGCGAGTTCCTCGAAGACGGCCAGCTTCCTTTGCACGTCCCCCACGTACACGGACAAGACGCTGGCTCGTGTATCGTCCATCGTCTTGGGCACCTGGAAATGGGGATCGCTCTCCTGATCAAGCAGGCCCGAGTCGATGAGCCGCTTCCGTTCTGCCTCGAATTCGGAGAGACGTTGCGAGATCTCCTCCTTGGTCAAAGCCGCTGACGCGGAATCACTCACAAGTCGAACCGGAAACGTCCGATCCAACGACTGCGAAAGCTCCGCATACCTCGTCAGAGTCGCTCCAATGGCGGACGCGAGTTCGGCGGAATAGCTCATGACCGTAGGTTGAAGTACCGAGGGTCTCTCGTGTCTTCGTGCTCGTGCCGCTTGTCGGCGAGGGACCAGGCGATCCGCGCGAATGAACCTAACATCCACCGCGGCCTTCGCTTCCCGAAGCCAATCCGGCTCTTCACGGCCTCGCCATGCCATTTCCGGGAACATGTGAGCGTATCTGGAAAATACGTCCTGTAAACCGAGAACCTCTCCTTCAGATGTGCGCCAAGCGCTTGGACCGATTTGGTGCAAGTCAGGAATGAACTCTTGAATCATGTCGATTGGAAACGGAAGTTCCTCCGGCGCGGGTGTCAACACGTGCTCGAAGGGATCCTTCCCATTACGGGAAAAGACGAGGGATTCCCCGTTCGAGGTTCTCCTTGTGCGTTTGCCTCGGGCTATGACGCCATTGCGCCTACCAACTTGAAGCGTCGTTCCATCGTCTAGTTCAACTCCGAAGGCGACGAAGGGAAACGTCGCTAGCTCGGAGTATCGAGAGTTGAACAGCCCGTCGATCATTCGGAGGATGGTGGTCTTCCCGAAGCCGTTCGGGGCATGGATGATCGTAATGCGATCATCCATGTTCATAGGAATATCATGATCGAAGAGGTTGAACAGCTTCTCTACGAATACACGTCTGATTCGCATCGCTGCTCTCCTTTTTAGTCTGTGCCAACGAACAGAGCACGAACGAGCACGTGAGCGTTCTCGCCACGTGTCGTTGCGCCTGATCTCTCAAAAGCCCTGAAACGACGACCTTAGCAACTGAAGCGGCAGAGCCGTCGCCCTCCTCCAAATATAGCGAAAATGGCCTCGCGGTCGAATGCCGATCCGTACAGGCACCCCCCACAACAGGGGGTACTGGCGGCGTCGCTGGTACTCTACACCTCCGGATACACCCACGGCTTCCGGTATTCACGCCTCAGCAGCTTGTTCGCCTCCGGGTCGCCCGGGCATTCCTCCTTTTCGCCGTCCCAGGCGATGCTGCGGCCGAGCTTCAGGGAGAGCATGCCGAGGAGGCTGAGGTTGGTGGAGCGGTGGCCGATCTCGATGTCGCAGACCGACGGCTTGCCGGCCTTGATCGACTGGAGGAAGTCGGCCCAGAGCTCGGGGATGTTCTGGCTGTCGGGCTCGTGGAGCTGGGGCGGGACGTTGACCGGCTCCTTGTTTCTGCCCGCCGGATAGAACGTGGTGCCGTCGCCCTGCCAGCCGATGTGGAGCGTGCCCTCGGTGCCGTAGAAGTAGATGCCCAGGGGGTGTTTTTCGGCGTTGTTGGCGGCGTAGCGGCGGTGCTCCCAGACGGCGGTGAACCCGTCGAACTCCCAGTGGACGACCTGGGTGTCGGGGGCGTCGGTGTTGTCTTCCCGGATGTGGCGCCCGCCGGTGGAGGAGACCCGCTTGGGGTATTTTTCGTCGCTCCACCAGAGGATGTGGTCGGTCCAGTGGATGCCCCAATCGCCCAGTGTGCCGTTGCCGTAGTCGAGGAACTGGCGGAAGCCGCGGGGGTGGATCGCCGCGTTGAAAGGGCGCAACGGCCCGGGGCCGCACCACATGTCCCAGTCGAGCTCCGGGGGCGGATCGCTGTCGGGCGTAGGTTTGCCCGGCCCGCCGCCGCCGTGTACGAACGCCCGAATCATGCCGATCTTCCCCAGCTTGCCGTCCTTCAAGAATTGGATGCCCCACATGTTGTGCGGCGACACGCGGCGATGCGTGCCCACCTGGACCACGCGGTCGTTCGCCCGGGCGGCATTGACCATCGCCCGGCCTTCCTTGACCGTGTGGCTGATCGGCTTCTCCACGTAGACGTGCGCTCCCGCGTTGCAGGCGGCGACGGCGATCAGGGGGTGCCAATGGTCGGGCGTGGCGACGATGGCGATCTCGGGCTTCTCCTTGTCGAGCAGCTCGCGGAAGTCCTTGTACTTGTGGGGCGTCTTGCCGGTGAGCTTTTCGACCTCGGCGGCGTTTTTGTCGAGGTGGCGGCGGTCGACGTCGGCCAGGGCGACCACGTCCGACTCGCCCGCCTCGATGGCCGTGCGGAGGATGTTCATCCCCCACCAGCCGCTCCCGATCAGGGCGGTCTTGTACTTTTTGTTCTTCTCGGCCCCGTGCACGGCGGGAGCGGCCAGCGCCACGCCGGCCGCCGCCGACGCTGCCAGGAATTTGCGACGATTGACGTTCATGACGATTCTCCTCTTCTCAGGAAGTGCTTGCGCCGTTCTTTCATCAGAGCGTGTGTTGCCCTGGTTCCCAAGCTCCAGCTTGGGAACGAGGTTTCGCGAAGCTCTGCCTCGCCTCCCAGGAAGCTGGAGCTTCCCAGATGTGCGTTCCCAAGCGGGAGCTTGGGAACGAGGAAACGGTTCACCGGCAAATGCCCTCACCCCGACTTTCTCCCAGAGGGAGAGGGAGTTGCTACGCACACCACTCCTTCAATCGCTGGGCCGAAATGCGGACGTTCTCCGCGCCGGCCACTTCCAGGGTAGTAGCCTGATCGAAGCCGATGCCCTTGAGGGCGTTGATGACGGCCACGAGGTCGATGACGCCGTCGCCCAGGGGGATGGTGGCCATGCCGCAGCCGTACTCGGTGCCGCGCTTCTCCTGCCACTCGGCGCCCATGTCCTTCCAGTGGACGTGCTTGATTCGTTTGCCGAACCGGGTGATGTAGTCGATCGGCTCGGCGCCGCCGAGCCAACTGTTGCCCGTGTCGAGGCAGATGCCCACCGTCTCTTCGTGCCCCAGGGCGTCCAGCAGCTCGGCCATGCGGTCGACGGAGTCGGTCACCGGGCCGTGGGTTTCCAACAAGAGTTTGATCCCCAGCTCCTCGGCCCAGAGGATCGGGGTGTAGAGTTTTTCCCGGATAATGAACAGTTGCTCGTCGGGCGAGAGGTTCCGGCCGAACTCGGTGCGCGGGTCGTTTTCGGTGGTGATCACGTGGCGGATGCCCAGGAGGTGGGCCAGCCGGATGGCCTTGATCACCTCGAAGCTCCCGTAGCGGTCGGGGCTCGAGGGATCGAGCAGGTTGGCGTGGGCGCAGAAGGCGGTGAGCGTGAGGCCGGCATCGTCGGCCATCTTGCGGATCGTGGCGGGATGGGCGTCGAGGCTGATCGACGGGGCGAACCCGTAGGTGGCCCCCAGCGAGGCCCCGTCGTGGTTGTCGGTCACGTCGGCGTACTGGATCCCCATCTCCCGAATCGCGTGGAACTGCCGCTCCATGCCGGCGAACGGCTCCACCAGTGCAAAACACCCGACGATCATGGCGAATTCCTTTCTGTCGCTGGTTGCCCCGCGGGATGGTTCTGGACAGGACGGTATGATCCGTAGAATCTCTACACGTTCTCCCGGGCCACGGTTTCCGCAATTCTCCGGGTAGCGGGTGCGCGTGTCAACTTCTTGCGGCCGGCGACCACCTGATTCGGTCAGGTGGGCGTTCGATCTCAGAGGCGGGCTGGTCGTCCTATTCCGGCGGCGGTTCAGGGAGCCATCGCGCGGCGTGGGAGATCGTGACGATCTCCACGGAATCCGTGCGCACACGATACACGATCCGGTAGCTCTGGAAGAGGCGCTCACGGAGTTCCTCTCGCTGATACTCTGGAACGATCGCGCCGAGCAACGGATGCTTGGGGATCCCTTCGAATCAAGGACCCCATTCAGGTTGCCGAGCTTTCATGCGACTCGGACGGTCAACCTTCGGCTCGTATCTTGAGCGAAGACGAGCTACAAGCCCGGAAAGGTCGGTTTCATCTCGACTTCCCGATCTGATTGACGATCGTCGAATCCGTGATCTTCACGTCCTCGGCGAGCATGAACGCCTTGCTGAGGATAATCGATAGTGTCCGGTCCCCTTCGAAAGGGAGGAAGACTTCGCTTTGCCGCTGCGTGGCGGCTCCGCGCCCCGGCACGATGCAAAGGTATTGATCGTTCGGCTCCATGAAAGTGTGGCCGCTTCCGAGGTGGATTCTGTAGGTCCGCAGGTCGCCGCGGACCACGAGAAACCGGCCCTCGAACGTGCAGCGGTCGGCGATCTTCAGCCGGGGCACGATGTGCTCGAGGACCGCCTTGCGGGTCCGTGCCGTTTCGGAGAGTACACCCAGCGAATAGCTGTGCCAGTAGTCCCGGTAGCATCCCCCGGGTCCACCGTCCTGCCATTCGGGGTTATTGCCGACGCTCGCCACACCGACGAAGAGGTCGACGTCCCGCATCACTTCGGAGAGGACGAGCGTCGGGACGTCGGTCAGCGGCATCGGCTCGCGGGCATCGCGGGGCTGGTAGAACCGCAGTTGGTCCGTCGCCACGTAGAGAAAACCGCCTGCCTGCGCGATCTCCTCTCCGGCCCCTTCAAGCCAAAACTCCGCCCGCATGTTCCAATCGGGAAGTTCGAGCCTGGCGATCCCGTGATCGCCGGAGTCCCAAGGGCCGAGGTAGCCGGTCTGCCAGCCCCGAGACTTGGCGAGGGCGCGAAACTGACTTTGGCCGAGGACATGCGCCGCGAAGCGGTTTGAGTACGTCCCGGTTTCCCGCTCGGCATCGGTCAGCAGATAGACTTCGCGATGGGCCTGCTTAAACGGTTGCGTGGTTTCCCGATCGAACAACCACCTGCGCCAGGCGACGATCTCGTTTGGATCCGCGTCGATTGGGTGCCAGAGCGTCACTACGGTGTCGTCGGTGATCGCAACGGGTGCCCCCGTAAGACTGACAATTCGGTCTCCATCGGCCGCCCCGACCGCACGCATTCCGCTGCCCGAAAACACCCAGAACAACCGCCTCGCGACCGTTCCCGCGACGGGATGATCGAAGTATCGTTGCCTCCAATCGGCATACGACCAGCGTCGCCGGGCGAGAGGCGACTCTTCGATGCGGCGTGCCACCATCGAGAGGGTGGTCTTGATCTCCTTCATCGCCCCTTTGAGTTCGTTGACTTTGCTCTTATGCTCGCGTTTGACCTTGGCGGGTGTTGCCTTCTGTGGTTCGCCGTTCGGCTTCTGCCACCGCAGCTCGACGCCATCTCCGACGATCACGAGTTCGGCCGAGAAGCCGGAAAGCGTCTCCACGCGACGGCCGAGTTCGGTGAGCCCGGAGCTGGGAATAGCGATTTCATCGAGATCGCCAATCGGGAGTCCGCTCCGGGCCGCGACGCGCTGGCGCGCGGCCTGAATCAGGGACTTCTGCGAGGCCGCCTTGACTCGTCCCGCGAGGACCGTCAACTGATTGAGCGTATTCTCGGCGCGGATCCGCGCGAGCAGCCTGACGCCCGTGACTCCGAGCGGGGAGTTCTTTTTGAACAGAAAAGCACATGCCGCTCCGATCGCCCGCGCGAACGCCGGATCGGCGAAATCGACCGAGCTCCAGAGCAACCCACGCAAGATCTCGCGGTTGAGTGAATCGCGCGAAAGATACCCCGGCTTCGAGTTTGGCACTGCCTCGAACCATGCGAGCAACCGCGTCCGATACTCCTGCTCGCCGATTCCGGCGATATGCGCCCGCATCTGCTCAGCCCACGCCGTCGCGCAACTCCGATCGAGCATCAACTCCGCGTATCGTTGCCAGTAGGTATCGTCGATGACTGCACGCTCATCCACCTCGCCACGCTCGAGATCCCAGCTTCTCGCGGGCGGCTCAGGGTGCACGGTCGCGGCGTGTCGCAGGAGGGGATCCCAGGCACGCTGCCGCTCTGGGGCCATCATCGTGATCTCAGAGACCATCAGGCTGGCCCAACCGTCGTCCGGCTTCAGGCGGCTGAGAATCGAGTCGTCGCAGAGTTCGCTGATCCGTCTGGCTAGCGACCTGAGCGATTGGGTCGGTTTAAGGTCATTCGCTGAGAGTCTATCCTTGATTGTCGCGAGCGACTCCTTCCATGCGGCAGAGAGTCCGTTGCTCCCCGCGCACCTCTCAACGGCATCGACGACTCCCGCAACCGGCACCGACTTCGGATCGGGCGTCTCGAAAGAAACGACGAACGCCAGGAGCTGCGAAACACACTCCTCATCGAGCTCGAGCCTGCCGCGCAGCAGCAACTGCAGGACCGCACAAAGTGTGGCAAGTTCGCCCCGGTCTTCCTCGCGGGCCGCGGAGGCGAGCAACAACGTCGCCCGCATCAACCGAACGCGGTCATCGGACGTCTCGTACTTCCCGTACAGACGACGCTGCAACTCCTTCAGATCGGTTGTCCCAGGTACCTCCAACTCCGCAAACATGCGTTCCAGGAAATCGAACGGTTGCAACCCCCGGATCGCGTCAAGCTGCGTGGTTTAGGAAGCTGGCGAGGTGGTCACGATAGGGGTAGAGCGTTTGTTGTTCCCGCTCGATGCGCGCGGCGTGAAAGG
>Ga0307378_10004370_pt1 | contig 20191 bp, 12 predicted proteins | sample UN1MG_FD_202238 | JGI IMG/M metagenome (GOLD analysis project Ga0307378, IMG submission 202238) | Soil microbial communities from Risofladan, Vaasa, Finland - UN-1 | ecosystem: Environmental > Terrestrial > Soil > Coastal area > Acid sulfate soil | place: Finland: Risofladan, Vaasa | collected... | reverse complement strand
CCGCCAATCTCCTTTCGCTTCCGACGAACCGGTTCTCGCCCCCGACGTTGTCGGCCCTCGAAAAAGGGTCCAGGACCCTTTTCCCGTCCACGGCCGCGCCGGGATGCATGCTCTCTCTAAAACATTAGTTGGAGCAAACACGGTGCCAAAGGTCCCGCCAAATGGGGCAAAACGGCTTCCAGTCGCCCCTGGGAAGGCTTTTGGTGCCGCTTTTCCCCGTCGCCCCCCGCCCGGGCTTCGCCTGCCGCTTGCCGCCGGAACCGCATTTTTGGCCGGTCGCCACGCATCCTGGGTGCCATTGTGGCAGGCCAACGCTTAGCCGCGAGCCGGAAGGCGAGCGGGGGGTACCGCACCGCGGGCTCAATCATTGCGGCCGCCGCCCGAAACAGGTAAGGTGCCGCCATGGCGACCGACCGAAAGCGCAAGGCCGGGCGAAACCTGCTCGGCAGCCACCAGAAATGCTGGCTCTGGGGGCGGAACGTCGTCCTGGAGACCCTCCGGGCGGGCGCCTGGCCCGTCCTCGAACTTCATGTGGCCGGGACGCTCGCCGCCGAGGATGTGGAAGCCGCCCGCCAACTTGCCGAACGCCGCGGCATCCCCGTCAAAGTCCAGGCGGCCGCACGCCTCGAACAACTCTGCCATGCCCCCGAGCACCAGGGGTATCTGGCGAAGATGGGCCCCTTCCCTTACGCCGATGCCGAGATGCTTTTGGCGGACCGCCCGCCGGCGCCGCTCTATGCCGTGCTCGACTCGATCCAGGATCCGCAGAACTTCGGGGCCGTCGTTCGCTCGGCCGAGGTTTTCGGCCTCGACGCCATCTTCATCGCCGAGCACGAGCAGGTGGGCGTGACAACGGCGGTGGCCCGGGCGTCGGCCGGTGCCGTCAGCCGCGTGCCCATCGCCCGGGGCGCGGACCTTCCGGCCCTCGCGGCTCGGTTGAAGGCGGCGGGCGTCGCGCTCGTCGCCGCGAGCGAGAAGGCGGAAACACTCATTACCGCGCACGACTTCCTCGGGGCCACGGCCATCGTCATCGGAAGCGAATCGCACGGCATCCGGCCGGCGCTGCTCAAATGTTGCGATGCGCTCGTGCGGATACCGCAGCACGGCCGGATCGGTTCCCTGAACGCCGCCGCGGCGGCAGCCGTGGTCTTCTACGAGGCCCGGCGCCAACGCACACAAGGCCGATAGCATGAACGCTCGCGCGGCCGTAGCAATCCCTTGCACCCCCCTCCCCTCGACGATAGCATACGAACTTGCGCATGGCTGTTTCTGTAGCGCGGGGGTTTATCCCCCGCGGCCTCTCTCGCGGGGCACAAGGCCCCGCGCTACAAGAAACATCTTTTCAACAGAGCAATACAAACTCCACTCCGTCCGCGAAAAGGAGCCGACATGGCCAAGAAATATTTCGTCCTCGACACCAACGTCCTCCTGCACGACCCGGGCGCGCTAACGGCCTTCACGGACAACGAGGTGGTCCTGCCCTTCCGCGTCATCGAGGAACTCGACAAGTTCAAGAAAGGGTCGGACGACACCGGCCGACACGCCCGCCAGGTCATCCGTTTCCTCGACCGCCTGCGCGTGAAGGGACGGCTCGCGGACGGCGTCGTCGTCCAGGAAACGGGCGGGACCGTCCGCATCGTCATGGACGACCAGACGCCGTCACATCCGATCCTGGCGGGAGGCAACGCGGACGACCGCATCATCGGCGTGGCGTATCGCCTGATGCAGGAAGGCAAGGCCACGACCTTCATCTCCAAGGACATCAACGCCCGCATCAAGAGCGACGCCCTCGGCATCCGCACGATGGACTTCGAGAAACAGAAGGTGGACTTCGACCGCATCTACATGGGCTACCGCGAGGTGGAGGCGGACGCGGCAGCCCTTCGCGGCCTGGAGAGCGAGAACGGCATTGAGCCGCCCGCCGACGACCTTCAGCCCAACGAGTTCGTCCTTTTCAAGGGCGCGGGCGACGCGAAGGCCCCCGTGGTCGGCCGATTCGACGCCGGCCGAAAACGCGTCGTCCCCCTGCGCTTCGCCGACAAGACGATTCAGAACGTCTCGGCCCGCAACCCCCATCAGCGGATGGCTATCGAACTTTTGATGCTCGATTCCGTGCGCCTGGTGACGCTCATGGGCCCCGCCGGCACCGGGAAGACGCTCCTGGCCGTCGCGTGCGGCATGCAGAAGGTGCTGGTCGAAAAGCAGTACGAGAAACTACTCGTGTCGCGGCCGATCATTCCCTTCGGCCAGGACATCGGGTACCTGCCGGGCGCGAAGGAGGAGAAACTCTGGCAGTGGATGCAGCCGATCTTCGACAACCTGGCCTACATTCTGCGGACCAAGCGGAACGTCCCGCCGGGGAAGAAGGGCGGCGACGGGGGCATGGACGAACGCATCTCGAACCTCATCGACTCCGGGGCCCTGGAACTCGAGGCCCTGACCTACATCCGCGGCCGGAGCATCCCCGACCAGTTCATCATTGTCGACGAGGCCCAGAACCTGACGCCCCACGAGGTCAAAACGGTCGTCAGCCGCGTCGGCGAAGACTCCAAGATCGTCCTCACGGGCGACCCGTACCAGATAGACAACCCGTACCTGGACTCATCCTCGAACGGGCTGGCGTATGCCGCGGAGCGCATGAAGGGCCTGGACCTCGCGGGCCACGTCATGCTCGCGAAGAGCGAGCGGAGCGAACTGGCCAGTCTCGCCGCCCAAAGACTCTGACAAGTGCGGAATGCGGAGTTCGGAGTGCGGAGTGAAACGACAAAACGGCACACGGTTGACCGCGACCCGGCCTGTCTGCCGTAGCCCGGAGATGAGCAGGTTCGGCACGAAGTGCGGAGTGCGGAATGGAAGCAGACAACAGCCAACCGCAACTGAAACCGCGGACGAAGCAATTCGCCATCCGAACCATTCACCTGGTCGAGGCACTGCCCGCCACAAGAACCGCCGACGTAATCGGGAGGCAACTTCTGCGTTCCGCGTTGTCTGCCGGATCAAACTACCGCTCGGCTTGTCGCGCTCGGTCACGAGCCGACTTCGTCTCCAAGATGGGCATCGTCGAAGAGGAGATTGATGAGTGCCTTTACTGGATGGAGATGCTCATCGAGAGCAGTGCGATGAAGCAGGAAAGGCTAGAGCCCCTTATGAGTGAGGCCGGTGAAATCGCAGCCATGGTGGTCGCCTCGATCAAAACCGCGAGGAGGAACCGCCGGTGAGCGACCGCGGTTGTTTTTCACTCCGAACTCCGCATTCCGCACTCCGCATTGGAAAGGATTTACCATGACCGACACTCTCAGCATCCAGGACTTTTCCCGCCTCGACCTGCGGGTCGGGCGCATCACCGAGGTCGCCGACCATCCCAACGCCGATAAACTCTACGTGATGCAGTGCGACCTGGGGCCGGACCTCGGCACGCGGCAACTGGTGGCGGGCCTGAAGCCTTACATGCCGCCCGAGGCCCTCAAGGACCAACTCGTGGTCGTCGTGGCCAACATCGAGCCCGCGACGCTGCGAGGGCAGCGGTCCGAAGGGATGCTCCTGGCGGCCCAGGACGGGCAGAAGGTCGTCTGCCTCACCGTCGCCGAGCCCGTCGCGCCCGGCGCCAAAATCCGCTAGCGAGCAACCACGGGCCCCAATGAAGCCATCCCTCCGCGACGATCAGGTCGTCCTCCGGCGGGAGACCCTCGACGGTCTGCCGGCGCCGCGCGCTCCCGAAGGGTACCGCTTCCGCCGGTTCCGCGCCGGTGATGAGGCCGGTTGGCAGGCCCTCTATGACGCCGCCTTTCCCGACATCCCCGACCGCGTCCACGAGAAGGTTTCCGACTTGATGGCTTCAGATCTCTGGAACCCCGACCGGGTCTCGTTGGCCTGTCTGGCCGACCGGCCCGTCGCCTGTGCCGTGGCCTGGGAACCGTCCTGGAACGCCCCCGGCACCGGCATGGTGCATTGGGTGGCGACGCATCCGGCCCATCGTCGCCGCGGGCTGGGGCGGGCCGTCGTTCTGGACATCCTCCGCTGGATGCGCAGCGGCGGACGCCGCGATGCCGTACTTATCACCGAGGTCCATCGGACCGCCGCCCTCAGGCTGTACCTTGCTCTTGGATTCGAGCCGGACTTCGGCGCCGCGGCCGATATGGATCGCCGATGGGCGACGGTCCGCGAGAACCTGCGCCGGGGGGATCAACCCTAGCCCGCCGCCCCCGACCAGAACGAGTACACGACGAACGCGATGTAGCACGCCAGCAGCACCGCCCCTTCCCATCGCGCCACGCGCGAACCCGTCCGCATGAACGGCACGAGGGCCAACACCAGGACAATCATCACGGGCAACTTGACCCAATAGACGTCCCACGAGATGCTCATCGGCCGGATCGCCGACGCCAGGCCCAGGATGCAGGCGGTGTTGAAAAACACGCTTCCGACGGCGTTGCCGACGGCGATGTCGCCCTCTCCGCGGCGAGCGGCCACGACGCTCGTCGCCAGTTCGGGCATCGTGGTTCCGAAGGCAACGATCGTCAGGCCGATGGCCAGTCGGCTGAGGCCCGCCGCCTCGGCCACGCCGACGGCGGCGTGCACGAGGAGGTTGCCCCCCGCGACCAATAGCGCGACGCCGGCCACGACCTGGATCACGCTGACCGCCCGCCGAGGCTTCCCCTGGATTTCGTCCGGCAAAGGCGTCGCCTCGCGGTCCTTTGCCGTCCGGATCATCCACGCCAGGAACGCGGCGAGGACGGCAACGAGCGCGAGGCCCTCCCACCGACCGAGCGTCCCGTTCAGGCAGAACGCCCAGAGGAGGACCTGGACGAGAATCGTCGCGGGCACTTCTTTTCGCCACAGGTGCTTGTGCACCTTGAGGGGGCGTATGAGGGCACTCAGGCCGATGATGAGGCCGACGTTCGCGATGTTCGCGCCGATGATGTTGCCGACGGCGATGTCGCTGACGTTCCGCAGCGTCGCCGTCAGACCCACCACGAGTTCCGGCGAGCTCGTCGCAAACGCCACCACCGTCAGGCCGACGACGAGCGGCCGAATTCGCATCGCGATGGCGAGCCGCCCGGCCCCGCGGACCAGCAATTCCGCCCCGGCGTAGAGGACGCCCACGCTTGCCACGAGGAACAGCACATCGAGCCCGATGCTGTCGGCCGGCATCCATGCCTCCGCATCCGTGTCTTGCTGCGGGCCACTCTAGTCGGTGCCGCGCCCGTCCGTCAAGCGCAACCGGAAAATACCCCTGGGGTGTTTTTCGGGGTTCTGGTAGAATCCCCCCGCACCGCCCGCGAGAGGCGAAACCATGGGGCACCCGCGAATCTTCATCAGCGCCGGCGAAACGAGCGGCGACCTGCACGGCGCCAACCTTGTGCGGGCCCTTCGGCGTCTCGCGCCGGAGGCTGAACTCGCCGGCCTCGGCGGGCCGAGGATGGCCCGCGCGGGCCTCCGGCTGCTCGAGAATACCAGCGACTTCGGCGTCATCGGCCTGGGGTTTCTCGGCAGCGCATCGAGGTATCTGGCTATCCTGAGCCGGGCGGACCGCTTTCTCGGCCAGTGGCGGCCCGACGTCGTCGTCACGATCGACTGCCCGGGCTTCCACTTCCTTCTCGCCAGCCGCGTCCGCGCCCGCCGCATCCCCCTCGTCTGGTACATCCCGCCGCAACTCTGGGCGTGGGCCCCCTGGCGCGTGCGGAAACTGGCGCGGCGTTTCACCCACGTCGCCTGCGTTTTGCCGCACGAGGAAGCCTTTTTCCGCTCGTACGGGGTCCCGGTCACGTTCGTCGGCAACCCGGTGGTGGACCACCTTCTGAATACGCCGCTCGACGCGGACTTCATCCGCTCCCTGCGCGCCTCGCCCGAGGAGCGGATCATCGCGATTCTGCCCGGCAGCCGCCGCCAAGAGGTTCCGGGCATCCTCGCGCGGGAACTGGCCGTCGCCCGCGCCCTCCAAGAGCGCCACGGGCCGTGTCGGTTTGTCCTTGCGCTGGCGGACGCGGCTCACCGGCAGTGGACCGACACGCTCATCGCGGCGTCCGGCCTCCAGGTCCGCACGGTCGCGGGCAAGACCCACGAGGTCCAGAGCGCTGCGGACCTGGCGCTGGTCGCCTCCGGCACCGCGACGCTCGAGACGGCCTTCTACGGGACGCCGATGGCCGTCTTCTACAACATCACGTGGGCCCAATGGCATCTGCTTGCCCGCTGGCTCGTGGGCGAACAACCCCTGAGCCTGCCCAACGCGCTGGCCGGTCGGCGAATCGTCCCCGAGTTCATGCGCGACATTGCCTCGGGGCCCGACATGATTGCCGAGATCGAGCACCTCCTGGTGGACGAGGACCGCAGGCGCGAGATGAAAAGCGACCTTGCCGAGGTCCGCCGGTCCATCGAAAAAAGCGGGGCCGCTCAGAACACTGCCGAACTCGTCCTGCGATTGGCGGGAACCGCGGTTCCCGCTCCGCCGCGGTGGCGTCCCGGCTTTGCGATGTGAGATGTCCCGCCGACGTCCGTCGAGGCCTACTGCCCTGCGGCCTGCACCCGGACTTGGACGGGCTGCTCCCCTCTCAGACGGTCCGGGCACCTCTCATATCGGATTTCCACCGGCTCGGTCTTGCCCGGCATGATGGTGACACGGACCACGTCACGTGCGGCGCCAATCACCTGCCCGTCGGCGCCCCGCATCACGGCGGTCACCTCGACCGCGCTGACCGCCTGCACACCTTGGTTCTTCACATCCGTCACAATTTTTCCCGTCCCCTCCGAAGAGCCTGCGTCAGGCTGGAACCACGGATCTGACGCGATCGCGAGATTCGTCGGCGGACCTGCGGGCGGTGTTGTCGGGATATTGTAATTCGGCACCCATTCCACTCCCCTCACCGTCGGGTCGTGTTCCCAAATCGCCACGACGGGCGCCTTTTCTCCCGGCCTCAGGTCCAACACCCGCGCCTCGGCCTGGCCCAACTCACGATCCTGAGCGTCGAGGATGCCGACCTTGACCTCCACTTCCCGGATCATCGCACTCGTCGGGTTCGTCAGAGTGCCCACGGCGTACGTGCGGGTCCCGTTCTGAATTCCCTGAACGAGTTTCTCAATCTCCAGGTTGAATGCCACCGGCGTCGGCGCGACCGCAGGCGCCCCGGGCGTCGCCGTTCCGGGCGTGCCTGCCGCGCCGACCGCCCCGGTGCCGGGACCCGTCCACGGCGCCCCCGTGACGGGCGTGGGCGCCATCGGCTGCGGACGGCGGGCCATCACCACCAGGAGGACCACAAGCCCGATCGCCACCACGCCGATCAGCACGACCCACACGACCGCCACGCTCCTGTGTCGAACGCCGCCACGCGGCATGACAATCTGCCGGCGTGTCGTCACGGGACGCTTCTCGGACAACTCGCCTTGAAGGGCCTGGGCGGCCTCGCGGGCCGTCTCGGTCTGGGGGAGGATCTTGCAGATCGCCTTGCAGTACGGGCAGCGGACCTCCCGGCCCAATTGGTTAGGGCGGAGTTTGAATCCCTTCCCGCAGACTTTGCACTCCGCGCTGAATACGTCTGCCATACCTCGCTCCTCCTCAGGATTCTACGAGTACCCCCCTCCAGCGGCACCAAAAAAATCATTTCCGCCGTTCGAACCGCGACCGGAAGGCGCCGCCCTGAGCACCCACCGCCGTTCGAGCCGCGACCGGAAGGTCGCGGTCACGTGCCCAATCGCCGAGGTTCAACTTACGCGCTACCGCGATTGTGGATAACTTTTTGGCGCGAGTTTGGGGGGGTATTTTTGGGCGGTTTTTTACGGGCCACCGGCCCTGGCGGGGGCGATAAGGCGGTTTTTTCACTACAGGCCTCGCTCGGGGGCGAAAAGAGAGTCTCGGATTTTGCGTTTTTTCGACTTTTTTCGCGTTTTTGGTGCGGTTTTTACCGGTTTTGGGGGCTTTTTACGGCCATTTCGTGCTTTTGGCATCCATGTTATGTGCATACCTTTATGTGCATAACTTCCCGCGGACGCGCGTAAGTGGTTTTCGGTGGGGCAAATCTCGCATCTGACAAAGAAACAGTGGTGGACGGCCGGGGTTTAACCGCAAAGGGCGCCAAGGACGCAAAGGGGGGATGGGGGAACCCTCCTTCGCCCTCCGGGCTATGGAGGGCAGGCGACAAACGGCGCAAGGCCAAACCACCCCAAGGGCGCAGAGCACGGCGGAATTGGGCGGCCCGCCCCGCCACGGGCGGGTAAACTTCCGCCGTCGCCCCTTCGACAGGCTCAAGGCTATGGCCCACAGGACGGCGGGTGGAGGCAAATCTCGCATCTGACAAAGAAACAGTGTTGGACGGACGGTGACCCCGAAGGATAGGGGCAAGCTGGGTGACGAGGTGACTGGGTAACTGGGGGAGGGCATTTTCGATTGCGGACCCGCCGTCGCCCCTGCTTCGCCCCTTCGACCCTTCGACACACTCAGGGTCGCCCCGAGCCGTTCGACCATGCTCACGGCCCTGAGCCCGTCGAAGGGCATGGTCGAGGGGCGACAGGCTCAGGGCTACGGAGGGCATGCAGCGCGGGCGGACGGCCACGGCGCGGGGAAGAAAAGAGAGCGGCGTCCCGGTGGGACGCCGCGATTCTTTCGTCGGCGTGCCGCCGACGGCTAAACCCCGAGGGATCGGGGCAGGCGGTGGACGGCAACGGCACGCGCTCCCCTTCGGGTCGCGGCTAAACGTGACGGTTACCGGCGTTTTCGTCCGAGGATGAGGCCGAGGCCGCCGAGGCCCAGGAGGGCCAGGGTGGCGGGCTCGGGCAAGTGCGAGCCATAGTTGTTCGAGATCGTCACGTAGTCCAGCGCGTTGACCACGCCGTCGTTGTTGACGTCGCCCTCGGCCCACGTCGGCGAGCCGGCGCCGTAGTGGTTCGACACGACCACGTAGTCCAGGGCGTTGGTGTTCTTGTCCAGGCTGGCGTCGCCCGGCAGGAGGTAGTTCAGCATCACATTATCACCGCTTGGGGAGGAGAGGAAGAAGTACTTACCGGGTTGAGCCGTATTGAACAGCGCTGCGTTTGCGTCCTCCCAGTCGTCGACGGCCAGCGCCAGGTTGTCGTCGAAGCCGCTCGTCGAAAAGCCGACTTGATAGACGAGCCAGCTTTGGCTGTCGTCCCAGAACGCATTGTTCCAGTCCACCGCGGTTCCATCAGAGTTGAACTTCAGGATCAGCGTGGTCGTCCCGGCGAAGTCGAGTGCCCCGCCGACCTCGATCTGGTCGAACCCCGCGGGCGAACCCTGCGTGTCGGTGTTGTCAACCAGTTCCCAGGTCACGTCGGAACCGGTGTTGTAGGCCAGGTCGCTGCCGAAGGTCTGGATGTCGGCCGAAGTGCCGGGCGTGTGATGGCCGCTGATGTTCGTCGCACCGTAGATGGTGCCGGTGCCGCCGAGGGTGGCGCCGGCGGCGACGGTGACGGTCGAGCTGAAGTCCAGAGAACCGTTCACGAGGAGCGTGCCTTCGTTGACGTTGGTGGGGCCGGTGTAGGTGTTGGCGCCGGCGAGGGTCAGGGTGCCGGCGCCGGTTTTAATCAGGCTGGTCGCTGGGCTGCCGGTGCTGGAAATCACGCCCGCGTAGGCGGGCGGGCTCGTGTTGTCGCCGCCGACGGTGAGGGTCGCGCCCCCGAGTGTCACGTTGCCACCGAGTGCTCCGCCGCCGGTGAGAGAACCGATTTGCGTACTGTAGCCGACGATGTCGAGGGCAACGCCGGCGGTGTTTGCCAGGGTGACGGCGGAGTTGTTTCCGAAGGCTCCACTGGTATTCGGCACGGAGGCGATGCCCGCTTTGAGGATGCCGGCTGAAACGGTGGTGGCTCCGGTGTAGGTGTTGGCGCCGGCGAGGACCTGTGTGCCTGGGCCGGTCTTGGTGAGGGTCATGGTCGTCGTGACGGGGCTCAGATTGCCGGAATAGGAGGCAGTGACGCCCGTTTGGGGGTTGAGGGTCAAGGCGGTGATGCCGGCGTGCAACGCAAGACTGGTGCTACCCTTCAGACCACCCATGGTGGGGGTGGTAAGGGCCGTGATATCCAGCGTGCCCGCGCCGGAGGTATCCAATGCGCTGTTTTGCAGGGCCAGATTGTTCCCCAGTTTCAGGGTGCCGGCGTCGATCTTTGTGTCGCCGGTGTAAGTGTTGGCGCCGGAGAGGGTCTGGGTGCCGGCGCCGATTTTGATCAGGCTGGTCGTTGGGGTGCCGGTGCTGGAAATCAGACCCGCGTAGGCCGTCGTCGTGCCGTCGCCGCCGACGGTGAGGGTCGCGGCTCCGAGTGTCACGTTGCCGCCGAGTGCTCCGCCGCCGGTCAGTGACCCGATGGAGTTGTTAAAACCTGTGATGTCCAGGACCGCGCCGGCGGTGTTTGCCAGCGTCACGGCCGAATTCGTGCTGAAGGCGGCCGTCGAGCCGGCCTTGAGCGTGCCGGCTGAAACGGTCGTCGCGCCGGAGTAGGTGTTGGCGCCGGAGAGGGTGACCGTGCCGGTGGTGGTCTTGTTCATCGCGGTGCCGCCGGCAAGGATGGCGCTGACCGAGCCGCTCTGCATTTCAAAGGTTCCGGTGCTGGTCAGGGCCGAGGTCCCGGTGCCGAGGATCTGCCCGCCGCCCTGGAGGGTGACGGTGCCCACCGAGTCTGTTTGGTTGGCGCCGAGGTCCAGGATGGCGGTGCTGCCGTTGACCGTCACGCCGCCGGTGGAAATCACGTCGCTGGCGCCGTAAAGCAACTTCCCTGCGCTGACGGTCGTCAGGCCGGTGTAGGTGTTGGCGCCGGAGAGGGTCAGGGTGCCGGCGCCGATCTTGGTGAGGCCGAGGTCGCCGGCCGTTCCACTGATAACGCCCGTGTAGGTGGTGCTTTGGTCGTTGTTGCCGATCGCCAGCCCTTGACCACTGGCAAGGGCGGGCAGGTCCTGGGCGCCCTTCAGGCCACCGAACACGTAGGTGCCGGCGCCTGCGTTCAATTTAATTACGCTGCCATAGTTGTTGTAGTCTAACGTGCTGTTCTGCAGGGCCAGGAGATGGTAGAGGTTTAATTCGTTGGTACCTTGCACCCTTGTGTCGCCATAGTAAGTGGTGGCGGACATCATCCTCGGGCCATTCTCGGTCCCATCAATTATCAACCCTCCCGGTCCGCTGATGGCGCCAAATCCGATCCAAAAATTGCCTTGTTGGTAGACAGTCTGAAGGCCAGGGCCGAGATAAATTCCGCGATCGCCTGTGTCCAGTCCTATACTACCGCTCCCCGCGGTAAACTTCAGGGTAGCCCCGTTATAAATGGAAATGGCCGTCGCGCCGGTCGCGGCACCCAGCGAATAAGCGGCCCCCCCGCTGGCGAAGTTTTCGAGAGTGCCGTTGTTGACCACGGTGCCGCCGCTGTAGCTGTTGGCGGAATTACTGAGCGTCAGCGTGCCGGCGCCGGTCTTGGTCAGGCCCAGCAGGCGGGTGGAACCGTTCTGAAGTGTGCCGGGGTAGGTGATGGCCGTGGAGGTGTTGACGGTCAGGATATCGGTGCCGGCGGCGCCGCTGCCGCTTTCCACGATCGGCGTGCCGGGCGTGCCGGCGTCGGTGTTCAGGCCAACGAGGGTCATGTTGTTGCCGTTGAGTTGGAGTTTGCCGGTGCTGGCCGCACCGAAGGTGATGGTACAGTCGGCCGGCAAGCCGGCGGCGGCGCCCAACTGGGCGATGGCGTCGCCGTTAATCGTCACCGCCGAGCCGGCGGCCATGGTGCCGGCGAACCGGGTGGTGCCGGCATACAAAGTCGTCGGGCCCGTGTAGGCGTTCGCGCCGGAGAGTATCAGCGTGCCGGCGCCCCACTTGGTCACCGTGCCGCCGCCGGTGATCGCGGAACCGATCTCCAGGCCGTTGCCGGTGTTGTTCTGGGTGACGATCAATTCCGTGCCGTTGGTCAGCGTGCCGCCTGTGATCTTGGAGAGGTTGTTGCCGACCCCGGTGCCGACCAGGATGCCGCCGCTCGTGATGGTGTTGGCGTCTTGGAGGGTGAGCGTATGCGGCGCCGCCGAGTTGAACCGGAGGCTATTCGGCGTGATCGCATCCGTTGGAGTCTGGCTGCTGTCGACGTTCATGTTGTTGTCGGTGTAGTTCGCCGGGTCGTCGAGGGCTGACGACGTGTTGGTATAGGTGGTCGCGGCGGTGACGGTGGTCAGGGTGGTTCCGTCGGTGCTTCCGACGGCCCAATCATCGGACCCGTAGGTGGCCCATCCGCCGATAATCCCGTTGGAATTTCCGGTCGTGGTCTGGATGATTCCCGGTCCGGGGTTGAAATTGGCCGCCCCCCCGACGCTTTGGCTGATGGTCTGCACGAGCATGGTGAAGGCGCCGCTGGGGCTGAGTTGCAGGAACCCTTGGTCGACGGCCGTATTGCCGGTGTAGATGTTGGCGCCGGTGAGGACCAGCGTGCCGGTGCCGGCCTGGGTGACGCCTCCCAAACCCGAAATGACGCTGGCGAAGTCGGTGCCTTGCGTGATGGTGTCGGCCCGGTTGAAGGCCAACGTGGCGTCGTCGGTAATCGCGCTGCTCGTGGAAATGGAGCCGGTCGTGCCGCCGTCGCCGATCTGCAGCGTGCCGTCGTTGACGGTCGTCGCGCCGGTGTAGGTGTTGGTGGCGGAGAGGGTCAGTGTGCCGAGGCCGTCCTTGGTCAGGCCGCCGGAAACGTTCGTAGCGGTTGTCAGGGTGGGGAGGGTGGCTGCGGTCGTGGGAGACCCATTGGATTGGCTGACCGTGGGCGCGATGGCGTAGCCGACGCCGGGGTTGGTGATGGTGATCGAGACGATCTTGAGCGTTCCGTTGCCCGTGCCATCGTCCTCCATGTTCGCAACAGCCGTGGCCGCCTGCCCTTTAACCGTCATGGCGCTGGTGGAGCCGTTGCCCGAGGCTGGCAGGTCCATGGTGACCGTATTAAGGCCCGAATCGACGGAAACCACACGGGCGCCCAATGGAATGTTGCCTCCATAGATGCGTGCGCCGGGCAGGATATTGGCCGTTGAACTCAGCCCCGTGATGACGGGGCTGCCGCTGGTGGCTGTGCCGGAGCCTATCGACGTGCCTGGGTCCGTGAGCAAGATCTGCGGTGTCGCTTGATAGCCCGCGCCCTCGCTGACAGCGGCGATGGTGAGGCCTCCGCCCGCGTCTGCATAGACACCATTACTTTCCGGGGCATTCAGCGGCCCCTGGATGCCGATATCGAATCCGTCGGTGTCGATGACGGCGCCTTCGGAATAGACGGTCAGACGGGTGGCGCCGCGGGCGGCGCTGGCGCCGGTGATCGTGGTGCGGATGAAATTCGGTTCATCTGCCGCCGGGCTCAAGGTGCCGCCGTGGAGATTGAGGTAGGCATTGTTGCTGTCAACGTACGGCGTGCCGTCGCCGGAAACAACCGCACCGGTCGTCAGGGTTCCGCCATTGAGGTTGTAGAGGCAGGCGTAGTTATCCGCCACGCTCATGCGATATTGCAATGTCAAGGCCCCGGGTGTGCCATTGAACGGGGTGCCTTGGTTTTTGGGGAAGTTGACGGTGCCGCCAAGCTGGTCGAAGACGTTTTCGCCGCTATGGATGCCGATCGTAATGTAGCTACTATCGCTGCCATTTACCGCCCCGCTTCGCAGGACGAAATGCCCGGCTCCTCCACTTTGTCCTTGGTTATCCTCCATATTGATGGGCGCGCCATCATTCAGGTTGATGACGGCGTCATTATCGAGCGTTACGATGGACTGATTGCCGCCGAAAATGCCTCTGCCCATCCCAAGCTCACTACGGAGTGTCAGGGATCCGCCGTGCATGTCGAACGCGGCAGTCGCAAGGTTAACGGTTCCCAGCTCGAAAGCCCCGCCGCCACAGTCGATCGTAGAATTGTTCGCCACAATGTTGACGTCGTTGGCGGCGTTCCAAGAGGCATATATCCCGTCGGCGTAGACACTGTTACTGGTAAGCCTGAGGGTTCCTTCATTGACGTTGATCTGAGCACCGTTCCCGTCACTCGAGTACTGCCCGGTGATCGTCAAAACACCCGCGCCGGTCTTTTGCAAGGTTGCGCTCCCGCCGGCGGTGTCTATACCGCCTGCCAGCGTCAAGGAACTGCCCGCCGCCACATTGACGACGTCCGTGCCGCCCGCGAGCGCAACGTCGGCACTGATGGTCGCGGTCTTGCCCGCGCCCAGAGCATTGACAGTGATGCCGGAGAGAGTCAGGATGTTCGCCGGGGTGCCGTGGTTGTCCAGCGTCCAACCCGCGGGTGTAGTCGTCGGATCGGTGTCGCCGAAGATGATCGTCCCGATCGTGCGAGGGGCATTGAGGCTGACCGACACATCGGCAGTGATGTCAATCGTGCTGAAGTCAGCCGTATTGCCGGCTCCGTCGGCAACAATGCCGCCGCTCCAGGGAGCCGTAACCGCATCGTCCCAAAGGGCTGAGCCATCTAGGGTCCACGTGCCGCTGGCCGCCAGCGCCACTCCAGGGATAGCCATCAGGCACACCGCCACGACTACAGTCAGGCGCGCCACGGTTCCGGCACCCATGGCAACCTCCCTTTCTTTCTGTCCCAAGGGCAAATTGGAAAACCTCGGCCGAGCCCGGCCTTGCACCGGGATCCGGCTATAAGACGTGCCCCCAACAAAAAGGGGCTGCTCCCGCACGGTGCGGTCGCCGGCCCCTAAACCCTCTAAAGTATACTCTAGGATTCGGCAAAAGTAAAGGGGAAAGAGGGGATCCCCCAGCAGTGCTGGGGGCTAGAATGGGGGTGAAAAGCGCACTGGCGGGCCCCCTCGGCGAGGCTCGGGGCAAGCAAGGCGCGCGGAGGCGGCGAGAGGCAATAAACCGGGGCGCGGCGCGTTCAGGTTGCTGGGGGAAAACCGAAACGGGGGAGCGGGGATATCACCGTCGGCGTGCCGCCGACGGCTAAACGTGACGGCGGGGCGGCCCGTTCGACTTCGCTCCCTTCGACAGGCTCAGGGCAAGCCGCTCCGCTCAGGGCGGGATTCGTCCCGGCGTGCCGGGACTCATCCCGGGGCTTTACCTGGTCTTCGCGACGTGGTAAGATTTCCGGCAGCAGTTTGCTCCAAGAAAGGAAGGGAAAATGGATCGACGAGAATTTCTCAAGAGCAGTGCTGCGGCGCTGGCCTTGGGGTTGAGCGGCTGCGCCGGGTCGGCGCTCCGAGCGGAAGAGCGTGCCAGGAATCCGAACATCATCCTGTGCATGACGGATGACCAGGGCTGGGGGGACGTGAGTTACAACGGCCTGAAGCAGATCAAGACTCCCGCCCTGGATGCCATGGCCGCCAAGGGCATGCGGTTCAACCGTTTCTATGCGGCGCATCCGAGTTGCTCGCCCACGCGGGCGAGCGTGATGACCGGTCGCCATCCGTATCGGATGGAATGCATCTGGCCGGGCGTGCCCATAAAAAAGGAGGAGATGACCATTGCGCAGACCGTGAAGCGTGCGGGGTATGCCACGGGGCATTTCGGGAAATGGCATTTGAACGGGGTGTCGGGCCCCGGCAAGTTGATTCCAGATTCGGATCCTCTCTCGCCGCGCAATATGGGTTTTGATGAAGCGTTTTCGGTTTCCAACTATTTTGAACTGGACTGGACCTTCAGCCACAACGGAGTCCCTGAAAAAGTGACGGGCGACGGGTCGGATGCCATCGTCGGGGCGGCCCTCGAGTTCATCGAAAAGAATGCGAAGCAAGACAAGCCTTTCCTGGCGGTCATCTGGTTCGGCAGTCCCCACATTCCGCACCAGCCCCTGCCCGCGGACCTCAAGAAGGCCGGCGGCTCGGCGTACTATGGCGAGATGGTGGGGGTTGACCGCAGCATGGGGACCCTGCGCAAGGGATTGCGCAAGCTCGGCATAGCGGATAACACGCTGGTCTGGTTCTGCAGCGACAACGGCTCGTGGTTGGATCCCAAAGCCCCGTCCGCTCATGGTTCGAACGGTCCGCTCCGCGGCCGGAAGGGCGAGCTGTGGGAGGGCGGCATCCGGGTGCCCGGGCTGATCGAGTGGCCGGCGCGGATCAAGCGGCCCGTCGTAACCGACGTGTCGGCCTGCACGAGCGACATCTATCCGACCATCGTGGACATTCTGAAGATAGACGTTCCCAATCAGGTGGAACCGCTCGACGGGATCAGCCTGGTGCCGCTCCTGGACGGTCGGATGGAGGAAAGGCCCAGCCCGATCGGTTTTTGGGCGCGCGGTTTCGGCCTGGCCTGGAATGACAACCGTTATAAGCTCATCCAAAGCGGTCCAGACAAGTGGGATCTTTATGACATAACTGTTGACATGTCGGAAAAGAACGATCTGGCCGCCGAGCACCCGGAGATCGTCAACCGGATGAAGGCCGAGTTGGAGAACTGGCGGCAGTCGGTGCTGCGGAGTAGCCGCGGCGAGGACTACAAGGGTCCGTCGTCCTTGTAGTTGTGATAGGGTGGCCGGGTAACAACAAAAGGAGGAGGAGCTTTGAGAGCAGGAAGAATCGGTCGAACCGCGGCAGTCGGTGTGGGAGTGGCTCTGTTGGCGCTGGGGCAGGCGTGGGGAGCGCAGGCCGAGGCCGAACGGATCGTTTCACAAGACAAGACCGTATTCACGGCACCCCCGGGGGGAACCCCTTCCCGCCCGGCGGCGGGTCCTCTTCCGGGTAACGGCGATCGGGTCGCCGCGATGGCGGGTTCATGGAAGTCCGGAGACGTGCAGGCAGCGCCGGCCGCTGCCGTGAAAATGGTCGTGATCCAGTCGGCAAACGATCCGACCAGGCCGGTGCCCGGCGGCGTCCGGTGGTTCGGGCGCCAACATGCGGACTACGTCAATCAGACAAAGAACAAGAAGTTCGATCTGTGTTTCCTGGGCGATTCCATTACGGATGGCTGGCCGAGAGATATGTTCAATCAATATTTTGGCAGGTACAATGTCGTGAACTTCGGCATAGGCGGAGACAGGACGGAGAATGTGCTGTGGCGGCTGCAAAACGGAGAGTTGGTGGGGACGTCCCCCAAGGTGATCGTGCTGTTGATCGGAACGAACAACTCGGGCATGAACACGGCCGAGGAAATGGCCGTGGGGATTGCGGCCGTCGTGAAGGCCCTTAGGACGGGTTGCCCGCAATCCAGGATTCTGCTGTTGGGGGTGTTCCCCAAGAGGGACATGACGCTGGAGAAGACGCGAGCCGTCAATGCCATCATCTCCAAACTGGATGATAACAGGGTGATCCGCTATCTCGACGTCGGCGCTAATCTTCTGGACAAGGACGGCAACATTCTGGAAGGCGTGCTGCGCGACGCGGTGCATCTGACCCGGAAAGGGTTCGAGATCTGGGGCGAGGCCATGAGCCCGTTACTCGCCGAGATGATGGCTTCCGACCCTGTGAGCGATCTGACCAAGCCGGTGCCCCGCGACGTCCGGTGGTTCCAGCGCATGCATGCGATCTATGTCGGTCAGACCAAGAACAAGAAGTTCGATCTTTGTTTCCTGGGCGATTCCATTACGCAGATGTGGCCGGCAGATATGTTCGGCAAGCATTTTGGCAAGTACCATGCCGTGAACTTCGGGATAGGCGGAGACAGGACGGAAAATGTGCTGTGGCGGCTGGAAAACGGTGAGTTGGCGGGGACATCCCCCAAGGTGATCGTACTGTCGATCGGAACGAACAACGTGGGCATGAACACAGCCGAGGAAGTGGCCGTTGGCATTACGGCGGTCGTGCGGTCTCTCAGGACGAAGTGCCCTCAATCCAGGATTCTGTTGCTTGGAATTTTTCCCTCCCAAGACACGCCCGCCGAGAAGACGAATGCGATCAACGCCATCGTGGCGAAACTGGATGATGGGAAGATGATCCGCTATCTCGACGTCGGCGCCAAACTTCTTGACAAGGACGGCAACATCCAGGATGGCGTGCTGGGCGACGGTGTGCAGTTGACCCGGAAAGGCTACGCGATCTGGGCCGAGGCCATGAACCCCGTACTCGCTGAGATGATGGAGGAGAAGTAGTACTCCAGCGCTACTTGCTTCGTGGCAACTAACCTAACCTTTTGCCACAATGCGACTTACGCGACGTAGCGCGGGGCCTTGTGCCCCGCGCAGGAGGGCGCGGGGGATAAACCCCCGCGCTACGGATTGACAGCGGGCTTTGCTTGAGATTCCGCATCCCGGCTCCTGGTATAAGTGGCGCTGTAGTAGTAGGGGGAGCATGGAAACCGGGGAGGAACGCCGCCCGGTCAAGGATACCCGATGAAGAAGATCGTTCTCCTGTTCACTACCCTATGGCTGGCGAGTTACGCGGTCGCCGCGGACTGGAAACCGGTGCCCGGCCAGTTCGGGATGACGCGCTGGGCGGCGGATGTCTCACCGGACAACGTGCTTCCCGAATACCCGCGGCCGCAGATGGTCCGCAAGGATTGGCTGAATCTCAACGGGCTGTGGAACTACCGCGTCGTCGCCAGGGAGGACAAGCAACCGGCGTCGTACCAGGGCGACATCCTGGTGCCTTTCCCGATCGAAGCGCCGCTCTCCGGCGTGGGCAGGATGATCAACGCCTTCCCCGGCCGGACCTATGCCGACAGCCGGCTGTGGTATCGCCGCGCGTTCGAGACGCCGGCGCCATGGAAGGGCCGGCGCACCCTTCTGCACTTCGGCGCCGTCGACTGGGAGGCAACGGTTTATCTGAACGGCAAGGAACTGGGCGTCCACCGCGGCGGCTATGACGGCTTCTCGTTTGACGTCACCGACGCGCTGAACCCAGAGGGCCCCAACGAACTGGTGGTCGCCGTCTGGGACCCCACCTTTGAGGGCGGCTATCCCCGGGGCAAGCAGGTCGACAAGCCCGGCGGCATCTGGTACACACCCTGTTCGGGCATCTGGCAGACGGTCTGGTTGGAGCCGGTGGCGGAGGACCACATTGAATCGCTCGCGATTGTCCCGGATGTGGACGCCTCGGCCGTCCGTGTCACGTGCCGCGTGTCGCCCGACGCCAAACGCCCGGCAGAGAACGTCCAAGTCCGGATTCTCGACGGCGGCAAACCGGTTGCCGACGCAACGGGCAAGGCCGGGGAAGTCATCCAGATCAAAATTAAAGATGCGCAATTGTGGTCGCCCGAGACCCCGCATCTTTACGACCTGACCGTCAAGATGGGCGCCGACGAAGTGACCAGTTACTTCGGCATGCGCAAGGTGTCGGTGGGCCCGGACAAGGACGGCATCACCCGGATCCTGTTGAACAATGCGTTTGTCCTGCACAACGGCGTGCTGGACCAGGGATACTGGCCGGACGGCATCTACACCGCGCCGACGGACGCCGCCCTGCGCTTTGACATCGAAACCATCAAGCAACTCGGCTTCAACATGAGCCGCAAGCACGTGAAGGTCGAACCCCAGCGCTGGTACTACTGGGCGGACAAACTCGGCCTGCTGGTCTGGCAGGACATGCCTTGCAGCGGGGACGGCATCCATGCCAAACCGCCCGCCTACGCCGCGTCCAATGCCCAGCGCCAGGATCAGTTCGGCGCCGAACTGCGGGCCATGATCGCCGGACGCTTCAACCATCCCTCGATCGTCTCGTGGATTGTGTTCAACGAGGGGATGGGACTGCAGAATCCCGGAGGGTACAAACTGGACGATGGGATCCGCGCGTTCATGCGCCGAATGGCTGACATCGCCGCGGAGGACAAAACGCGCGCCATCAATGCCGAGAGTGGTGCGCCAGGAGGCGGATACCAAGGCTGGAATCCGCTCGACATCGGCCTCGGGCAGATCATGGATGCCCATTGCTATGGCACCACGAAATGCCTCGCCCCCACCAAGGAACGGGCCAGCGTCATCGGCGAGTACGGCTACGCGAAATACCTGGATTCGATTGCCAAGTACATGCCGCTGGTCAAGAATCCCGGCATCAGCGGATTGGTGTGGACGCAGATCACCGATGTGGAAAACGAGCGCAACGGCCTGATGTCCTATGACCGCAGCAAGTTCAGCGAAGACCCGAAACAGGTGGCTGCTCAGAACGCCATCTACGATGGAAGAGGAAACAAATAAGAGCCTCTAACAAAATGGGTGGCACGGGCGGCTTGCCCGCCCGTGCACTGGCGGACAAGCCGCCAGTGCCACCCAGCCACGATCATTTTGTTAGGTGCTCTAAGTTCCACGATGGACGTGCTATCGAGATGCGTCGGTAGACCGGTGGTCGTCGCCCAACCATTTTCGAGCATCG
>Ga0307378_10004363_pt1 | contig 20212 bp, 20 predicted proteins | sample UN1MG_FD_202238 | JGI IMG/M metagenome (GOLD analysis project Ga0307378, IMG submission 202238) | Soil microbial communities from Risofladan, Vaasa, Finland - UN-1 | ecosystem: Environmental > Terrestrial > Soil > Coastal area > Acid sulfate soil | place: Finland: Risofladan, Vaasa | collected... | reverse complement strand
CCCGGGGCCCATTCCCCGGCAGTCCCATCGGCCGGCAGCATGAACCATCTTGAGCCTTTGTAGCGTTGTAGTATTAGCCGACCTAGTAAAGGCTCTGGATCTCGCCTACCCCACCGAGACTTTCTACAGCCCGGACCCTGTGAGCGTGTTTGAGGCGTATCCCGAATCGGTCGGGGATAATCGGATTCTCAAAGGCGAGACGTGGGCCGAAGTGCGTGAGGGTCTGCTCGCGATCCTTCACGCCGGACCCGGAGAACCGACCCGGTGTATGTGGACCAAGATGCAGTGGCCGGGTTTTATTGTGGACCTTATTGTCCGCTTTAAGGAGGACGCGAAGGAGGAGAAGAAGAGGGCGCGCATGTTCTACAGTTTCCCCGCCTTTGTCCACGCCTTTGATCGGCGCTTCAAGACGCTGAGGGAATGGGCGACGGAGCGCGCGCGGAAGGCGGGGGATGGAAAGGCCGACGGCGAGCATCTCGCCCTGGACTACGCGGACGGGGGGATTGTGGACATCTCCTGCCCGCCTCGCCCGCCTGCCGGCGCGCCCGAAAGCGAGCGCCTCGAGTGGCTCGTGCGCCGTTGCAGGACGCTTCAGGCGTGCTTCTCCGGGCCGGCCGGACGCTACCCGAATTGCGAGGCCCGCGACTGGCTGGCGGCGGCGTACTCGGCCGCCTGCGACTGGCTTCCGCCCGCCACAGTTGGCAAGTGTGAACACTTGGTGACCTTTGATGCGGCCGACCGCTTCCCATCGGCGGCACGGGAGGAACTGGAAAGGCTTGAGGTGGCGGCGACAACTTGCCTTCTCGAACTCCACCAGGCTGGCCGGGCGGGCAGGGCCGCGGCGGTTGTGCCGCAACAGGGCCTGGTGTCCTCGACCAGGAAGAAAAAGAGGCTGCGCATGAAGCGCGAAGTTGCCGAGCCGCTGATCCTAGACCACCTGCTGCGGCGGCCGCATGATACGGTGGAGGACGTTGTGAAGGCCATAGGGTGCAGCGTGGGCGTTGTGGCGGAGTCGCCACCGTGGAGGGCGAACCAGGAACGCCTGAAGCGCGCAAAGAGGGAAGGCAAGGATCCGAAGGCGGTCAAACTCAACGTGAAGGCACTCACCGAGGCCGGCGGCCACCGGCGGTCGCAGGGGCACGAGTCCAAACGTCAACAAGAGGCCCGCGACGAGGAGATCGACCAGCGGGAACGCGAACTTTTCTGGCGGATCGGAGAGTACGAGAAAGCGCATCCGCAGGCTACTCCCAAAGAGATCGCCCTGGCCGTCAACTGCACGGCCGGCGACGTGGAACGCCGACAGGCCCTGCTAGATAGGCTGGCAGCAGAGCAGGCGGGAAGTGCAAGAGAAGACGCCGGGGGGCAACTCCCCGACGCGGTTGAACCCGGCGTTGACCTGTCAAAACCGAAGCAGTGGTTTCGGAAACAGCCTTAGCCGGTCCCGTTCATGAATATTCATGAATCACGAATAGCCCCTGGCGCTGCCGCCAGGGGCGATTCGTGTCCCTTCTCGTGAATCTCGTGCCGTGTTCGGGCAGGAGGACGATCTCTTGCCCAACGGTAAGGGGTTCACGATGAGCAGTCCTCCTCCTCGCCTTGTCACGGTAGGTGTGATCGCGTCGGAGTTGGGTGTACCGGTGGATCGCGTCTGCCGTATCCTCCGCACCCGCTCACACATCAAGCCGCGCGCCTACGCTGGCAACGTCCGGCTATTTGACAACGCGGCCATCGCCCAGGTTCGCCACGAGGTTAACGCCATAGACGCCCGACAGGGCTGCCGGCGAGGGGGTCGCGATGGCCCTCGATAAACAGCACCAGACGGACGCAGGATCTTCGGAACTGCCCGAAGCGGCCCAAGGGGTGTCAGTGGCCAAGGACGCCGAAAACTCGCAACGGCGCTCGCTATCCCCCCTTCTAGGCGGGGGTCTGGAGGAAGGAGACCAGGGGACCGTGCCGCAGCGGGCCAAGCGCTTGTCCGACGTTCCGCGCAAGTACGGGAACCTCTACCGGAAGGCCTGGGAGCGTTCCAGCCGGAAGGCGGCGATCCGCGCGTTCTGCTTGGAGTGCGTGTGCTGGTCGGCAACAGAAGTCCGGCTTTGTACTGCTCCGGCCTGCCCGCTTTTTGAGTTCAGGCTAACGGGGTGATGGGGGAACATTGTCGAGCCGCCGGCCGGGGAAGGGTATCACCCATGACACGCTTTGAAGAAGCGAAACGGCGTGAGGGTACCGCTGGCGATACGGTCACTGGCTCACCGGCGACCCCCTTTGTAGAGGACGGGAAAGAGAACGGCTTGGACTCTAGGGAGGAATCCCCTGTTTGGGAGCGCCAACAAGAGACGTTCAGGCAGCAACTCGGCCGCGCGTCGCTTGAACAACTGGCCGCTAAGTGGCACGTCTCGCCTGCGGCCCTTGAATCCTTGGGCATCGGCTTTGATCGGTACGCCCACACGTTCCCGATGCGAGACGCCGACGGACAGGTGGTCGGCCTGCACCTTCGGCCCAGGAAGGGCGGCAGGACGAACACGCCCGGCAGCCGCCTCGGCCTCTTCCTTCCGGGTTCTTCCCTAAAGTCCAAGCCTTCGTCTTCTCTGTCATCTTCAAGGCAGGTCGCCCGCGATACGGTGGGCGGTTCATCGGTGATACGCTGCGGCGTGACGGCCGCAAACCTTCAACTTGTGTGTGAGGGTCTGAGTGACACGGCGGCCGCGCTCACCTTGGGCTTTGGGGCCGTGGGTACGCCGGGGGCCGGGGCGTGTGCCGAGATGGTCGTCGAACTCTTTGCCCGCCGCGTCAACGCCTGCCCCGCCATCATCGGCGACAATGACGACGACAACGACGCCGGACGGAAGGGGGCCGAGCGGCTGCGCGATGCGCTCAAGGCGGCGGGCATGCCGTGCCGTGTCCTGTTTCCAGCCGACGGCTTCAAGGACTTGAGGGAGTGGGTTATCGGCGGGTTGACGACGGCCGGGCTGCAACAGGCGATTGAGTCGGCGCGGGTGTTCTACCCGCCGACGTGGCCTGCCGGTTTTTCGATGCTGCCGCACGCCCTGATTCGGCGCGGCCTCATCCGCCAAGTCGGGCCGACGGCCTGCGCTGTCCTCTTCGCCATAGCCAGTTTTCAGGACAAGGATCGGCGCGCCCGTCCGACGCGCGAGCAAGTGGCGGAGTTGGCGGGCATCAGCGTGCCGACGGTCGCCAAGGCGCTGCCCAAGTTGTGGACGGCGGGCGTCCTGACTTGGGCGTCGGGACATACGGGCCGCGCGAACACTTACGCCCTGGACCTGGGGCCGTGCAAGGGGGCGCGGGAACACTACGCGGCGGCCCCGGCGTGGGGGAACGGTCAGACAGTAAAGGATCGGGTTCCATGACGCAACCAGGGCGGGCGGCAAGAGCGGGAAAGGCGCGCAGGCTGCGCAGCAGTTTGGGGCCGGACATCCGCGCCAAACGCGCCAGGATGTCGCAGGAGGCCACCTGACGCGCGGCAGGGCGGACCCCACGAGTCCAGGACCATCCGCAGGGCTTTGGGGTTGCAGCATGAGGCCATGGCGCAGGGCTTGGCGGAACATGAAGGTGAGGACCAGTAGTGCAGGAGACGGCGAGGATGGATAGCATACGGTTGGCACAACGGCCAGGAGGGAAGCAACTGGAGCGCCTTCTGTCCGAGCGGGAAGCCATCGAAGTGCTGGGGCTTGGCGAGCGGCCGAACCCGCAGAGCGCCTTGCGGTGGCTGATGCGCACAAGGAAACTCGCTTACGTGCGCCTCGCGCGCGGCATTTACGGCTTTCGCCGCGAGGACTTGGCAGCGTTCATTGACGCTGGGTGGGTCCAGGCCGGGGTGCTGGCCACGAAAAAAAACGACGTTGACACTTGACACAGGCCCAGTCGTGGTGTATCATGCCTGTGACCACTGACACAGGGGTGCCCGTGAGCGACCGGAAAGCCAAGACCTTCAGCGAGCGGCTGCGGCGGTTCATTTCTGAACGCCCGGAGAGCCTGGCCCAGATCGGCCGGGCGACGGGTGTCAGCCACGCGGCGCTCAGCCGTTTCCTTCGGGGCAAGCGGGGCCTGAGCACAAGAACACTGGACCGGCTGTGCGAGTACCTGGGCCTGGAACTGCGTCCGTCCGGCCGACGGCGACGAAAGGGGACATGAGCCATGGCGATCAAACGGAACCCGACGGCGGTTTGGGTTGTGAGCCGGAGCGGCAAGCGAGGCAAGAGTTACCGCTTGCGCTGGATCGACCCTCGCACCGGGCGCTGGTCCTCGGAGGCCTGCGGGCGGGACCTCGCCTATGCTCGGCAGCGGCGGGACCAGGTGAAGCGGGACCTGCGGGATGGGCTGGCGGGCCGCCTGCCGGAAACGAGCATCACAGAACTGCGGGACCGGCTGGGCGATCTCATGGCGGGCCGCAGCCCCCACACCATCGGCAAGACAAGGGACAGCCTCAAGAGCCTTGAGGACCTGTGTGGCGCTATGCCGATCCGCGCGATGGACCGGGGCGTAATCATGGACTTCCGGGCGCAGCGGCTGGCTGGGGGTGTGGCGCCCGCGACGGTGAATAAGGACCTCCGGCAGATTCGGGCCGCGCTCAGTTACGCCGTGGACGCCGGGCTGCTCAGGGCGAATCCCCTGCTGCGGTGGCGGGGTCTCATGCTGCCGGAGGCCGAGAAGCAGGTGCGCGTTGTGGAGGAAAACGAGTTTGCCAAGTTGCTTGAGGCGTGCGAGAATCCTTCCCTGCGGGCACTGCTCGTGGTGGGGTACAGACAGGGGTTACGGCGGAGAGAACTGGTCAACCTCCGATGGGCCGCGGTGGACCTTGAGCGGCGGATTCTGCACGTGGTCAACGTGGCTGAGGCAGGGGAGTTGACCAAGAGCCGCAAGAATCGTAGCGTGCCGATGCACCCGGACGTGTACGAGGTCCTGAGCGGTCTGGCGAACGGCGCGCCCAGCAAGATCGAGGACGGGCGGCTTGTGCCGGCGTTGACCTACGTTTTCACGTGGCCAGACGGGACCCCGTACAAGGCCGACTGGTTGACGCACTGGTTCGCCGGGCTGGTTGGCAAGGCCAAGGTGAAACACTGCACGCTGCACGACCTGCGGCGGTCTTTCAGCACGCTGGCGCAGCGGGCGGGCGTAGATCGGCACGTAGTCAAGGACTTGGGCGGCTGGTCCACCGTGGGCGTGATGGAGAGGCACTACAGCGGCGATATCTCGCCGGTGTACCGGGCGGCCATGGACCGCATAGCGGGGGTGAAAACGGCTTGACTTGGGGCCGCGCGCAGCCGAATACCTGCCCAAGTGGGTTTCCGTCGCGGCGGCAGAATGGCGTAAGTAGTTGTGGTTACAGGAATTGGGCGAGTGGCGGAATGGCATACGCTGGGGATTTAAAATCCCCTGGGCCATCGGCCCTTGAGGGTTCGAATCCCTCCTCGCCCACCACGACACGCCGTCCGTGTCTTGTGGGGAGCGCCGGCTGGAACTCTCGCTTCCCCGGACGCTTGCCTCTTGCCGAAGTCGCTGACCTTGGGGACGTCCGCGGGTTCAGCATGCCCTTACAGGTCGTCCGGGAAACCCCATCCGCCGGCCTTGCGGTAGCGGTCGGTAATCTGGCTTCGGCGCATACGGAAGTACGCTCGAAGGCCGTTCCCTTCGACGGGGGCGGCCTTCTTTAGGGCGGCTCCGCACCGGGCCCCCCAGGGGGGCAAAAGGCACTCGCAGGAGGGCTTGCAAACAGTGGGCCGGCCGTTACAATACAGGGTTGGGAACCGAGACGGTTCATGGCGACGAGGAGAGATCGCATGGTCCGCAGGAACGTATTGGGCGTGCTGCTGGTCCTGGTGATGAGCAGCCTGCTGGTCTGGGCCTTCGAGGCGGCGGGCGAGCAGAAGGAGAAGGACTCGGAACTGTTCCGCGAGGTCGACCGGTTCGTCGAGGTCCTGCGGCTGGTGCAGAAGCAGTACGTCCGCGAGGTCGACACCAAGAAGATGTTCCAGGACGCCATCGAGGGCATGCTGGCGGGCCTGGACCCGTTCTCGAACTACATCCCCGAGGACGAGATGGACGAGTTCAACAAGGGGGTCAAGGGCAAGTTCGGCGGCATCGGCATCCAGATCGGGATGCGACGGGGCATGCTGACGGTCATCAGCCCGCTCGAGGGCACCCCCGCCTATCGGGCCGGCGTGCTGGCGGGCGACATCATCATCGAGATCGAGGGCAAGACGACCGACGGCATCCGGCTCGACGAGGCCGTCAAGATCCTGACGGGCGACCCCGACACGAAGGTCGCCATCAAGGTCCGGCACATGACGGGCGATGCCGAGACGATCACCATTACCCGCGCGATCATCGAGGTTCACACCGTCAAGGGCGTCCGCCGCGACGAGAACAACGAGTGGGTGTACATGCTCGACGACGAGAAGAAGATCGGGTATGTCCGCGTGACGAGTTTTGTCGAGAACTCCATTCCCGACGTCCGCAAGGCGCTCGAATCGCTCCGGAAGGACGGGATGAAAGCGCTCGTCCTGGACCTGCGGTTCGACCCGGGCGGCATCCTGAAGGCCGCCGTCGAGATGGCCGACCTCTTTATCGAGGAGGGCGTGATCGTCAAGACCAAAGGCCGTACCACCCCCTACTGGGAGGCCACGGCCACCAAGGCCGGAACGATCCCGTACGTGCCGATGGTCGTGCTCGTCAACCAGTTCAGCGCCAGCGCCAGCGAGATCGTCGCCGGCGCGCTTCAGGACCATCACCGGGCCATCATCATCGGCGAACGGACCTTCGGGAAGGGCAGCGTCCAGAACGTCATCCCGCTTCAGGGCGAAGAGTCGGCCCTGAAACTCACGACCAGCAAGTACTACCTGCCGAGCAACCGCAACATCCATCGCGACGAGGACATGACCGACAAGGACGAGTGGGGCGTCATGCCCGACATCGTCGTGTCGATGACGCCCGAGGAGTACATTGCCATTATCCGCGTACGCCAGGCAAGCGAGGTCATTCGCGACAACCACAACGGTGCCGACTCGGCCACACCCGGCGAGAAACCCAAGACGGAAAAGCCCGACGCTGAGAAACCCAAGACGGAGAAGCCCGACGTCGAGAAGCCCAAGACGGACAAGCCCGACGCCGAGCAGCCCAAGTCCAAGACCCCCGTGCCCGGGGTCGACCTGAACGACGACGAGTTGGTTCCCGAGGGGGTTCTGCCGGGCGCGGCCGGTGCGGTGAAGGCCAAACCCGCCCAGGACCGGCAACTCGAACGGGCCCTCGACATTCTGCGAGGCATGGAGGTCATCGAGAAGTACCTGAAGAAAGCGGCCTGACGTTGAGCCGCCCCGTGGCGGCGCGATGCAATGAGAATCCTGGGCATCGAAACCTCCTGCGACGAGACGTGTGCGGCGGTCGTGGATGACGGCCGCCGCGTCCTTTCCAACGTTGTGGCCACCCAGACGGAAATCCACCGCAAGTACGGCGGCGTGGTGCCGGAGATCGCCTCCCGGGCCCACCTCGAGGCGCTCGTCCCGGTCGTCGACGAGGCGCTGGAGCAGGCCGCCACCCGCGCCGCCGACGTCGATGCGGTCGCCGTCGTTCACCGGCCCGGCCTCATCGGGTCGCTCCTGCTGGGCGTCACGGCCGCCAAGACGCTCGCCTGGCTGCACGACGTCCCCCTGGTCGGCGTCAACCACATCGAGGCCCACATCTACGCGGCGTGTCTGGAGCGCGACGAGCTGCCGTTCCCGTGCATCGGCCTGATCGTCTCGGGTGGGCACACGAGCCTGTACGCCTGCGACGGGCCGCGCGCGCAGACCCTCCTCGGCGCCACCACCGACGACGCCGCCGGAGAGGCGTTCGACAAGGTGGCCAGCATCCTGGGTCTGCCATATCCCGGGGGGCCGAGCATCGACCTTGCGGCGGCGGGCGGTTCGCCCAAGGCGGTGCGGTTCTCGCGGCCGTGGCTCTCGCGCGACTCGTTCGACTTCAGTTTCAGCGGCGTCAAGACGGCCGTCCTGTACCACGTCCGGGGGCAGGGCGCCGGGGCCAAGGCCCGTCCCACCGACCTGACCGAGCAGGAGATCGCCGACGTGGCCGCCAGTTTCCAGGAATGCGTCGTCGACGTCCTGGTCGCCAAGACGCTCCGCGCGGCCGAGGCGCGCGGCCTGGACCGGATCATCGTGGGCGGGGGCGTGGCGGCCAACCGGCGTCTGAGGGCTCGGTTCCAGGAGGCCGCCGAGGCCGCCGGCCTGGACCTCATCCTGCCCGAGATGTGTTTCTGCACCGACAACGCCGCCATGGTCGCAGGGTTGGCGTACCACGATGTGGCGGCCGGCCGGGTCGCCGGATTGGACCTTGAAACCCGGGCCTGAGGGGCCGGCGTCTTGTCGCTTGCCTGGGCAGGCGAGCGCTGAAATCGCTTGTCATTATCCCACCACCCCCTATAATCCCACCTCAAGGGCGATTCCTGGTGTCGCGTGAATACCCCGTAGACGTGGCGTTGGCGCCCTCCCTCGTTCGTCTTGCCGCGCGCGGGTTGGGAAGGCGGCGCGGTGTCGTCTGTCGGCCGGGCCGCGCGCTGCGGAGAGGTCTGCCGGGACATGGGGCGGCGCGTCGGCCGCTCCGTGAACACAGAGGAGGTGGGGACATGAGCCTGATCAAGGAACTCTTCGGGGCGTCGCCGTTTGGTCCGCTGGTCGAGCACACCAAGAAGGTTCACGAGTGCGTCAAGCAGATCCAGCCGCTTCTGGACGCCCTCCTGAAAGGGGACCACGAGGAGATTCATCGTCTCCAGGACGAGGTCTCGAGACTCGAGTACGAGGCGGACAAGATCAAGCATGAGATCCGCCAGCAACTGCCGCGACGGTACTTCCTGCCCGTCGGCCGGGACGAACTCGAGAACTTCCTGCGGTGCCAGGACCGCATCGCCGACAGCGTTCAGGACTTCGCCGTCATCCTGTTCATCCGCAAGACCGAGGTGCACCCGGCGCTGCGCGACGATTTCACGGAGTTCGTCGGGCAGGTCATGAAGGTCAGCAACACGCTGACCGCTGCGGCCGTGGAACTCCAGAACCTGGCCGAGACATCCTTCGGCGGCGAAGAGGCCACCTCCGTGCTCGACCGCATCGCCGGCCTGGGCGAACAGGAATGGGGCGCCGACCGGATGCAGCGCCGACTGTCCCGCAAAATCTACGGCATCGAGAAGGAACTCGACCCGGTCACCATCATGTTCTACGACAAGATGCTCCAGACGCTCAGCCGCGTCGCCAACGAGGCCGAGAACACAGGCGACCTGCTGAGGGCCATGATCCTCAAGGGGTGACGCCGCACCGGAAGGGATGACCTGCCGACTCATGGGATGCCTCGTCATCATCGTCCTGACCGCGGTGCTCGGCCTCTACATGGCGTGGAACATCGGCGCCAACGACGTGGCCAACTCCATGGGCTGCGCGGTCGGGTCGCGCTCCGTCAGCATCCGCTGGGCGGTCATCCTGGCGGGGATCTGTGAGTTCGCCGGGGCCGTTCTGGTTGGGGCCCACGTAACCGATACGGTGCGCAAGGGCATCGTCGATCCCGCGAGGATCGCCTCGCTGCCCGGTCTGGGCGAGGGCGAAGCCGCGGCCCTGGTGCTCGTGGGCATGGCGGCCTCGCTGCTGGCCGCCGCCATCTGGCTCAACGCCGCCACCTGGATGGGCATGCCCGTCTCGACGAGCCACGCGATCGTCGGTGCCATCGCGGGGTTCGGCATCATCGCGGCCGGCTGGTCCGCCGTCGACTGGAGCAAGATGGGCCAGATCGTGGCCAGTTGGTTCCTGTCGCCGCTGGCCGGAGGCGTGCTGGGGTACACCGTCTTCAAGGTCATCAGCAAGCTTATCCTGGGCCGTAAGCGACCCGTGCCCGCCGCCATCACCATCACGCCGTTTGTCGTGTTCTTCCTGATGGTCGTGGTCACGCTCGCCATCACCTACAAGGGCCTGTCGCACCTGACGGGCGAACACGCCAAGTGGATTACCGGCAACGGCGCCTTCCTGGTGGCGGCGGCCGTCGGCCTCGTGTCGGCCCTGGTGTCGAAGGCCCTCATCCGCCGGGCCCTGCGGGGCAAGGAGGACCTGCCGCTGCCGGAGCAGCTCGAACTCGTCGAGCGGGTCTTCGCGCCGCTGGTCGTCGTGACCTCGTGCGCGGTGGCGTTCTCGCACGGCGCCAACGACGTGGCGAACGCCGTCGGACCGCTGGCGGCCATCGTCGACATCGCGTCGAGCTGCACCGTCAAGATGCGCGTGTTCGTCCCCGCCTGGGTGCTCGTTCTCGGCGGAAGCGGAATCGTGCTGGGCCTGGCGACCTACGGATACCGCGTGATGCATACGGTGGGCAGCAAGATTACGCAGATTACCCCGTCGCGCGGTGTGGCAGCCTCCGTGGCCGCCACGGTCACCGTGCTCATCTGTACGCGGATGAAACTGCCCGTGTCGACGACGCACACGCTCGTCGGCGCGATTCTCGGGATCGGCCTGGCGCGGGGCTTCGGGGCCGTCAACCGCCGGGTGACTCGCGACATCTTCGAGTCGTGGTTCATTACCGTGCCGGCGGCGGCCATCATGACGATGTTGCTGTTTATGCTCGGCAAAGCGTTTCTGCTGGAGCATGTGCGCCAGGCGCTTTGTCAGTCGATGCCGGCTGGCGGATAACGCTTCGGCCGCAAGGGGCGGACGATGGTTGCCCAACGGCTGTCCGCCGGCGCCGTCACTGCCTCGCAACCACCGCGTAACCATTTGCCAGGGAACGACTTGTGGCAAGGTGTCGGCGGGGTGTGGACTTCCCTCGCCCAGTCCCTATACTGATGGCGTAACAGGGCAGAGACGTTTGCCGTCTCCGGCGATTGGGGAAGACACGTGGACAGCCAGCGGCTGCGCAAACTCCTGGAGGCCGTTCAGCAGGGCGAGGTCTCGCCCGACGAGGCCGCCCAACGCCTCCGCCACATGCCTTTCGAGGACCTCGGCTTCGCCAAACTCGATCACCATCGCGCCATCCGCTGCGGGTTCCCCGAGGTCATCTTTTGCATGGGCAAGACCGTCGACCAGGTAGTGGCCATCGTCGACCGGATGGCTTCGCGCGGCAGCACGGTCCTGGCGACGCGCGCGGGGGCCGATGTGGCCGAGGCCGTCCGCGCCGTCCATCCCGAGGCCGTCTATCACGCGGCGGCCCGGGCCATCGTGATGGCGGGGGCCGAGCCGTGCCCGCCCCTCGATGGCAAGATCGCCGTCGTTTCGGCCGGCACGAGCGACCAGCCCGTGGCCGAAGAGGCACGCGTCACGGCCGAGGTCATGGGCTGTCGCGTCGAGACCTTCTACGACGTCGGCGTGGCCGGCATCCACCGGTTGCTGGCGTATAGCGAGGCCCTCTCGAAGGCCACCGTCGTCGTCGTCGTGGCGGGCATGGAGGGCGCGCTGGCCAGCGTGGTCGGCGGCCTCGTGGACGTGCCGGTCATTGCCGTGCCGACGAGCGTGGGCTACGGTGCCAGTTTCCATGGCCTCGCGCCCCTGTTGACGATGCTGAACAGTTGCGCGGCCGGCGTCGGCGTCGTGAACATCGACAACGGCTTCGGCGGCGGGTACCTGGCGGCCCTGATTTCGCGTGCCGCGTCGCGGCCGCGCGATCGGTCCGCCGAGTAACCGCATGTCGCGTTATCTTCCGGTTTCGCCCGGTCTGCCGGGGGCTGAGTCATGAACCGCGTCACCGACATCCCCAAGCCGCCGCGGCGGCCGGCCGATGCCCACAAGGGCACGGCGGGCCTGGTGCTGGTCGTGGCGGGCAGCCGCGGCATGGCCGGTGCGGCCGCGCTGACCGGCAACGCAGCCCTTCGCGGCGGGGCGGGGCTCGTGCGCATCGCCACGCCCGACGCCGTCCTCGACACGGTCGCGTGCCTGGCGCCGTGCTGCACCACGGCACCGCTGCCCGACGACGGGGCGAGCGTTAAAGCGGGAGCCGCCGGCGTTGTCCGCAAGTTGCTCGATGGCCAGCACGTCATGGCGATGGGGCCGGGCCTCGGTCAGACACTCGGCGTCAAGTCCGTCGTCCGGTCCGTCCTGGTCGGAATCACGGTCCCGGTGGTGCTCGATGCCGACGCGCTCAACGTCCTGGCGGGTAACGCGAAGGAATCCCTCGCCAAGGCCCGGGCCCCGATCATCATCACGCCGCATCCCGGCGAGGCGGCGCGCCTGCTGGGCGTCAGCACCAGGCACGTCCAGGCCGACCGCGAGGCGGCCGCCGCCGACTTGGCCGCCCTGGGCGCCGTGGCCGTCCTCAAGGGCGCCGGCACCGTCGTCTGCGACGGCAAACGCCTCTACGTCAACACGACGGGCAACCCCGGCATGGCGACGGCCGGCTCGGGCGACGTCCTGACGGGCCTGCTGGCGGCCCTGGTGGCCTCGGGCATGAAACCGTTCGAGGCGGCCGTCCTCGCTGTCTGGGCCCACGGCCGGGCAGGGGACCTGGCGGCCGAACACCACGGCGTGCTCGGCCTGACCGCCCGCGACATCCTCGGTTGCGTGCCGCAGGCCCTGCGGCTATAATATTCGGTTGCGTGCCGCAGGCCCTGCGGCTATAATACTTCAACTTTATCCCGGCCCGCTCGGGCAGGGGGAGACTAGCGTGGAAGGTTCGTGGAGGTCAGGATGGCTAAGGCCAGAGCGGTGAAGAAGAAGGCCAGGGCGCCCGCGGCCAGGAAGGCGCCGGCCGGCAAGAAGGCTCGGGCCCCTGCCAAGGGCAAGGGCGCCCCGCCGAATTCGGCGCTCACGCCGCAGGGCAAGATCGCCCTGCTGCGTCGGATGATGGAGATCCGCGGGTTCGAGGACAAGGTCTTCGAGTTGCTGGCCCGCAACATTCTCCAGGGCGCCAGCCACGTCTACGCCGGCCAGGAGGCCGTCGCGGTCGGCGCCTGCTCGGCCATTACCGAGCGCGACTACATCACCAGCACCCACCGCGGCCACGGCCATTGCCTGGCCCTGGGGGCCGACCTGAAACTCATGATGGCCGAACTCTGCGGCAAGGCGACCGGCTACTGCAAAGGCCGTGGCGGGTCGATGCACATCGCCGACGTGTCGAACCGCAACCTGGGCGCCACCGGCATCGTCGGCGGCAACCTGCCGGTGGCCACCGGCGCGGCACTGGCCTGCCAGATGCAGGAGACGGACTCGGTCGTCCTGTGCTTCTTCGGCGACGGCGCCTCGAACGAGGGCAACTTCCACGAGTCGCTCAACATGGCCGGCAAGTGGCGGCTGCCCGTCGTCTACATCTGCGAGAACAACCTGTACGGCATGAGCGTTGCCTTCAGCCGGGCCTGTGCCGTGACCGACGTCTGCGGCCGCGCGCGGGGCTACGCCATGATCGGCAACAAGGTCGACGGCCAGAACGTGCTGGAGGTGCGCGAGGCGGTTCTGGAGTCGGTCGAGCGGGCCCGGCGCGGCGACGGGCCGTCGCTCATCGAGTGCATGACCTACCGGTATCGCGGCCACAGCCGCAGCGACCCCCGCGTGTATCGCACCAAGGACGAGGAGGCGTACTGGCAGGGCCGCGACCCCATCAATCTCTTCAGCGCTGACCTCCTCAAGGCGAAGGTCCTGACGGACAAGGCGTTTTCGAAAATCCAGGCCGAGGTCGACGCGGCCATCGCGGCCGCCGAGAAGTTTGCCGTCGAGGAGAGTCCGTACCCCGACCCGTCGGAGGTGCTCGACGACGTGTACTGCGGCTGGATCGAGACCCCCAAGGGCCTGGTTCGGACCGAGACGAAAGGGTAGGCGGAGCGATGCCGGAAATCACGTACCGTGAAGCCGTCCGCGACGCGCTGGCCGAGGAGATGCGGCGCGACCCGCAGGTGTTCGTCATGGGCGAGGACGTTGCCATCTACGGCGGCGCCTACTCGGCCACGCAGGGTCTCTACGAGGAGTTCGGCGAGACCCGGGTGCGCGACACCGCCATCAGCGAGGCCGCCATCGCCGGCGCGGCCGTCGGGGCCGCCATGTGCGGCATGCGGCCGGTGGCCGAGATCATGTATGTCGACTTCATGACGCTGGCCATGGACCAGTTCGTCAACCAGGCCGGCAAGAACCGGTACATGTTCGGCGGCAAGACGACCGTGCCGATGGTCATCCGGACCGAAGGCGGCGCCGGCCGCAGCATCGCCGCGCACCACAGCCAGAGCCTGGAGGCCTGGTTCTGCCACGCCCCGGGCGTCTTCGTGGTCATGCCCTCGACGCCTTACGACGTCAAGGGGCTGCTGAAGACCTGCATCCGCGACGACAACCCCATCCTGTTCATCGAGCACAAGATGCTTTACGGCACCAAGGGCGAGGTGCCCGCGGAGGAATACCTGGTTCCGCTGGGCCGGGCCGCCGTCCGTCGCACGGGCAGCGACGTGACGATCATCGGTTACTCGCGCATGGCCCTTCGTGCCCAGGAGGCCGGCGCGGCGCTGGCCGAGGAGGGTATCGACGCCGAGGTCATCGACCTGAGGTGCCTCAAGCCGCTCGACATCGACTGCATCCTGGCCTCCGTCCGGAAGACGGGGCGGCTGGTCCTGGCGTCCGAGGGATACCAGGAGGGCAACTTCGTCTGCGAGATCGCCATGAAGATGCAGGAGCTGGCGTTCGACGACCTCGATGCCCCCATCGAGCGGGTCTGTGCAGCCAATTGCCCGCTGCCGATGAGCCCCGTCCTGGAGAACGAGGCCGTGCCCTCGACCGACAAGGTCATCGCGGCGGCGAAGCGGACCCTCGGCAAAGCCTGACACGGTTAGGGATGGTGTGCCCATGATTCAGAAAGTCACCATGCCGGCGCTCGGCGAGACGGTCGAGACCTCGACCATCGAGCGATGGCTCAAGCAAGAGGGCGACGCCGTCGCCACGGGCGACATTCTCTGCGAGATCACCACCGACAAGGCCACGCTCGAGGTCGAGAGTTACTACCGCGGCACGCTCCTGAAGATCGTCGCCCCCGAGAAGGCCGAACTGCCCGTCGGCGCGGTCATCGCCATCGTCGGCGACCCGGGCGACGAGATTCCGGCCGACATCGCCTCCAAAGCCCCCGGCGCGCCCGCGTCGGCCCCGGCGGCAGCCACCGCGGCACCCGGACCGGCGGCCGCTACGGCACCGGTCGTGCAGCCCGGCGGGCGTGTGATCGCTTCGCCGCGGGCTCGGCGAGCGGCCCGCGAGAGCGGCGTGGCCCTGGAGACCATCCGGGGAACCGGCCCCGGCGGCCGGATTATCGAGGCCGACGTGACGGCCGCTGCCGCGGCGGCCCCGCGCGTCAAGGCGAGCCCGCTCGCGGGGAAAATGGCGGCCGCGCAGGGCGTCGACCTGGCGGCGGTCCGGGGCACGGGCCATGCCGGCAAGGTCATGAAGGCCGACGTTCTGGCCGGGCCGCGGGCCGCCGCGGGCGAGGTCGTGCCCCTGACGGCCATGCGACGCATCGTGGCCGAACGCATGACCTTCTCGAAGCAGACCATCCCGTGCTACTACCTCTCGATGGATGTCGATATGACGGACCTGGCGTGCCTGCGGAACAAGTTGAACCTGAAGGCCAACGGCAAGCCCAAGATTTCGTTCAACGATTTCGTCATCAAGGCGTGCGGGTTGGCGCTGCGGATGTTCCCGATGGCCAACAGCCGGTGGGTCGAGGGCGGGGCCCAGCGGCGCGGCGTGGCCCACGTGGGCCTGGCCGTGGCGCTGGACGAGGGGCTGATGGTGCCCGTGGTCCGCGACGCCGACTCCAAGCCCATCCGCCGCATCGCCTCGGAGACGGCCGACCTGGCGGCGCGGGCCCGCTCCAAGAAACTCGTCCCCGACGAGTACCAGGGCGGGTGCATGACCGTCTCGAACCTGGGGATGTTCGGCATCCGCAGTTTCATCGCCGTCGTCAACCCGGGCGAGAGCACCATCCTGGGCCTGGGAGTCATCCAGGACCGGGTCGTGTACCGGCAGGGTGGCATCCAGGTCCGCAGCATGATGACCATGACGCTGTCGGTCGATCACCGGCTGGTCGACGGGGCCGTGGGCGCCCAGTTCCTCGAGACCATTCGCGACCTGCTCGAAGTGCCGCAGAAACTGGTGGACGGCGAGTAGCCAGAGGTTGCCCCGGAAAGGAAAAGGCCCTGACGCACGCGTCGGGGCCTTCGTGTTGCGCGGATGGGTGGCGTCTATTGGCCAATCAGAACAAGGTAAGCGACGTAGCCGACGCCGCCCAGGGCCGCCGCGGCCACCAGGACGGCCAGCGCCGCCAACCGGCCGACCCGCCGGTGTGCCCTGAGGAGCATGGCCTGGTACTCCAGGAGCACCTCGCGATGAGAGGCCTCGAGTTGCCCGAGCGCGGTGGCCTGCCGCCTGGAACTCTCGTCGATCGTCCGAAACGCCGACCGCACCGACGTAATGCCGTCGAGCACGGACTCGATCAGCGCCGACTGCCGCTCCAGGATCCGGTTGGTCTCGCGCACGAGGTCCGCCTGGCTCGATGCGAGATTGGGCAACTGGGTGACGGCGTCGGCGATAGCGCGGCTGGTCTGATGGTGGCCCTTCAACTCGTGGCCGATGTCATCGAGCGAGGGCAGGGCGCGCATCCACTCCGGGTCCAGCGGGTCGAGGTGCGTCTTGGCGGGTGGCGGCGGCGCGGGAAGGGCCTCGGTGGTGTCCGGGCGGGCCGGCGCCGCGGCCTTGGCCAGCGCTTCGATGGCCAGCACGTCGCGGCATGCGGGGGCCTTGGCCGACAGGCCGCCGGCCGCGCCGGCGCCGGCCAGGGCCAGTTCCGCGCGGCCGGCGCCGAGCGACCAGCGTGTGGCCGACTCGCCGGCCGCCTGGTCCCCGGCTCCGAACCAGGAACGTACGCGATCCACCAACCCCAGTCTGGTCATGGCGCAGTCTCTTTCCTTGGGGGTGGGAACATCTGCTCGGGCAGGACACAGACCGTCCCCTCGCCTGAACGCCTTATCGGACGTTGGGGCGGCCGCCTTGAGAAAAATCGGGCGCGGGCGGCCGCCGGTGGAGGCGGCGCTAGACTTCCATGATCTCGTCGGTCTTGTGCTGAAGGGCCTCGCCGAGTTGCTTCTCGTAGGTGTGGACCAGGTCGGTGGCGTCGTCGCGGGCCCTGCGGGCGTCGTCCTCGCTGGCGGTCTTGGCCTTCTCCTCGGCGTCGATGTGCTTGATGGCGTCGCGGCGAACGTTGCGCAGGCCGACCTTCGCCTCCTCGGTCTGTTCCTTGACCCGGTGGACGAGTTGCGTGCGCCGCTCCTGGGAGAGGGGGGGGATCGAGAGGCGAATCATCTTGCCGTCGACGATGGGCATGATGCCGAGTTCGGACGCCTGAATGCCCTTGGCGATGTCGCCGATGCTGCCCGGGTCGTACGGCTTGATGACGATCAGCAGGGGGTCCGGCACGGTGATGGTGGCCAGTTGCCGCAGTTCCGTCGGGCTGCCGTAGTAGTCGACCTTGAGGTGCTCGACCAGGCCGGCCGATGCCCGGCCGGTCCGGACGGTCCGCAGGCCGGCCTTGAGGTGCTCGACGGCCTTCTGCATCTTATCTTCGGCGTCCAGGAGGGTGTCGTCAATAGTCACGATTCTAGCCTCCAATATGAGTACCGATGGATTCTCCGGCGATGACCCGGCGGATGTTCCCCTCGTGCTTGAGGTTGAAGACGATGATGGGAATGTGGTTATCGCGGCAGAGGCTGATGGCGGCCACGTCCATGATCTTGAGGTTCTGCCGCAGGACGTCGTCGTAGGTCAGGCGGTCGTAGCGCGTGGCGCCAGGGTTGGTCTTGGGGTCGTCGGAGTACACGCCGTCGACCTTGGTGGCCTTCAGAAGCACCTCGGCGCCAATCTCGTTGGCCCGCAGCGCGGCGGCCGTGTCGGTCGTGAAGAACGGGTTGCCGGTGCCGCCGGCGAGGATGACGACGCGTTTCTTCTCGAGGTGCCGGAGGCAGCGCCGCCGGATGAACGGCTCGGCCACGTCGCGCATCTCGACGGCGCACTGGACGCGGGTGTCGGTGCCGAGGCTTTCGAGACAGTCCTGGAGGGCGAGAGCGTTGAGGACCGTGGCAACCATGCCCATGTAGTCGGCGGTGGCGCGTTTGACGTTGGCCTCGCGCGAGAAGCCGGCGCCCCGGAGGAAATTGCCGCCGCCCACGACGATCGCCAGTTCGCAGCCGGTGGCCACGACTTCCCTGGCCTGGCTGGCAATGGCCCGGGTCTCTTCCGGGTCGAGGCCGAACCCGCCGGGCGTGCAAAATCCTTCGCCGCTGACTTTCAGAAGGACCCGTCCGTAGGCACAACCGGCCATAGGCGTCCCTTGCTCAGTCCGACTCGGTCTCGCCCACCTCGAAGCGTGCGAAGCGCTTAATCACGATGTTCTCGCCGATCTTGGCGATGACTTCCGTCAGGATGTCCTGAACCGTGCGCGAGTCGTCCTTGACGTAAGGCTGTTCCAGCAGAACGTGAACAGCATACCACTTCTTCAGTTTCCCGTCGACGATCTTCTCGATGATGTTGTCGGGCTTCTTGCCCTCCACCTGGCTGCGGGCGACGCGTCGCTCGGTCTCGACGAGGTCGGCCGGCAGTTCCTCGGGGCGGACGGCCAGCGGCGCCGCGGCGCAGATGTGCAGGCACAGGTCCGACAGAAACGCCTGGAACTGCTCGTTTTTGGCCACGAAATCGGTCTCGCAGTCGACCTCCACGAGGACGCCGACCTTGCCGTTGTGGTGGATGTAAGAGTGGATGCGGCCCTGGGCGGCGGCCCGGCCGGCCCGTTTCGCGGCCGTGGCCAAGCCCTTCTTGCGCAGGAGCTCGATGGCCTTGTCGGCGTCGCCGCCGGCTTCCTCCAGGGCGCGCTTACATTCCATCATGCCCTGGCTGGTCCGTTCGCGGAGTTTCTTGACGTCAGCGGCACGGATGTCCATCGATTCGGCTCCTTGCACCCAGAGTGAAGGTGTCTTGCGTCTCGCCGGCCGTTCCGCAGGCGGCGGCCCGTCGGGTGAGGTCTCACGAGTCGCTTGCGGCAGCGCCGGGGGAACGTCGGTATCGCATCGGGCCGACGCGGGCCCGGCCTTAGGGCGTGTCCGGCCCGGCGGCTGCCGCGGCGTCGTTTTCCGGCGTGGGCAGGGCGGGGTCCGCCGGGGCGTCGGCCTGGCCGGCCGGCGTCGTCCCGGCGGCTTCCTGCATGGCCGGGTGCGGCGTCGGCAGCGGCATCTCGGGGACCGGCCGCTCGCCGCGGCGCGGGGCCGCGCGGGCGCGCGGACGGCTCGGGGCACGCACCAGGGCCTGGCCCTCGCCCTCGACGACCGCGCGGGCCGCCCGGTTGGCCAGGCCTTCCGCGCACGCGTCCGCCAGGTGCTTGATGACGATCTCGATAGCCCGCATGGCGTCGTCGTTGCCGGGGATGACCACGGTCAGATCGTCGGGGTCGGCCTCGGTGTCTGCCAGGGCGACGACCGGGATGTCGAGCTTGGTGGCCTCGCGGACGGCGTTCTTCTCGCGGACCGGGTCGACGACGATGAGGGCGCCGGGCAGGCGTTCCATCTTGCGGATGCCGTCGAGGTTCCGCTTCATCTTGCGGTGTTCGCGCTGCAGCGCCGCGATCATCTTCTTCGAGTACCGGTTGATTTCGCCGGACTCCACGAGGTGGTCAAGTTCGTCGAGCCGGCCGAGTCGCGAGCGGATGGTTCGGAAGTTCGTCAGGGCGCCACCCAGCCAGCGGTAACTGACGTACGGCATGAGACATCGCTGGGCTTCCTGCTCGATGGACGCGCGGGCCTGGCGTTTGGTGCCGACGAAGATGACATCCTTGCCTTCGGCCACGAGCCGGGTCAGGAACTTCTGGGCCCGCAAGATGCCCTTGACGGTTTCCTTGAGGTCGATGATGTGGATGAAGTTCCGGCGCCCGTAGATGTACGGGGCCATCTTGGGGTTCCAGCGACTGGCCGGATGGCCGAAATGGATACCCGCGTCGATTAACTCCTGAACCTGAAGCGTCGCCAAATGCCGCTCTCCTCTCTCCGTCTGCGCGCAACTCCTCTATCGACCGATAAGAACCCAGCACCATACGGTCCCCCGGGACCGCTGTCAAGGCTTTTCTGGCGATGTTTTGGGAAGCGCCCCAGACATCGTACCCCCCCGGGGCGTCTTCGGATTCTGGGGCCGAGGGCGGAGGGGGCGTTGAGGCGGCTGGTGCGGGAGCTGTGGGCGTC
>Ga0307378_10004362_pt1 | contig 20212 bp, 23 predicted proteins | sample UN1MG_FD_202238 | JGI IMG/M metagenome (GOLD analysis project Ga0307378, IMG submission 202238) | Soil microbial communities from Risofladan, Vaasa, Finland - UN-1 | ecosystem: Environmental > Terrestrial > Soil > Coastal area > Acid sulfate soil | place: Finland: Risofladan, Vaasa | collected... | reverse complement strand
TCTTCCAAAAAGTACATCTACAATGTTGGGTGCTTTTTGAGATAAGATATTTTCTAACCCTTGTTTTGCAATATTATTAATGTCCATAATCTGTCTCCTTGATCTTCATTTTTTAAAAAACTTTTGGATCATCTTTCAAAATTAACCCACAATTCAGTGTTTAAAGGAATCATTTTTTTTAAAGTCGATAAACTCGTTAACACTTCACTTAGATGCAAACGATATACTCAAAGATCATAGTTTTAGATTTGTTTATACTCAAAAGATACCAGTAAAGAGGTTGGGTAGAACCTAAAACGTATATCTAAAAATTAACTTTTAGGACTTGTCGGTGTTGGAGTATATCTGGTAAAGTTTAGAGCAAATAGAGATTAGATTTTCTATATTCTAAAATAAAGAACATCTAGTCTAGTTCCAAACCACAGAATGGTATTAAGCTAACAATTTAACAAAATACTATTGGTTTTTAATAATGCGCAGAAACTTTTAGCTGGAACTTTAGCTCTAGTACTTGTGGCAGGAATGACTAGTCCGGCATTCGCTGCTTCGACAGAGCACATAACAAATGGTGACTTTGAAACTGGAACTTTTGCCGGTTGGACAATCGTTGAGGTTGGAGAAGGAAACTGGTTTATCAATGATGGAACTTTTGATCCACCTAGTCCTTTGGATCCTATCGCCCCTATATCGGGACAGTTTGATGCAATGTCAGCTCAAGATGAACCAAGCATTAACATCCTCAGTGAACCATTTACGGTTCCAACAGGAATCTCATCTGCAAATGTTAGTTGGGATGACAGGATTTTCAATTTTGCAGGCGTTGAATCAAATGTCTTTGAGGATCCAAACCAAGAGGCTAGAGTTGAAATACTCAATTCGGATGGAACTACAGTTTTAGATACAATTTGGTCAACTAATCCTGGAGATCCAGACATACAGCCAGGTCCAAATCCTCGTTCATTTGATATTACTACAACTTTACAAGGCCTTGAGGGTCAAACAGTTCGATTAAGTTTTACAGAAGAAGATGATGTAAATTATTTCAATTTTATTGTAGACAACATTAGCCTTACTACCGATACTGATAATCCAGTAGCAGGAGAACTCCTCTCAATCAATACATCAGCACTAGTAATTGGCGGACTATCAAGTATGATGTGGATGATACCAGCAGTTGCAGGAATTGCCGGTGCAGGAATTTATTTTGTAAAGTTTAGAGCAAATAGAAATTAATTTTAGAAATTATTTTTTAAACATTATCCAGACTCTAGTTCCTACAAAAATTCCCACTGAAAGAACTATCAATATTGAGACAATCACCTGACCCTCATCCATGTTTAGAAATTAATTTCATTTGAATTAATTATTTTCCAACAAATCATACTACGTCATACCGCTAGTAATAACCAACTTTTTACGCATGAAAAGGATGCTTCTCTTTTTACTGACATTCGATAAACTCGTTAACACTTCAAGTAATTATTTACATAAAGAAAATTGCATACAACTAATTTTGATAAAGTACATTATGATTTGAAAATAAAAAGAAGAGAGAATTAATCTCTGTTTGCTCTAGTCTTTACCAAGTAAATTCCAGTGCCTGCAATACCTACAATCATTGGAATCATCCATACTGCACTTGATGCTAATCCTGCAATTACTAGTGCTGATGAATCAATTGACATTAGTTCACCTGCTACTGGAGATGGTTGACCACCACATGCCTCAATGATTGCAACTATTGCTTGTGCAGTATTTACACCATCTGATGTGAATGAGTATATACCACCACTATTGTCTGCATCTGCTTTAAGAACACTTTTTGTTAGAGCATCCTCAACGTTTGCAACATAAACATCAGATACAAAGATGTTTGGTACATGGTTAGCTGCATCTGTTCCCAATTGGGCCATTTCAACATCGTCCACACCTGGTTCAAATAGGTCATTTGCCCCACCTGGTAAATCATCGGTGATAACTACGAGAATGTTGGTATTACCTGCCCATGGGGCATCAAATCCATTAGTGTTTTCAATTGCATATCGTTTTGCGACATTTGATGCTTCATCAGGACCGCCACCAAATGGGGCTTCTGTTGTCAATCCCGCAAGAGTTGTCTCAACTGTAGCTGGGTTTGTGTCAAGGTCATGAATAACCGTTGCAAAGTCAGCACCAATATCACCATTGAAGGTAATTAATCCGAGTCTTGCAGTATTTACATCTGCCAAATTTGCATCGGCTATAATTGTTGGAAGATTTGCAACAACGTTTCCAATTGCTCCACCCATGCTTCCGGTAGTATCAATTGCAAAGGTCAAATCGACTTCACCACATTGTCCCTTTACGATATTTCCTTCAACAGCAAAATTTCCTGAATTTACAATACTTGATTGAGCATTTACTGATGCTCTATCAATTGCAAGACCAGGTGTGCTTTGGGCAAATGCTGGACTAGTCATACCTGCGACAAGAACCAGAGCTAAAGCTCCTGTCAAAAGTTTTTGTGTGTTTTTAATTGTCATTGTAAATTTATTGTAAATTTTTCATATTAAACTTAGGATTGGGAATACCATGTTTTGATACCTGTTTTTAAAATCTAAAAAGAATCCTACCATCGTTGTACATTAGTCCATGTGGAAAAATCTCGCACAAAAAGGAGTGTGTATTTTTACTGACAGTCAAAAAATTATTAACACCTCAATTGATTGTTTACATAAAGAAAATTGTATACAACTTATTTTGATAAAGAAGTTTATGGAAACCTAAATGATTTTTAATGTTGAAAAATATTTGCTTCGATTATTCTTCAACTATGAACAAACCTATCATTCCTGCATCCGCATGGCTTACTACATGGCAATGATACAACCACATTGCAGGCTTGTCTGGGGTAACAATGAATGATTCCAGTGTTCCTTGAACTAGGGGCACAGTTGTTCCCTGAATGTTTGTTCCTCTTTGAACTGCAGAGGATGTCATTTTTAATCCGTGTAAATGAAATGAATGTATTACATCTCCAAGGTTTATCACATGAAATTCAACAGTTTCTCCAACCTTGGCCTTGAATACAGGCATTGTGTAATTGAACTGTGCTGCAACCCCTTCGATTCCCTGCTCTTCAAATATTTTGCTTAAAGCCTGCTCGCCACCAGGCATTCCTTTACCATTCATTATGAAGTATGGCGTTGGACCTGGAGCAGTTCTCTCAACATCAAATCCTATCTCTCCCATTACGATAACTACATCTCTATCGACATAGGTTCGTGGTGGATCTCTTTCAACTAGAATTGCCCCATACAGACCTTGAAGAATATGATCTTTGATTCCATGCCCTTCAGATGATGCATGATCATGGAAGAAGGTGGTTCCGTAAGTATCCATGTTGTACTCGTATGTCCATTCTCCTCCGGGAGGAATCATCGAACCAGCACCTATACCTGTGAGCACATTGACTGGAGAGCCATCATGTTTCATATCATAATCTGTAAAGTGGGCATGAAAGCTGTGAGTAAGATTGTGATTGTTAATAACTCTGACACGTAATAGTTCGCCCTGATTTGCTTTAAGAGTTGGTGCTGGAACTGTTCCGTTGAAAGTCCATGCATGCCATATTGCATTGTCTGATACTTGAATGTCAGTCGCATCAATAATTAGCGTATATTCTCGAATTTTTTGTTCTTCTGCATCAGCTATCTGGGTATGTGGTTTCTCAGAAACCTGCTGTGTTTGAGATACTTGGTCAGGTAAAATTTGATTATCATTTATCATTACTACTGCTAATATTGCAATTAATATTGGAACTGCTACTAGTCCATATTTTAATTCCATATTTTTTTATGAAAAATTACTCAATTAAACTTGGGCACTTTTCCTATGTTTAGTAATAAGGGATTGATTATTATTGTATCAGCGAAAAAAAATGTCAAAATACAATTTTGGAACTAATTTGGGAATGAATTTAAAAGTGATTTTTGCTTAGATTAACTATGAGCAAAACTGAAAACATATCCAAAACCACGTTAGAAAAAATATCCGTTTGCGATATCATGAAAACTAACACATCTAAAGTCATCCAAAAATTAGAGTCACAAATACCCTCTCAATTTCAACAATATTCTGATCTTTATACGTCATATCTCCACACAATTGATGATGTGTACGGTGCTTGCTATATTTCTGAAAAAGAGTTTTTTGACAACTTAAATCTTGATCAAGGGATTTTAAAATCCATTCAAGACTATTCTCAAACTATGACGGATGCCTACATGGATCAGATTGCTCTATATGCAAAGTACAGGCAAGATGTAGTCCAGATGCAAAACTCCTCTCTAAAAGTATATGATAATTTTTTACATACTCTAATGGATGCCTATTCAAAAACTCTTTCTCAATTTAATAATATTGTCAATTCATCTAAATCTGAATCAAAATAATTTTGTCTTGTCATGTACGAAAAATCTTTCGATTTAAAATCAGGTTTAAGGTTTAATGCCTGTTTTTGCTGAATAATATTCTAGCAATCCTGACATTTCGTATTCCAAGGCTTGTTGATATTGTGAATCTGATCTGATTTTAAACGATTCATCTCCTGTTTTCATCCACTCTATGTATTGTAGGTCGCTATCTAATTGTGTTTGAGATGATAATTTTAACAAATCTACTGCAGATTGAAAAGATTCTGGCGCTACTAGTGTATTGTATTGAGAAAGAGTAACTTTAAAGTCTTTAACATGTTTTTCATAATGTTCAAACAATTCTTCTTCAGTTATCCCTCCTTCTTCTAATTGTGTTTTTTTTGAATAAAATTGCGTTTGTAATTCTTTTACCTCTGTTTGTATTTTTTCTAAGTTAGTTCCAAACTGAAAGCCTTTTTGCTTGGTTTGTTCTGCTGAATAATTATAACTTATAATTCCAGATATTATTGCTACAACAATTACCAAAATAATGATATTTTGTTTCTTTTTCTTTTTCAAAACTATTCTGTATTAATTAAAATTTAAAGTGATATTAAATTACTTTTCATTTCAAAAAATAATTCTTAATCGGTATATTCTCCGTCCTGATCTAGCTTTAATTCGATGGTCATTAAAGTTCCGCTGATAAAGGAATCATTTCTAATTGTTCTAACCCTTGCCACATCAAGATGATAAGGCCAAATCTCAACTACGATTGCGCCTATTTGGACATTTTCTGGTGCATCTGTTAAAATAATATCTTCTTTTTTTATACCATACATTTCTAATGTGTGAATTGAATGGTCAACTAATGGTTGCGGGTTATTGTGATTAATAGCCCAGACTGGTTTTTCATAGTCTATTTTTTCCAATTTGAATAAGACGGAAATTTACTCCTATAACAATTATTCGGGATTGATAACATTTAATGTCATTGTACTTACCACACGTGATAACTTTCGTATCGATGATATTGCCTTTGCAAACTCATCTCGATTTTCTGTGCGAATTTCTGCTATTACATCATATGCGCCAAAGGTGAGGTGAGCGTTACTAATATTTGACATTTGTTTTAATTCATCTACAATGTATTCTTCTGCCCCTAAATCACAATTTAATAAAATGAATCCAATGTGCATTACTTTATCTTAATTTAATTAGAATTTACAGGTCTTTAAGCTTTACATTACCATTTACTTTGTCCGCCATATCGGTTCTGACCCCCACCACGGTTATCGTATCTTTTCTTGTCTCTTCCTCTATCATCTGAACCGCCACTACTCCTACTTGATCTTCCATATCCTCCTGAGCGAGAACCTCGAGAATAACTTGATCCACCAGACCCTCCGTATCGTCTAGATGGAATCTGTCTTTTTAATGGGTCTGGAATTCTAATCTCTATTCCCATCTCTTTGTTCAAATCTTTCAAATCTGTTTTTATTTGTCGTTTAATTAAATTCCAATCCCCGACAGACGAGTATGATACAAATGTTATTGCTCGTCCTTTTAGCCCGGCCCTGGCGGTTCTCCCTATTCTGTGGAAATAAACCATGTCTTGATTTGGCACATCGTAATTAATTACTAGTTCCACTCGTGGGACGTCTATTCCTCTTGATGCAACATCAGTTGCAACAAGAATATCTGCTTTGCCAGATCTGAACTTTCCCATTGCTTGTTCTCTTCTATGTTGAGACATGTCTCCCTCAATTGCCACTGCATCATATTTTTCCTGGTGTAGATACTTTGCAACATCTCTAGTTCTATATTTTGTTGAACAAAACACTATGATTTGGCCCTTTACGGGTTTTATGAAATCAATTAAATAATTAAATTTGTCTCGGTCTTTAATCACTAGATATCCTTGATCTATTCCCTCACCGCTAAGATCATCTGCATCCAAAAGGAACTGTTTAGGATTTTTTAAATATTCTTCAGATAGTCTAAGAATTTCAGTAGGCATTGTTGCAGAATACAATGACATGGTTCGCTCCTCTGGAGTCAAATCAAGGATAAACTGAATATCGTCGATAAATCCCATATCTAACATGGTATCTGCTTCATCTAACACCACATGTGAAACATTTCCTAATTCAATTGAACCACGTTTGAGATGGTCAATTAGTCTACCTGGGGTCGCCACAATAATTTCTACTCCACGATCAAGGGCATCTAGTTGAATTCCCATTCCCTGACCTCCGTATACAGTAGCAGTCTTAATTCCAGTGTATTTTGCGAATTTTTTTACTTCACCTGCTATTTGTATTGCAAGTTCCCTTGTTGGAGCTATTATCATTGCCTGGATTCCTTTTCTTGGAGTTACTTGTTGTAGAATTGCCAATGCAAATGCAGCAGTTTTACCAGAACCTGTATGTGCTTGTCCTATTACATCACGATTAGATAACAAAACAGGGATACATGCTTCTTGTATTGGAAACACATCTTCAAAACCCATCTCGTCTAATGCTTTAGTAATTTCATCTTTAAGTCCTAATTCTTTAAATTTTGTCATTTTTTTTCTCTTAAGCAATGACGAAAAAGCTCATTGCCCTCGTCATTATTCCGATATTTGCAAAACTCAATTTAGGTCTAATAAACGCTTGTTATCCTTTAGGTTTCTAATTGAGCATCAATTACTCTTTGGAATGAATCAAAGGGTTGAGCTCCATTTATTTTTACAAAACCAATTTGATCATTTCCTATAAAGAAACCTGGAGTTCCTGTAACATCATAAGCTCGACCATCACTTAGGTCTCCTTGGACTTCTTCAAGATATTTTCCAGTATCAAGACATGAATCAAATTGTTCTTGTTCTAAACCTATTTCGGTTGCATATTGACTAAATTTTACAATTACTGCATTACTGTCCAACCTACTCCAATCACTTTGTTTTTCAAATAATGTGTCATGATAATCCCAGTATTTTCCTTGTTCGTTAGCACATTCAGCTGCAACAGCTGCTGGCAGTGCATTGGGATGAATACTTGGAATTGGAAAATCTCTGTATACTAGATTTACTTTTCCTGCATCAATGTATTCTTCGAGAAGTGAAGGTAGTGTTTGAACGTGGAATCTTGCACAAAATGGACATTGAAAATCAGAAAATTCTACAATCGTAATTGGGGCATTCGGATCTCCCCTCATTGGGTCGTCATCTATTGAAATTTTTAATGGTTGGGAAGGTTGTGATGGTAGTTGCTGTGTATTTACCATCTTTGATTCTAATTCTGAAATTGCCTCGGCTAATTCTGTTTTTGTGACTAACTCTGAATCTGGATTTGAAAAATAGGATCCTGAAAAATATCCTGCAATACCTACTACTATCATTAAAATAATAATTAATTTAATTGGTTCTGATTTCTCTTTTTGTATTTTTTTATCAGGTATTTCTGAAATATCGTCCTTTACTTCATTTTCCATTATGTCTTCAGAGGGTGCTTTCTCCGGGGAATGATTATCTTCAGAATCCATCTTTCATTTATGGTTTTTATTGTATACTTATTTCTATTGCCAACCCAGTTAAACCCTAGACTAAGTTCTAGGGTCAAAAATTAGATAAATTATCGAAAACAAACCAAACAAAAAATTGTGAGTAATTTTTAAAATAAAAAAAGCCAATGATGGGATCTGAACCCACGACCTTTCGATTACAAGTCGAATGCTCTAGCCAGACTGAGCTACATTGGCACAAAATCAAATAAAAAATTTGAAGGTTTAAAATGTTACCTGACCTCCATTTTGGACATGTTTTATTTTGTAAACTTAATAATTTGCTATTTTATTTGACATTCAATTTATAATGTTGCCTATAAATGAAAAATTTGTAAATGAAATACGTCAATCCCCTTCGGCTCAAGGTCCTAATGATGATGTTCTTTGGGACCGGTATTCTCGGGATTGTGATTGGATTGACTATTGCACCTGCCATGTCCTCAGATTCCTCATTAATGATTACCTTTATGGGTGTAATCAATTTGTGCTTGGGGGCATTTTTTGGATGGGTTTTTCTCACTCAACAACCAGGAGTCCAAGACCCCAGAAAAAGGAAACCTAAAAAAAAATAATTGATGTGCATTTTAAATTAAATTCATTATTTACTTGATTTCTAAAATATCTTCCAGTTATTGGAATTTGGAGTCATTGCACTTGAAATTAAATTATTTGAGAATTTATAGATCCTCAAAGTTTAAGACAATTTGTTTAAAGTATAAATAATAACCTACAGCATCAAGGAAAGAATTGCTAGATTTAGTTGCAAAAAAATTGTTCCTAACAAAGGGAAAAGGAGTTCATGAAGATCGTCTCACAAGCTTTGAATTTGCCCTAAGAGACGCGGGTATTGCTGGAACTAATCTTGTTTTAATATCAAGTATTTTTCCACCACAGGCAAAGTTAGTATCTAGAACTGAAGGGTTGAAGCAAATTAAACCTGGACAGATTTTATTTACGATTTATTCTAAAAACCAAACAAACGAGCCACATAGAGTGTGTTCTGCCTCTGTGGGGATTGCTAGACCCAAGGATCCAAATAGATACGGGTATCTTTCCGAATACGAATCATTTGGGCAAAACCAAAATCAGGCAGGTGATTACGCTGAAGATATTGCTGCTCAAATGTTGGCCTCCTCCCTTGGTATACCTTTTGATATTGACAAAAGCTGGGATGAAAAAAGACAACAATGGACGATATCTGGTCAGATTTACAAAACACAAAACATTACCCAAAGCACCAAAGGAAATACAGATGGCAAATGGACCACTGTTTTTGCCGCAGCAGTGTTGTTACTTTAATTATTTTTTATAACCTTTAAGAAAAAACACGGCTGCCCCAATTCCGCCGATTATTATTATTACTAAAATAATTAATGACTCGTCAAACTTTGGATCAACAGTTTTTACTTCATCTCCTTCTAAAGAAAAAGCCAAGTCACTAGCGAAGACAGATTTTTCCTGGCCGAAAATATATTTCCCTTGAATCCTTTCTCCTTTCTCAGGATCAAAAATCCATCCTTTTTTGGTAATTTCAATAGGGATCTTTTCGCCATCAATAATCTGCGTGGGTATTGTTTTTCCTCTTACATTTGATATGCTAGTAGATTCTTCTGATAGTATAACAATTTGAAAGATTGAATTTAAAGGATAAAATCCTGATGAAAAATATTCTGATCGTTTTAATTCCTCTGTTCCCAAAAATTCCAAAGGTGTTAATTCTGTTAGATTTGATGCAGCTTGAGGATAATCTACGGATAATTTCAGCTGGAGAAGTGAGTTATTTTTAAAAGGTATGATGGAAAATGTTACTTTTGCCTTATCTTCCAATGATAAATTCTTTGCAGTATCATAAAATCCTCCAAAATCTCTGATTTCCTTGGGGATTAAAATTGCTGAAATTTTCTCATACATGGAACCAGTATCTTCCATAGGCATAGTGTAAACCGCAGACACTGTCCCCCGTCCTGAAACTGATCCTGAAGTTTCTAAAATTTTATTTACTTCATCATCACTATGAAGAAAAATTGAATGAAATTTGGCATTAGTATCAAAGGCTTCATTTATCTCATCAATGAATAGTTTGGCTATTTCTTTTGTGGATTCTTGAATTTCTATAATACCTTTATCTGAAGAATCTCGTTTTACATTAATTATGATACACGACTCATCTACAACTCCTAAGATGCATTGTTTTTGATTTGTTATCACCACAGAAGTAATTTTCCCATTTTCACGGATATTTTTTTCAAGCTCCGAGGGAATTTTTATTTCTTGAATGCTTGTAGTTTGAAGAGTAATTGACGCTGTGACATTTTGTGATCTGCTTTTATCTACTATCACTTGAGCTGTTTCTTGAAAAGTTGCTAAGCTGGCATCTTGTGAGTATGCATAATTTAATGTAATTGCAAAAAATCCCACTAATGCTAGTAAGACAATTATTTTTTGCATAGGGTGCCTCTCTTGTATAGAATTTATTAAATTTACTCCTTTTTGATGATAAGGCAATTACTTTCCTCTGACTTTGAACGAAAATTTATTGGTTATTTTGCCATAATTAATTATCTTTTAACTAATATTGTATTTTTAAAATTAATCATACTATGGCATTAATAGAATTTCTTGTGGATATTTTCCAGAATCCTATTTTTTCAATAGTTGGAATTTTGACTGCGTTTGGAATTGGATTATTACAAGGAATAATTTTGGGTAGGGCAATTTTAGTTAGATTTCCTAGGTTACAAAATAATGTTAAAAAGGTCTCAATCTCTTTGTTTGTGATATTTCTTGCAAATGCAATTTTGAGTGTCCCTCGTTTTGCGTCTCCTGAGAAAATTGATTTTTCATCTATTTCTCATGCTACTAGTAATGGTGAAGTTGCATCGATTATTTTTTTAATTTTTGGAATAAACACCGGCTTTTTGGCAGTACTGGCAATATCTGTAACTCTAATGAGTCTGGTTGTGTTAAAACTTACCAATCTTCACGGATATGCAAAAGGATTTGTTTTCTTTTTTAGCTTGTTAATCTTAGTATTAACGGGATTAAGTAGATTCACTGATTTAACTCCCAGTTCATTTGAAGTTCTTTTGTATTTTCTTTATCAACTTGGCCTTACGATTGGAATTTTGGCAGGCACAGTTCGAAAGATAAAATCCAAACCCCTTGATTGGAAATAATTTATTTTCAAACGTTTAAATCGCCTGAACTTGTTTTTTATAATGACATCGAATTCAAACCGTTCGGGGAACAAGCTGGCAGCCCATGCGTTGGGCTGTCAGCCCCATTAATTATAAAATTTAGTTGAGAGATTCTAACTCTTTTACCTGAGTTTTAATGTAATCAAAGCCCTCTTGCCAAAATTTTGATGACCCTATATCTAGTCCATACTCTTTTAGCAAAATTTCTGGTTTTTGTGAACCTCCAGCTGAAAGTATGCTAAGATATGATGGGACAAAGTCGTTCCCTTCTTTCTTATATCTTTGAAATAATGACAATGCTAGCAAATTTCCAAAAGAATATGCATAGCAGTAAAATGGTGTATGGTAGAAATGTGGAATATAACTCCATTCGATTGCAAAATCGTCTGAAACATTAACTGCATTTCCAAATTGTTCTTTTAAATTTTTTAAATATCCTTTTGAAATCTCATCAATAGTTGTACCTTGACCAATTTGTGCATGGGCATCTTTTTCAAAAATCGTAAAAAATGACTGTCTCATAATTGTTGCATACAGATCATCTATTTTCTCTGAAAGCATAACCTTCTTCTCATTACTAGTAATTTTATTTGAAATATTATCATAAAGTAGCAGTTCTGAAAAAGTGGATGCAGTCTCAGCTAGCGGCAATGGTGCATCTTGTACTAGGATAGATCTATCTTGTGCAGCCTGGCTATGGACGGCGTGGCCTAACTCATGAGCTAAGGTAAACACATCTCTAGATTTTCCCGTAAAATTAACTAAAACAAAAGGAGTAATTTTTGGATTAAGAGTACTGCAAAAGGCTCCATCTCGTTTTCCAACTCTGATGGAGGAATCCACGTGGTTTTGATCAAACACTTTTCTGGCAAATTTTTCCAGCTGGGGGCTAAATTTACCCAATGAATCAAAAACAAGTTTTACTGATTTTTCATACGAATAATTTTTTTCTTTAATCTTTGAAGATGAAGGTGCATATAGGTCATATCTTCGAAGTTTTTTCATGTTTAACATTTTAGCTTTTTGAATAAAGAATTTTTGAAATACAGGAGCATTTTTTCTGCAAACTTGCAATAAAGATTCTATTGTTTTATCATCTACATCATTCCCAATATTTCTCATTGATATTGGGCTTTTGTATTTTCTAATATCTACTCCCTCCTGCTTCCAGTTAAGAACAATATTTTGATAAATTTCCCCTACTACCCCTTTATTTTCAAAATATTTTGTAAGGAGAGTTTTGTATGCTTCTTCTCTGGTTTTTGCACTTGTACTTCTAACGTAATTTGTTAATTCTTCTCGGGTAAGTTTTTTTGTTCTATTTCCAATCTTCATTTTATATTCAAAAGCATTTGTAATCTTGTCATACAATTTTACAAGAGCAGTAATTCCTGTAACATCAAGTGTGTTGATTATTCGTTCTTCAGCTTCAGAGAGTGAATATTTTGCAACTAGTCTTTTGTGTTTTAGGTATCCTGAAAGTTCTCCTGAATCTTTTATTAGTCTAGCAGAATTTCTGTCATCTAATTGTGTTTTCCACCATAAATCAAAAAATAAAACTTGGTTGGAAATTTCTGAACCTAGTTTGGTAATCATTGTCAATAATGATGTTGCTTCATCTGATTGTGTGTTAGCTGAATAGGATAATGATGCATATCCGCCAATTAGACTCATTTTTTCAGAAATTATTTCGACGTCCTGGATTATGCTCATGAACTTTTTTGAGGACATTTTGGGATCAAGTTTTAATTTTATTCTTTCGAATTTTGTGGATAATAATTGAATTTCTTTAATTTGTTTTTGAAATTCCGGACTTTTGGGACTTTTGGCAATTTCTGACAGATCCCATCCTCCAAGTTGATATTCTGACATCTATTTTGGCTTTTTTCTAACTATTAAAAAATCAATACATTCAGGAGAACAATTAGTAAATTCAGATACCAGATAAATAATCCATCAATTGTAAAGACTCATCTCCCCACTGATTTGGTTAATTGACTGGTTCGAGATAAATTCTAGACTTAGTAGTACTGCTCATGAATAAAGCACCATTTCCATGATTTATCCGGAATGGCCTGCATAACAGGATGCCCTGTTTCTTTGAAATGCTTTGTAGCGTGTTGTCCTACTGATGAATCACAACAACCTACATGACCGCAAGTCAAACACATTCGAACTGCAACTGTTGGCATTTGGTCTTTTTTACATTCTCCACATTCTGGAATTTTTGATGCAATATTTTTCTCTTGAGAAAAATGTTCACAGGGATTCATATCATATTCTAACTTTCTTTCCGGGCAATCTAGTACTTTTTTAGAGTGTCTTTGTATCTTTTAATGGATTCAATTATGACTTGTTTTGCTTGTTTAGATGATTCCCATCCAATAATTTCGACTTTTTTCCCCTCTAAATCTTTGTACACTTGAAAAAAATGTGCTATTTCAGATCTACTGTGGTCCTCTACTTTGTCAATGTCTGTAGTGTGAAGGTATCGTGGATCATTTGTTGCCACACAAATTATTTTGTCATCTGCTTCTCCATCATCTTTCATCCTGAGAAGTCCTATTGGTCTTGCCTCGATCAGAATACCAGGATAAGTAGCATTTGTGACTAAGACAAGTGCATCAAGGGGATCACCATCTTCTGATAATGTTTGAGGAATAAGACCATAGTCTCCTGGGTAATGAAATGGAGAGAATAAAACCCTGTCCAATTTTATCATGTTGTGTTTTTTGTCATATTCATACTTGTTCATCGAACCTTTTGGGATTTCTACTACCACATTTACAATATCAGGAATATCTATTCCAGTTTCAATATCATGCCAAAAGTTTTTACTCATCCTCTTATCTGTAGCGATAAATTCTCATTATATTAATCGTGGCTACTTTTGGAAGATTTTTAAAAATGGATAAATGGTTTTATTCTAATTTTCTATGAATCAGTATGGCAAAAATTGTTGTCATTGTGGGATCTGTAAGATCAGAGAGGCAAGGAATCAAGGTTGCAAACTGGATTGTAAAAAAACTTGAAGAACGAAATCACAAAGTATACCTGGTTGACCCTCTAAAGTTACAACTCCCTCTTTTAGATAAAATGTACAAAGAGATGAAGACTCCCTCAGAAAATTTACAAAAACTCTACACAGTCATTAAAGAAGCAGATGGCTATATTCCAGTAACTCCAGAGTATAATCATAGCACTTCTTCTGCAATGAAAAATACTTTGGATTATTTTTTAGAAGAATATTTTTTTAAACCCTCAGGTATTGTTTCATACTCGGCTGGATCATTTGGAGGAATACTTGCAGGGAATCATCTCCGACAAGTACTAGCAGAAATGGGTTCTACTGCAATTCCATCTCAAATACCGATACCTAAAGTCCAAGATGTTTTTGCAGATGATGGTGAATTACTTGATAAAAACTATGAGCGAAGATTTGAAAGATTCTTTGATGAATTTGAATGGTATGTTGCTGCCTTTTATGAACAAAGAAAGAAGGGAACTCCTTACTAGATTGTCTCAAGGTTATTTGGTATTACCCTGAATATGCTTACCGTATAATCTCCTTGGAAGATGTTTATCACCTCGCCAGTGTCATTATCCACATTTCTAACGCGGAATTTGTACTCAAATGAGCCATCTCCTTTAACATCTACTTGTGCAAAATGAACTGGATCCTCACCTTTGAATATTTGAATTATCACCGGATGTCTCTCAGCAGATTCTGAAGCTTGTCCTCTTACTGAACCCCATGGAAATGTATTGTCTTCAGGAATATTCATTGAGACAATAGTTTTTTTGATACTGATCTCATTATTTATCGGAGTTATTGTTGTACTGTTCTCAGCAGTTGCAGTATCTGGATTAAGCCCAATCAATAATGCTAAGGCTAGAAGTGTTGCCATTGCAAAATATTTGATTTTCATCTCATATTATATTGAAAAAATGAGTTTAAAAAACTTATTACCAATTTCTCCACATGGCACAAATATCCAATTTCTGCTTTCCAATATTTCAATTTATCATCAAAATCCATAAGCAGAAATCATCATTTGAGTTTTAAGGCCGATAAGAGTAGTTGCAATATGAGAAGCGTAAAGGATATTATGAAAAAACCCATTGTAATTGATCAGTCCTCCTCATTTTCTCATGCGATGCACAAGTTTCTTAAACACAAGATCAGTCGTCTGTTAACAACAAATAATGACGGAAAAATAATTGGAATTATCACGGAAAAAGACATTGGAGATTTTCTTCTTTCTAACAACACTGAAAAAAATCTTGACGATATTTTAATTTCTGAGATTTCACATCCACTAATTGAGGTGAGTGAGTCAACGCCAATTGAAGATGCTGCACATATAATGTATTCAAAAAATATTGGATCAGTTGGGGTTTCGTCCTTTGATACTACGGGAATTGTGACTAAAACTGATCTCGTCAGGTATTACATTCAACATTATGTAGGACACAAAAGGGTCGGAGATGCCATGACAGTTTCATATTCTGCAATGTATCAAGATGATAAACTATACAAAATTCTGGAAAAAATGATTCAAGACAAAGTATCTCGTTTAATAATTAAAGATAATGAAGACAATGCAGTTGGTGTAATATCTTTTGGTGATGTATTTAGAATATCTTTGACTATGGGGCAGGAAAGTGATGTTGTAGATAATTCTGATCCTGCAATAAGTGTGATTTTTCCTCGCAAGGGATTTTTGAGTGCAACTGGGTTTGGGGGGACATCTAGTGCAAAAGATGTGATGAGTGATTCTGTTATTTCAGTTGATTACAATGATGACTTAGTTACCGTATGCACTGAAATGATTGATAATAACATTAACGGATGTGGGGTTTTAATTAATGGCAAACTATCTGGAATTGTAAGTAAAACAGATATTACAGCAGTGCTAGCTGGTCTGAGAAATCAAACAAACTCTTTTTAAAATACCTTAATCAAAGAAAAGTACTTTCTTACCTGACCATCACTGTTAGAATATCTCTGAGTTGGATTGGTTTTTTCAAACAAGCCGCAATCCCTTGTTTTTTAAGTAAATTATCAACTTCACTAGAAGTAAAATCATTTGAAGAAAAAATAATGATGTTTTGCTCTCTTAGAATATTTTCAATTTCTAATTCTTGTATTATATCAAGGCCACTCAATCCAGGCATTTGGACATCAAGAAAAATAATATCAAAATGGGTATTCTTTATCTTCTCCAACCCATCCAAAGGATCATTGGCAACTATGTTTTCATGGCCTTTTGCCTTGAGGAATTTTGAAAGTAATTCTGTGATGTCTGGATTGTCATCCACTAGAAGAACTTTCATGATTAAAACGACGAGTTCCTCATTTTAGAAAAAAGATTATTCAATATGTGCCTCATTTTTTAATTCTTTGAAAAATTGATATTAAGAATTGCTATGCCTTTGCCAGTATCTGGAGATCTATTATTTTATTTTTAAATAATTTAATTTGCAAAAATCAAATGTAAGTAGCTATATCAACAAAAAGTCAATAGGTTTGACAGTCATCTTGGTTTTGATTGTCGGAATGGCATTAGGACTAACTGACTTGATTGGAGATAATGGGGCAGACAAACTAGTTCACGAGTTCGGAGATCTAGAAGGTGTAGATGCTGAGATTCTATCAATCTCAGATGATACAGAGCCTGCTATACATACAACCAATACCATGCAAACTGAAAAAATATTATCCCGGATTACATGCCTAGAAGCCTTTGATGAAGTAATTCAAAGACAAATTCTTTAAAGTACTCGTATCTTCCAAGTGGAAACTAATTTTTGAGTACTATTTTTCATGCGTATTTTATTTACAAATAGTATTCTATCCAATTTTTTACAATTTGACTGCTCCCCAAAAAAACTATTAACGTTCAAGATTAAAAATAAAATTTTTATTCAAAATTAATAAATTTCACTTTTGTATGAATTTTTCATTACATACTAATTACTAATAATCTTCTTATTCAAGGAAATAAAATGCCAAAATGTAGAAACTGTAGTGGAGATTTCATTCCTGAACAATCTAGTTTTTGCTCTCAAGACTGCGTCGATATCCATTCTAAAAGACTATTCCTACACTAAACGGTAAATATTTTATTTTTTATTGTCATGAGAAAACCTACAATATCTTTAAGTCGAAATACCATTCAGAAAAATAATGGACTGTTTTGTTTGTGCAAAAAAGAAGGAAGATTATCAAGTGTGGACTAACAAAATAGTAATTGGTGCTACATATGATTCAGAATTTCAAGATCATGACATTATAAGAAGCCTACCTGAAAAATCTGTAATTTGTCATGATTGCATTAAAACGATAGAAAAAGAAGTAGAAAAAAAGAGATAATTAGTACTTTTGAGTTTTTGATATGGGGGATTATTTGAAAATAAGTGTAAAAAAAATTTCCCAAAATGTCATTCTGATGGGAATAACCGTATCTTTGTTAGTTGGATTCAATTTTGTTTTTGCAGAATCTGAAACACAAACGTTGCCCACCGACAAAGGAACATTGAATGTGAGATTGTCACATGATGAAATTGTCCCAGGGCAATTAACTACATTGAAAACTGAATTTATTAATCCTCAAACACAGAAAATACAAGAACATATTGATTGGCGATTTTCAGTTTCAAAAGATGGTGAAACTATTTGGGGACCAACACAACTAAGTCATACTTCTAAGGGTTCATTAGATAATTTGAAGTACGAATTTCAAGAAGATGGAATGTATAATTTTGAATTTGAAGTTGAGGGCATTTTATTCCAACCCATTCCTCTTGAAAAAGTAACTTTTGATGTCATCGTAGGCGATAAAGTGCCACAAACCCTAGTAAGCATAGATGCTCACACTAGTAAAAATTTCTATGATTATGGTGAGAGTGTGGGTGTTAATGGCAAAATAAAAAATTACGATAAAACTGTTCATTCTAATCTTGTATTGGCATATCTCGTTTTGGATCCAAGCGGAGAGTTGATAACTTTGGGACAAACAGATCCAAGTTCATTTGGATCTTTTAGTTTTAGTTTTGTTGCAAGAGGAAATCAATTTGAATCAAGTGGTGATTATTCTATTCAGCTAGTTTTTGGCCCAGCCAAGGGTGAGATTCCAATGTATTTATCCGGAGGGGAGACTGAGATTCGACCTGATACTAAACCTCCAAAAATCTTACAACCCAAAAACATTGAAGTTTATACAGAAACTAATGATGGAATTGTTATGATCGATTTTGATGTTCTAGTAACTGATGATACTGATGAAATGATTCTGCCTTTATGTAAACCAAGTTCTGGCTATCTCTTTGGCATAGGAGATACGATTGTAAAATGCACTGCAAGAGACTCTGCAGGAAATTTTGCCATTCCGGTCTACTTTACAGTTACCGTGAATCCTCCAGAAACATCTATTCCTAGTTGGGTAAAAAATGTGGCAGAATTTTGGTGTGAAGATAAAATTGACGATAGTTCATTTGTAGAGGGGATACAATATCTTATTGATAATGGCATTATTATAATTCCATTGACCTCTCAAAGTGGTAGTGATTCACAAGAGGTCCCACAATGGGTCAAAAACAATGCTTGTTGGTGGTCTGCAGGTTCAATTACAGATAAAGACTTTGCATCCGGAATTGAATATTTAGTTAGTCAAGGAATTATTCGAGTCTAGCCAGTTCTTTTTGTTTATAGTCTAATATTTCCCAAAAAATAATCTCAATTATGGCATAAATTAATCAATTTCAACTGATTCAACTCTGATATGATGTGTATCCGGGTTTCTACTTTTTTGAACTTAAAAAGAGATGCCATAAGGATGGACCGGATGGGAAGTGGGTCTTTACTGTCTCATTTTTAGGTTCCATATGGGGTCATTCAAAATATAAGGAAAAACTGATTTTTCTTAAAAAATAATTTCAAAAGTCTATTTATGAAACTCTGTTTTTCGTTAAATCAGAATTTCAGAAACTGTAACTTTTTGACATTACAAAAACAATGTTTAAAACAAAGTCAACCTAATGTGATTTGGGTAATAGTAATGGAAGGTAAATTAAAGATTAGTTTTATTGTGGTAGCTGCACTAGTGGCAGGAATTACTGGTACTTTAGCAGTCACATCTTTGGGAATAAATTCTAATTTAGATGCTCAAAACCAATCTGAAAATCTTCAAACTTTGGGTATGGGAGCAAATGTTCTAGTTGAAGCATACAATAATGATGGAGAATTATATTATAATTGGGAAGGACACAATATCCTTTATACTGCCACTAGAAATGCAATTGTAGGTTGTATGACAGGGGAATATCTGTCTAGTCCAAGTTTAAGTTCTCCCGCTAATTGCGTGTGGGATGTAAATTATATGAGTTTACTTGTAACCACTGATCTTGGTGACTCAGTAAAGTATTATGGAGTACTTGGTCTAGAGAAAGCTGATCTGACTTTGATTCCGGAAGGATGTGATTTTGGTCCCACTTTTTGTACCGGATGGGAACTACGTCAAACATTTGACATGATGGGCTGGGATGGATTATGTCCATCAGTGGTAGAAGGATCATGTCAAGCTACTGGTGCAATCACAGGAGGAACTGATGGGTTGTCTATGCATGGATTTTTTAACTCCGTAGACTTTGGCCCTTTTGATTTTGTCCCAACAGATAGAGTGATAGTTACAATGACTTTTGACGTTCCAGAATAAGAGTGAAAGAATTGAAAAGATTCCGACTTGAATTAGTCGGGGTGGTAGTTTTCTTTTTTAGTCTATTTGGTTTTGCACATGGACAAGAAATAAACGAAAATCCAAACGAGAACTTAAGTTTTATCCAAAATACCTTGGTGGAAATATTGAAAAGTATTACTGAACAAACAGACCAGTCAGTAGGTGTTGTTCAGACATTCTCAGTTGACGTACTTGCTGCACTACTCCAACAAACAGACCAGTCAGTAGGTGTTGTTCAGACATTCTCAGTTGACGTACTTGCTGCACTACTCCAACAAACAGACCAGTCAGTAGGTGTTGTTCAGACATTCTCAGTTGACGTACTTGCTGCACT
>Ga0307378_10004361_pt1 | contig 20213 bp, 6 predicted proteins | sample UN1MG_FD_202238 | JGI IMG/M metagenome (GOLD analysis project Ga0307378, IMG submission 202238) | Soil microbial communities from Risofladan, Vaasa, Finland - UN-1 | ecosystem: Environmental > Terrestrial > Soil > Coastal area > Acid sulfate soil | place: Finland: Risofladan, Vaasa | collected... | reverse complement strand
TACAGTAGAAATCAACGACAAGATGGACGGTCTTATGTACGTAGGTAGTATTAAGGGTGACGAGGCTTTTTGGAAGGTTCGTACACGTATGCAATTAAGTTCAAGGCGGAATCACAGGATTCACAAGCTGGCTCAAAGGAAGCACATGCACTTCCTGTACGATACTACGAGAGGCTACTTAGAGGTATACGACTCAAAGGTAAAGTACCCGTTGGTTGAGGGCATATTTGAAGACCCTACAAGTGTTCCTCAGTTTAGCCTCGACCACGATGAGTACCCTATTACTAACGATGCAATGAAGCGTATAGAGGACCTTGTGAGAAGGGGTACGATATTAGACTCTATGAGAGTTCCTATCAACAAGATATCAAACTCCCAAGAGGATTCAAATATTCAACGTGACGTTCAAACGAAATGATAGAGGTAGGTAAGTATAGCATTGTAAGCCTTCAGGAGGCTGTTGAGTCTGCAAAGGAGATGCTACGTATTCAGGACACGACAGAGTTCGATGGCTTCCTTCTTAGAAAGGCAGACGAGGCTATGCGCCATGTAGGTGACGCTACTACGTACGTTAAACGTGCGTGTACCGTAGATGTCGTTGATGGGAGGGCAAAGCTGCCTATGGGCTTTATTAGGCTTATAGGGGCAAGAATGTCCGACTCTAACGGTAACTGCTTCGACCAACCATACCTTGACCTTGCGTTCCTAACGGATTGTGGTTGCGATAACGTAGCTGGCAACAACAGCGGATTTAATAATTCATTTGAGATTCAGGAGGGATACATAGTATTTCACGTACCTTCAGACCTTGAGACAGACAAGATGCGTATAGCGTACATATCAAGGACTGTAGATGAGGACGGACTGATGTTAATGTCCGAGAGACACGAGAGAGGGATAGAGGCTTACCTGTGCTATCAGTTTACGGTCAGCTTCTTTGAAAACTATCCTGTCAACATAAGACAAGAGTATCAAAGAACGTGGAAGAACCAAAAGCAACACCTCAAGGGCATGAGCCAGAGGGAGAGATTTGAAGAGAACAAGAGGCAGATAGGCGCATTACTTAATGCGTGGATTACCTCTGATAGAAACGATAGATAATGAGCGATCAGCCAGTAAGATTCACGCCTCTTGGAAACCTTGACAAAGACTCCGAGTACAAACTTGTAGGTAAGGGTAATTATATTGATGCTCTTGACATAATCAAGCAGGATGATGATAATAATGTGTCAGGAACGATACAACCAACCAAGAGAAATAAACACGCCTTCTCGCTAGGTAGTGTTCAGGCACAAAATAAAAAGTATCGTGTAACTGTAGATGGTGACTCTACAAAGAAACACAGATTAAAGTTTCTATCTACGAAAAAGGATGTAAGCATTACCCAGGCGAGTCAATCTGATGGCTCTATTTGGTTTGAGGGGACGGTTGGAAGTTTATTGTATTTTTTTAACCAATCAAGCCTTCCAGGCGCATTTCAAGTAACTGTCTCTGGCAACACGGTGGAGTTTGAGTTAGTTGCCTACAATTACTACCAATGGTACTTAGATAGCGTTGGAGATGATTCCGTTCTTATAGAGTGTTTGCAAGAAGCAATTCCAACAGACCTTGCGGGTCCATTAAAAGATATTGGAAGCTATGACTTATTAGGCAAATTATATATTCATTCTACAACTCAAGACAACGAGCCTACCGAATTAGAGGCTAAAATTATAGATATAGGTCCTGAGAGTCCATATCCTTTTCCCCCACCCCCATTTGTCTATAGTGGACCTCTTACTTCGCTTACATTTAACGCAGAACACGGTCTTCAAGAAGGGCAGTGGATAAGAATTAAAGAGTCTAATGGTGGGTGGTTAAACGGAAGATTCGTGGTTAATAGCGTTATATCTCCAACGGTAATTGAGATAGTAACAGATACCGCCTGGGGAGCTGCACATTTACCACATACTATTGGTCAAGAAAGGGTATTCACGCACCCAACGGGTATTGGGGAAATAGGTGTCGCTCAAAAAAACAACACATCGGAAACCTGGACATACACAAGGTTGTTAAGAAGTTGGGAGTTGAACTATGTGAGCAAACATGATATTGAAATAGATGCTCGAAATAAAGCCGAGAGAGACATACAGTATTTTACGGATAACTATAACGGCATAAGATCTTTATCATATAAAGGAGGAATCGAAATAGACGGTGCTATTAATTACGTGAATGAACAGAATATTTACGCTTACGATAACATTAGCACTCAAATATCAATTAATGCGCCTGTTCTATCAAGTGATCTTGCAATATCACTGGTATCTGTAAATGCTGCTGGGGGTTCATTATCTGTTGGTAATAAATATTATTCCGTAAGGTTTCTTGATCCGTTTGATTCCCCAACAAAATGGTCAGATCCGTTTGGTCCCATATCTATATATCCAAAAGACCATACTCACGATGATCCTATTGAACTAAAAGGCGGTGAATCTGGAGCATCTACATCTAAGTCTGTTACATTAAATATTAATGGCATACCACAGAATTTATATAGAACTATAGAAGTCTGCGTCATAACAAATACTTCAGGTAGTGTATCATCTGATATATTTTACAGCGAAGTTATCCCATCAGGAGCTACTTTTTTAGATGTAACGCATAGCGGCAATGAAACGAATGTGATTCCTCTTGATATAGGCGAGTATATAGCGTCATTCAGTTTCAATGAAATCTGGAAGGCAGAAACATTGTCAATAATAGATAAAAGACTTACTCTTGGGAACCTGACATATAAGGAAGATTTATTGGTGAGTGATTTTGCGTCAAAAATTACTCATAAACTTGAATATACTGAAATTGATGGAGTCGGAGGTGATCCTCCCTTTAAAGAATACGGTGGAGAATTAGACCCATTCAATATAGAGGCAACTCCGACTTTAATTCTAAACGAAACGTACAGAGTAGGGATAGAGTTGCTGTTTAAAACGAATGTAACCTCAAAGGTGTATTGGGTAGATGACATTGTGATAGACACAGAATCGACAAACTTAGCTAACCCTAGTGACAACAGAAGATTGCCAAACGGAGGACTGCCTAATTACGCTTTAAATAGAGAACACAACTTTAAGACAAAGGTCCCTAATATTGTGTTTTCTAATGTAGACCTTGATAGTTTTGTAGATGGATATCAGCTTAGAAACCTAATATCATCTGTCAGGTTCAGATTTGCTCCTGTCGTAAAAGAGGTGCTTTCTTCGGGGTTTGCAGTATTAGGGGTTTCTGGATCAAGACGTAATATTGCAGAAGTTGATTATGGAGAAGAGACACAATACGGATGGCTCATAAACATCTTCTTACCTGGATTAGGTTTTATATTTAATCCTACTGTACAAGGAGATATAACTACTGATTTTTCCGTAATGGCATCTTCATATACAGACATAGGAAACGACAAGGCAAACATCATACCTTATCCTGATTGGAATGATGAATGGACGTTTGAAGGGCATCCTCAATTATCGGTTGCTCCAATAGTGGAGGTTCCTGATGGCATTGGAACTTACCCAGGTAGATGGGAAAGAGGAGATTGGTATCCTGGGGGGGCAAGACACCCAGGAATACACAGGGATTATGCCGCTTTCTACTCAACAGATGTATCACAAGGGGAGATGGATGGGATTGAACTTCTTCCAGGTGATGAGTTGTTGATATATTATCCCTTAATGAGATATAAACCAAAGGTTATCAATACTGATACCGAAATTCAGGGTTATAATTTAAGCCCTGGTAATGAAGACCCATTAAGGGGGACTCCTTCAAGCAAGGTTTCTTTAATAGCGCACCCGACACATACTGGTAACCCCGTAAATACAGATCTTCAAAAATCTTCGTTTGTAAGGAGGATTAAAATAAAGGAAGGAGCAATATTTAATCCAGGTGATGATGGAGAGCTTGGGGGCGAGCGTTTTGCCAACCATTTCAGCGAAGGGGTTGGCGGTGGGGCTTTACGTGGGCGTTTTAGGAACAATAATGATGACGAACAGAATGACGCACTTATAACTCAATGGCTTGCTACCGAAAAGTGTATAGGGTTAAGTTTAGAAGAAGACGCATATCCTGCTGATGGAATACCTGGATCGGGGTCAAGTAGCGGTACAACTTATTGGGGGGATAACGGTGCTGATTCGGCAGTGTATTATGCCCAGGTATTTAGAGCTAACAATAATAAGTACGGAAATATTAGCGAGACAGTATATACATCGCACACAGAATCTTTTAACACTGAAGATATAGTAGATGTTGGAACTGAACTGCGTGTGTTCGGTGGGGATGCATTCATATGTAGTTCATTAATGAGATGGAGGGCTTGGAGTCCAACTAATCTCGACAGAGATTACATGGTAGGATTTGACCCCATAGGACTAAGCAAGAGAGGAAGATATCAGGGGTTGAGGTTTATTTCTCAATCTTACATGAATATGGACCTTGTACATAAAGACCCAAATGAAGTAGAAAGATCATTTCCAGAGGATTATTCGGGATCTGGTATTATTGAGAAATATAATAATTGGGTTCAAGACCTTTCTCCAGATGAAATTGCTGGGTCTGTGAACGAAATTACTCAGAATTTCTATGTTCAATTTTATAATCCTGAGTATTCGTATAATTGGGGCTTCTTAACTCATGCTGCTTACGATGAATATTATGATGCAATAACCAAATTACCAGCAAGAATAGCGTATAGTTCAAGAGATGTTTATTCAGCAATACTTGACAACATGAGGGTGTTCCCTCCGTTTAACATCCATGATCTTGACACTACATTCGGTGAAATAAATAAGGTTTATAACATAAATGGCGAACTTTTTACTTTACAGTCAAGAAAGTATCAGCTTCAATACTTTAACACAAGGGGAACTCTACAGGGTTCAAACCAAGGGGTTGAGGTTTTAATTGGAGATGGGTCTGTTCTTTCAAGGGATGGTCAAACACTATCATCATACGGAACTGACCACAAGTGGAGCGTTGTAAAAGGTTCAAGCCCAGGAGGTAAGGATGTAATTTACTGGTTCAATCAGGAGAATGGATTATTTATGCGGTTTGGTGCAGACGGAACGGTTGTTTTATCTGAACGTCATGGGTTACGGTCATTCTCAGCTAACAACACAAGATGGACTAAAGACCAATACACTCCTGCGCTAAACTACGGAATCAGAAGTGTATGGGATGACAGGTTCAAAGAAGCTATTTGGACATTTATTGGTATTAGAGAAAATAGAGGAGATTGGGGTGTGGGTAATAAGTATGGAGAGGGGGATATTGTCATTGGTGGTACATTTGATAATTATTCATTTGACGGTATTCCTGACGTATATATCTCTATTTCGCCAACACACACTTCTTCACTTCAGACAGAACCTGGAGTAGGGGGTGTTTGGGAAGCGTATTGGAAATTAGCTGATAAAGATGACCCTGAATACTACAGTGTATTCACGATTGCATTTAATGAGTTATCAAACGGATTTAGCACGTTCTACTCTCATATTCCAAAGACATACCTAAAGTGGAAGAACAAGTTCCTAAGCTCTCACCCAACAGAAAGAAGTGAGATTTACGAACATAGATATGGATACGACAAGTGGTATGAGCATGATGGCGTTTGGAAAGAGTCAGAGCCGTATCTTGAGGGTGTAGTTAATCCATTCCCTGATCAGTCTAAAAAGTTTGTCGCTATTCAGGCACTTACTGATAATGTTCCTGACAGAATAGAATTAAAAACAAAAGACCACGAATCATTCTTAGTCGCTACAGACTTTGACCCTGAAGATGATGCTTGGAGAACTCCTATTAAGAACGACATACTTACAAGTCAGACAGGTGACCCCAACGATGACACGGTTTCATTAATTGGCTCCTACATGAGGGTTAAGTTTAAGTTTTTCAACGGTGCTTACAACAAGATGAACAACCTGGTAGTAAAGGTAAGGCAAAGACTTAGGAGAACTCAGTCATAGATTGTGTGTTGTTTTTTGTATCTTTGAAGTTAGTCTATAACTAAACTTCATAAGCATGGCGTGGATTGGCGCAGTAGTATCAGCAGGAATGGGTATTTACCAAGCGGTATCTGCATCAAAAGCAGCTAAAAATCTTCCTGACGAGCAAAAATACGAGCCTACTCCTCAGATGAAAAGAGCCGAAGAAATGGCTCTTAGAAGAGCAGAGCAGGGCGTTTCTCCAGCAGAGAGAGCCTTGTTTGAGCAGGGGATGGCTCGTAGGACAAGTGCTGCAAAACGTGCCATGAGAAACATTGGAATGTCTGGTGTCGCTCAAGGCGTTTCAAACATCTTCAATATAGACGCTATGAATCAGTTCTCTGCACAGAGCGAGGCTGAACGTAGAAATGGCGAGGCTATGTATGCGGGTATTGCAGGTCAAATGCAAGGCATACAAGACAGAGAGACTTCATCCTTCAATCAAATGCTACAACAGCAAAGAACGGCACTTGGTGGTGCTGCGGCATCTGGGATGAAGAACATTACAGGAGCTTTCGGCATGGCGGCACAGGCTGCAAACACAAATAAGTTAGCAGAGGCTTACGCAAGCTCAGGAGACACGTATAACTACGGTTTAGGTGGCGGAGGAGGAGCTTTCGGTGACTTCGGAGGCGGTGGCGGTGGTGGAAACTTTGGGGAAACAGGATTGGGGTTCGGTGGGGCATCTTTAAATTCAGGATTTACAGGATACGATACCTCTGGCTTCGGTGGCTTCGGTGGTATGCCAGGGGTAATGCAGCCAAATGCTGTTGCTCCAGTTCAAACCACTCCAACCACAAACAGTCAGCAAGGGTCTTCAGTTCCATTATTAAGTGATGGCTCTATTGACTGGAATGCCATTTATAATGAATAACAAACAATGGCAAACAATCTATATTTAGGAACAGCCTTAACAAGGACCTCAGTTAAATCAGCCTTTCCAAGGATACGGAATGGGTGTTTATGGTTAACAATAAAACATGGGAAAACGCATAAATTAATTTAACATGGCAAACGGAGGAGCTTTCGGCAACCCACTAACTACAGGTATAGCACTGAACTTCGAGGTCGATATGACCCCGTATCGTCAGATGATGCAAGACAATCTTAAATTCGCACAGACACAGGCTGCTGAAACACAGGCGAAAGAGAAGGAGTTTCAGGATATACTAAAGAATATAACCTACGATGATTCTAAGATTTTAAAAAGACGTAGGGATGGTGCGAGGGTTGAATACGCATCACTTATAAACGATGCGATTAAGTTAAATAAAAATGGAGATCGTGGTGGTGTTCAGAATAGAATTGCAGATTTTAGAAGCACCATGAACAACTTGGTTGATGAGAAAACAAACTTCAACCTATATGAGAAAGCTGCTAGAGAAGGTAAGTCTTGGACAAGCGCAGAGTACATTAACGCAATGAATGGGCTTAATCAAGGAGAAACTTCTGACGAAAGCATACTTAAATTATATCCAGATGAAATTGATTACGACTCAAAAAGCGGCACTTTTGCTTCACAAGCCATTCCAAAAGCAGACGCAATGTCATGGGCAAACAAAATTTTGCAGGGTATGCCTCTTAAATCCACCAACCTAAAACCTGAACTTGTACCAGAAACAGGCGAGTATAGATTCCCCCTTTCAAAAGTTGAAGACCCTGAGGCTTTTTATAAAGAAATGGGTGCATTATGGTTAGGAGGAGGAGAGAGTCATGTTGAAACCATGAGGAGAGAGAGGGGTTTGACTTCAGATGACCTTGACGGAACAGGAGCAATTGACAATTCTACTGAATACATGAGATCTCTTTTCCAAGACAAAATAGGGGGTGATAGATATGGAAGACCTCTCGCTGCTAAAGGCGGTGGCTTCTCATTTAATGTAGGTGGCGGCAGGTCTGAAGATTCGATATTTAATAAGTCTGGAGGTCGTGAACTGAAACTTGCAGGTGGTGACGCTCTTAAAACAACTGGTCAGTACGACATTACCTTCACCAAGGGTACTGGAAGAACAACATTGAGTGTTCCGTCTGGATCATACGTTCTTGACCCTACCAATGGAGAGTATAAGGAAACAGGATTTACGGGTGCTTTAGAGGATGCTATTCCGTTGTATCCTATGGTTGGGGAAGACGGACAGGAGTGGTATGCAGCCATAAGTAAGGGTTCTGTTTCTGATGTAGATCCAAATATGATTATGATTATTACAAACCTACTTTCAAGTGGGGACGCTGGGGATGCAGCCGAAGCTCAGAAAATGTTAGATAAATCCAAATACGGTCAGACATACCTTATCAAGGGTAATGGCTCTGTTAAAAACCAGTTCTGGGGCAAGGTTCTCGGACAGGATTACACTAAGCAGAGAGCAAATGACGCAATGAAAAAACTTGGTGCTGGACTTCCAGACTTTTAATAAATATTTTTAATGGACGAAAAATACACTTATAACGGTCAAGAGTATTCAAGAGCAGACCTTGAGGCTAAATACGGAGATAAAGTTGATGATGCTATTTCTAAATTTGGATTTGAGTTGGTTCAGACAAGTGATAAATCTGATTCTGACAAAGAACAAGTTTATAGCTATGGCGGTGTTGATTATACTCAATCTCAGTTAAATGATAAGTATGGCGATAAGGTTAATCAAGCCATAGAGAAGTTTGGAATAAAAAAAAAAGATTCGACACAACCAGTCCAGACACAGCCAACACAAACACAACCAGCACAAACACAGCCAGTTCAGGCTCAAGAGGCTCCAGCTCAGGAAGGTCCTTTACTCGGTCTTGGAGGTGTTTCGGAAGAACCTACACCATCTCCTTCGGTTGGTCAGGGCGTACTTAGGGATGTAGGACAACCCCAATCAGCAGGTGATGGTGGATTCCTTGGCGAATCTTATTTAAAAGAGTCACTTCTAAAGTCTCAGGAAAGAGCTAAAAGACAGCAGGCTGAACCTGAATCATCACTAAATGTCCTCAGAACAGAAAAGTTTGTTCCATATACCGAGGAGAATTTAGAAGATGAAGAATATAAAAATTGGAAGTCAACTCTACCAGAAAATCTTCAACAGGAGACAGAGGAATATGACTTGTATGGGGCGTATAAGTCAGGAATGCAGCCAATTGAAGTTGCTCCTGGCGAATACCATATGTCATCAAGAGATCCAAAGACAGGTAAAATACTAAAGTCAGAGGATCACGAAACATTCAGTGAGTCTGTAATAGAAGACGAGAAGCTTGGATACGTTACATACAAATCCAATGACGGCAATATCTACTCCAAGAAGCAGTACGAAATAGACATTGCTGGAGACGCAAAGGAGATATTCCGTGTTGATGACACTGGTGCTATTGTAAAGGAGTCTGTTGCTGGTGGAAAAGATCCCGTATCCGATGTTCAAAGAGGGGCTGATAAAAGAAAATTAGACCTTGAAATAGATACTCAGTCTCTACTAACTCTTGGTGATAATTTGTTTGACGAGGAGTATATGTCATCAAACAACGTGATAGATAAGTATGCTCCTAAAGAAAAAACCATAATTGCACCGCCTGCTGGTACTGGAGCTTCAGGTGTACGGGAAGAAAATGTCCGTGACCAAGAAAAAGAGAACACTTACAATCTTGCTCTTAACGAGGCTAAGAGGTCTATATTACAGGAAAAGATTTATGGATTAACAGAGGCTGGAGAGACGTTCATTGATGCTGCTGAGTCAGACATTGACAAGTCTATGAACTCATTTTTAGAGTCTGTTAAATACGCAGATGGAGCAGGTAGAGAGTATCGATCTACACTTGACAAACTTATGACCCCTAAGCTTGTTAAGAAGAAATCTGAAAACATTTACGAGATGCTCCTCCCTGATCATGTTGCAGGTGCTGAGATGATGCTTGAGGAATCTATTCACGAATGGGTAGAGTCTAATTCAGAGGATATGGGTATTTCTGATGAGGCGAAAAAAATGGCGAAAGTTCGCATCAAGGATGAATATAAGGAACGAAAGCGGCTTGAAGAAGCGGCTAATAGCGTTGCTAAAGAAACTGGTTTAGATATAGACGAAGTAATAAGTGACGGTAAAAAAATAGTTCAAGAAATAGATAGCTACGAAAAACAGCTAAAATCTCTTTATATTCCATACGAAGTAAAGGCTAAAAAAGCTCAACAGAGAATGACCCTTGAGTTTGAGCAGGTACAAGATAGAGTTGTAGATAGAGTCTCTAATTCACAGGAGTACAAGGATCTTATTTCTGAATATCAGACAAAGGTTAACTCTGGAGAAATAACGGCAGAGGAGGCAAATTCTGCGGTGTCACAAAAAGCCAACATCATGCTTTCTGGAAGCCCAGAGGCTGTTGAATTACAGAGAAAATACAAAGGAGTATTAAGTAGTTACGATTCTGAACTAAAAAAGAAAACAGAGGCAATATACGGTGATATTGAGTCTTCTTTGAATGAGTTAAAAGGTCTTTCAACGAAGGATGAGGATTATAGAAAAAAGCTTTTAGCTAAGATTAAGGAAATGCATAAGGCTGAACAGTCAGAAATTGATTCTGATTATAAAAAACTTTCATTTGGGGGTCTTTCAGCAACTGACAGCGACACAAAACTTAGCAGGGCTATGTATAGTGGGTTAGGGGATATGGTTTCAGGATTGGCTGGTGGGATTGAATATAAGTTTGGTGAAACAGAATTAACTAGAAAACTTACATCTATAAATAATCAGTTAAAATCAGACAACCCAATGATAGACATTGGTGAGTTTGGATTTAAGGAGTTTTTTGAAGACCCGTTTAATGAGGATTGGTGGGCTACAAGGGTTGCTCCTTCTGCTCCAATGACGTTCTCATTAATGGTTCCAGGGCTTGGAGTTGGGGCTGGGACAGCCGCACTTGCAACAAGAGTTGGTCTTACTGGTCTTTCTCGTGCGCTTATAGCTGGTACTGTTTCTGGTGTGGGAATGAGGTCGATGGAAAGTTTTACGGAGGCTGGTCTTCATTACTACGACATGATAGAAAGGGGTGAGTCTGTTAAGTATGCATCAAAAAAGACTGCTAAGACTTACTCTGAAAACATGAAGCTTACTGGTCTTGATATTCTTGAATCTACCCTTATTTTTCTACCAGCAACAAGTAGGCTCGCTACTATTTTTAAATTTGGTTTACAATTCCCATCAAATGCGGCTGAAGAACTTGCCCAGGAATTGCTTCCTGCTCAAGAACTTGCATACAACAGGTACTTAAAAGGAGATCTTACGCCAAAAGAAATCGCTGATGGTGTATCTGAATACGAGAAAGTGTTTTCTGGTGGAACATTTAGCGATATGTATAACTTTCTTAAGACACCACAAGGACAGGAAGTTGCCCTCATAGGGGGTATATATGGCGGTGCTTTTGGTGGGGTATCATTGCCTGGAGATATAAAGCGAGTGAACTCACAAAGAAAGCTTAACAGCTTCCTTAACGAGGAGATTGTAAAGTATTCAAGCACTGAAATCACAAAAACAAGTGGTAGCTACAGAATAAACCCAGAAACAAACGAATTAGAACTTGTTCCTGAATCAAAACCACTTGAGTTCGGTAGGGGTGGAGTTGTTCGTGGTCCTGCCGAAACAATGCAGGAAGCTAAAAACAGAAGAATCTGGCAACTTAAGGCTACCCTTGACGAGATGCAGATGAAGGGGCTTATTAATGAAGATGACACTAAGTTTGGTAAAAAACAGATTGACTTTGCCTTTGGTGTTGCTGATCAGATGCCTGTAAACCTTCCTCTCGTTACCCGTGGTCAGTTACTGCAAAAGCTAACGGAAATAGAGGATCTTGAGCAGGGGCTTGAGGGGATGACTAACGAGACTCTTATTGGCAATCAAAAGAAGAAGATAGCAAAACTAAAGAAGGAGTCTGAAGAGATAATTGGTGGAAATGCAAAAGGATACTTTATAAACAATGTAAGTGTTACGCTTGAGGAATTTTCTAAGATAGCGTCTAATCCTGAGTTTGCAGATCGTGTGATAAATGGTGAAGTTGATGTTGTCATAATGAATGACACAGAAACTCAGAAATCATTTGCAAATGCTGTTGAAGAGTACAAGACCGAGCCAAGAGTGTTTGAAACCCCTACAGATGAAAAGTACGCTGTAGTAAACGAAGGTAAGGGAGAGGGAGATAGGGTTCTTACACGCCAGGAATACGATGAGTATGTTGCTCCTGCCGAAGGAGTAGCGGAAGAGGCTGAGACAGAATCAAATAAGCAAACCACAGCTACTACTCAGGGTTCAAAAGAAAAAGAATTTAACAAGTTCAAAAAACTTATTAACGCACAAAGTGACGGGTCTTATGATATAAAATATGTAGATGAAAATAACAAAGAAGTTGCTATTGCTAATGGTGGTAAGTTCAATGAATTTACCACTTTAGAATACATTAAAGTCAATGAAAAGTATCAAGGATTAGGGTATTCTAAGTTTATATACAGAGACGCATTAGCACATTCGAAAAAACAGGGTAGTGATGCTCTTATGGTTGGTGGACAGCTACAGCAAGAAGCTAAATCAAGGACTACTTATAAGAACTTTAATCATTATGAACATTCATTAAAGAATGAACGTGGCGAGCCATATATAATTTTGACTGATTTTATTCAAGATGCCATTCAAGAGCCAAGCACAGAAACGGTGGAGTTGTATCATTCTACATCAGAAGATTTTACAGACTTTAATGTTTTAGGTGTAACAGATGGTACTACAGAGTCACCAATGATGGAGTTGGGTATTCATTTAGGGACTAAAAATCAGGCTGAAAATAGGGCTAAAACAAAACAAATACCAAAAGAAAAACAAAAATTATTAAAAGTTGAAATCAAACCTGAAAATGTTGTAAGGGTTCAAGATAAAGGAAGATGGACTTTGTCATCATATAGAAATATCCTTATGGATTTAGGTATGATTTCTGAAGATAGAAATATAGCTAAGCAAAAAGTAAAATCTTTTGATGACGTTTTAAAAGTCTTAAAAGATAATAATGTAGACGCTTTTGTTTATGAAAATAAATATGAAGGTGAAGGAGAGTCTTACATAGTTTTTGACAATAAAAGTATAATTAAAAAAGAAACAGATGCCATTCAAGAGCCAAGCACAGAAGAGGGAGCATCAGATACAGTACTTCAAGAGGAAGTAGCAGATGCCACTGAAGAAATTGTTGAGGGAATAAAATTAAAGGTTAATCAGTCGAAAGACGATGCCAAAACCAAGAGAAGAAAAAGAAAGGCACTTGGGGCTGTTTCAAACATTCTTAACTTCAAGTCTAACATCCTTCCTGACACCAAAGTAAAGGTGCATGAAACAGATGAATCCTACAGGGCTGCAACTGGTGTTGATGGTCCTGGCGTTTACGATGCAACTAATGACACCATACACATAAACCTTGCCCATGAAGAGGCTGGTGATGAGACAGTATATCACGAGATGATACACCCTATTATCCGCAGTGCTGTCAAGAACGAGACAGAGGCACGCATCCTTACACAGAGGATGGTTGAGGGTATTGTCCGTTCTTCTGGCGGAAACAAGGCAATTGTAGACAAACTGAAAGGTTGGCTTGAGCAGTACGAGTCTGCTGAACGCCCAGAGGAAACCATAGCCGAGGTTGCTAGTATTATTGCATCAGAGTTTAAGAACCTAGGTGTAAGTGCTAAAAACATCATCAAGGACTACATTAATAGGATGGCGAGGAAGTTCGGTGGAAAGAATCTTTTCAGAGCAGTGTCAAAAGACGCTGACGTTGTTAAGGTTCTGAACAGACTGTCTGAGGCTATGCAAGCTGGAGAGGCTATTACTGCCGAGGATCTAAGATCTGGCGAGTTTGAGATAAAGACGGGTGTTGAGAGAGATGTAGAGCAGGGAACTCTTGTTGAAGGCGCAGAGGGTACTATTCCCGAAGGTATAGATGATTCAAAAGGATCTCCTATTGACCTTAAATTGAAAATGCCTAAAAACCTTTTAGATAGAGGTGGTATAAACATAGATGACATAAAAAGGGGTTCAATAAATGATTTAAGCGGTTCAAATGCGTTTGTTTTCGCTGCGGATCAGGCAACATACGGTCTTGTAAAAAGCCCTACAGGTATTGAACACAGGTTCTTTGGCGGTTATCTTTTCCCTTATGGAAATAAATTTGGATGGGCGTTCACTGGTGAAGAGGGTGCTAATAAAATAATAAGCAAGATAAATGAAAGTGACGGGATAGGGCTTGTAATGTCTCAGGCTCCAGATGGAATTAAGGGCAGTCTTGCATTCTGGGAGTATATGTACGCTGAAATAGAAAATGCTATTTCTAAAGGGGTGTCTGAAGAGGAGATATTAAAGTATGTAAACTCTAAATTACAGTTAGCTAAAATACCACAGACCTTAAAGGAAAAGGGAATTAAAACTCAGATAGATAGGCTTGATGAATTAAAAACACTCATGCCTATTGAAGGAAAGAATAAAATTAGCTACGAGGTTCGTGGTAGTTTTACTAAGGCATTCTTTTCGGCAACATCTTTTGATGAGTTTGGAATACCACCACTTAACAAAACGGCTAAAGTTGATCTTGGGGTTCTTGACTACGTTAACGACCCAAGTTTAAAGAGTGTTGGATATGGAGACATAGTTTCGGCAATACAGTTTGACAAAGATGCCAAGCCAATAAGACTTGACAAGAATGACCCGAACTACCATCCGTCTTATCCTGTTGTAATATCAGGTAAGCCTATTATGGTTTTCAATAATGCTGTTGATGTTAGAGATGTTTACCCTAACGCAGTTCCAAAAAGCGAAAAAGCAAGTCAGGTTCCTTTAGGTCAAAGAAAAAAATCAGCAGCAGCAAGGTCAGCTATGGGTGGTCAGTATATTGCTGAGGTTCCGTCTGGTATTAGTGAAGGTCAACCAATCATCAAACAACGTAAAGCATCTCCAGAAAAATTTGTATCAGAACTTGAAAAAACAAAGGCTTCTGATCCTACACAGTATTGGAGTGTTGATTCTGTTAGTTTAAGTGCCGCAAAAAAGGGTAAGGTAATAAGTGTTGACGGTGGGTATGGATTCGTTTCAAATGACGGAGACATCAAGGGTGTATTCAAACTTCCTACATCAAAGGTAAAGGGAGTTGCAGATAAAGTTCTTCAGGAGTCCGTAAAACAGGGCGGTACAAAGCTTGATAACTTTGACGGTTATCTTACAAAGATATACGAGAGAAACGGATTTAGAATAGCAGCAAGGATTCCATTCAACGAAGAGTTTTCTCCTGACGGATGGAACAAGGCAAAGCATGGAACACCAGATGTTGTTGCTATGGTGTATGACCCTAACAACAAGCTTGGTATAAAGGAGAAGAAGTTTGATGATTACGATGCTGGCATAGCATACAGAGACTCATTCTTAGAAGACAAAGCTCCTGCCCCTAAAAAAACGGGGGTTAAGGAAAGAAAAGCTGCTCCAGACCAAAAGGTACGTGCAAGTATTGACTTCCAGAACAGATACGGAAAGTATTTCACAATAAGTAGAGACTTCAACAACAAGAATCACTTGGAGAACTACATAGACTTCATGGAGCGCAAGGGGAATAAAGAAATTGGGACTAACACTTTCCCTATCGGTCTTAAACAAAGAAAAAGTAAGCCAAAAGTTAAATCATCTCTTGAACGTGCAATTGATAAAAACGCTCAAAAGGCTAAGGATATTAAAAGCATTTCATCAAGAACTAAATTAAAAAATACACGTAAAAACTTTATTGACTTTAGGGGAGACATAAAAGACCTTACCAAGAATCAAAAAGAACTTGAGGGAGTTTATGAAAGAATCATAACGTCTCTGGGGTCAAACGGTGTAGCAAAGCTATCCTTTGACAAGGCTTATGATAAGATATATGACGGTCTGGGTCCTAAAAAACGTGCTGCCCTTGATAAGATAATAATTGCAAGAAGAATTGTTGCTGTAAACGAAAATAGGTCTGTAAACAATGTAGACGCAATTGAAGATTTATTTAATAATGTTCCTGAGTTCTTTACTAAAAATGGTGGAGAATACGTAACGTCATTTCAGCAGACAATGGCAGAGCTTTCAGACACGATCAGTAACTCACCACTTGAAAAAGATATGATTATTGACGAGGCTCTAACGCTTATGTCTTTGATGCCAGTAATGTACACTGGAATTGAAAAGGCAGCTCAGGATAAGATACTAAGAGAGTTAAAAAAAGAGCTTGAAAGCAAGTTGAAGTCTGAGAACGTAACTTTCTCTGACGAACAGGGTAACAAACTTGGTTTGAATGCCGCATACGAGCTTCTTGACGCTAAACGTGATGAGCTTGGGGATGATGTGTACGATCAGGTTAATGAAAGAGCCGACAAGTATTTTGAGAAGTTTCAAGAGATGCTTGATCAGGACCTTTCAGAGGGAATAATATCTCAGGAGCAGTATAACGCTATGAATGGCATAGAATACTCACCAAGGGTGTTCGTGCAGCTTATCTACGGAATTGATAATGAGATAATTAACAATACAAGCGAAGTTGACAATGTAAACGGTATGCTTACATCTGCCTTTGGGATGAATAAGGATGCCATAAGAACACTTAGGGATGGTGTAAGAAATGATGATCTTGGTGCGGTTTTCTTTGAGATGATAACAAACTCAGAGGTTACACTTGGGAACTACATTAACTCCAGGGAGCGTCTTAGAAAGATGAACGACCTGAACTCTTACACCCTCGGTCAGTTGGTGGATCTTGAGCAAAAGTTCAATGACTTAAAGTCAGAACCCAAACTTACAAAGGAGGAAAGGCTTGAGTTTGAAACACTTAAAGAGACATTTGATGCCTTCTCAATAAAAAGAAAGAAGGGATACCTTCCAGTTAATTTCTACGAAGAGGGCGTTAAAAAGAAGTTCTATATCAGGGGTGACCTTTACTCTCAGTGGTATAATTTAAGACCAGACCTAAGTATTAAATGGAAGCCATTAGACAAGATACTCCACTCTCCAATCGGAATACTTAAGACATTTGCGACAGGAGTGTTATCCCCACTGTTCGGTATAACAGCATCTGCAATGGACTTAACTCAGTTGATGATATTCTCTGACGCTAAGGGATTTAGCGAAATAATGCCTGTAAAAGCATCACAGATTGCAAAGGACCTTGTTGGTGTTCCGTTTTTCCAAAAGGGTGTTATAACAAGCATACTACAGGAGGACGAGTTGTTCGTTGAGGCTGTAAACGAGGGTATAATGATGGACTTCCTGTACACCCAAGGGAACATGAACGTAGTTAAGTCTATGCTTAAGACGGGCATAGAAACGGCACTTGAAAAAACAGATTTAGGTTTTGGTGGATACGTTAAGAGCAAAAAGGCGTTGCTAAAACTTGCAGAGGCAACTCTCATTCTTAATAAAATGGCTGAACTTGCGCCAAGACTTGTAGCATACCAGAGAACAAGAGACTTTGAGTACGCCAAGATAGACAAGATGGTAAAAGAAGACGCTCTATCTAAACAGGAGGAGGATCAGATGAGAAAGAATGCAAGGGTTAAGGCTGCTGCAATTGCAAGGGAGCTTATGAACTTTGCAGAGGGCGGTGAGGTTACTAAGGGATTTGTAGATAGGTACTCAACCTACTTCAACCCAGCCATGCAGGGTACTGTAACTGCTGCAAGACAGGTTAAGGAAAACCCTATAAGAACAACGTCCAGAGCTGCTCAGACAGCAGCAATGTTTTCTGGAATGGTGCTTGGGTTAGGAGTGATGTTACCAGCGATGCTTAAGGATGATGACGATGACAAGGAAATAAATGAAATCATCAAAGAAACAAGAGATAACGCCTCCCCTTATATAAAAGAAAAATACTTTCTTATACCAACTGGCAAGAAAGATGAGGACGGTAACTACACCAGCATAAGGTTGAAGAAGCACCCTCAAATGGTTCCATTCTACGAGTTGTTTGAGATAGGCTACGACAACTACCTAAATGGTGGTGACGCTACGGCTGTTGTAAGTAAAGAAAATACATTTAGGATTCTCCACGCATTCTTTGACAATGCACTTCCTATGAATATAAGTGTTGTTGATAAAGAGGGCAATTGGAGGGGTAAGACAATACTTGCAGAACCTTTTCAAAGAAACCCAATGCTCGGAGGTGGGTTGGAGCTTATTACGGGATACGACATTTACAGGAACAAGATGATTGAGCCTCAAACATTTAACAGTAAGAATGCTGATCAGGCTGTTAAGGGACTTTTAAACCCGTACACAGAGGACTTCTACAAGTCATTTGCACTTGAAATGCAGGACGCAACTGGCGCATCCCTTTCCCCAGCGGAGTACAAACATTTTGTTGAAAGGATGATTACAAACCCAAGAAACAACCTGTACGTGGCTGCTGGATATGCGCTACTTAACCAGGCTTCAGATTTGGATGTAAGTAAAAAAGATAAATCATACTTCGAGGATACTTACAGTATGATATCAAGAAAACTTATTTACTCTTCGGATTCAAAAAAGGGCATATCAAAGACTAAGAAGTCAAAGTTTATGGATAAATATAAATCCATCGACAACAAAACTTACCTTATCAGAGAAAGCGCAAGAAAGTCTGCCCAAGAAGTAACAAAGGAGGGAGGTCTTATGAAAATTGCAAGTGACGAGGAAAGAAAAGGGATGCTGAAGGAGGCTTTTGATAAGTTCAAAAAGAATCTTGAGGTGGTTGCAGAGACTTATCCAGAGATGAACATGGATCCTGAAGTTACGGCTAATGAATATGCTTCTTATCTTTTAAATAAAGTTGTTCTTGAGGCAGTACCAGCAGATGAACTTAACATGAGAAAGTACCAGGAAATACTTTCAGAGCCTAACGGTCAATATAAATACCAGAAACAGGCACTTCTTTTCGCACACGAGTTCACTAAAGACGGTGTAATGATAAACCCAAAATCAGAAGATTTCATTCTTATTTTAGACCAAATGGATAAGACTGCTAAGAATAGTAATAAAAAATTCAGGTCTGGTGAGTTTGTTCTTGAGTATCTTGTACTATATGATGAAGAAAACGGAACCATTACAAGAGATGATCAAACACGAGAGAAATTGAATCAGTCAATGAAGCAGTACCGAATGAAATAACGCTCCTGACACACACAATGTTATATCCTCAAAATTCCGTACCTTTGAGATATGCCGAAAGACACTAGTAAACACAGTAGGGCAAAGGCTACAATGAAGCGTTTGGGAATCAGTGGCTTTAATAAGGCTAAGAGAACCCCGTCTAACGCTAAAAAGAGCCACGTAGTAATGGCTAAAGAGGGCGATAAGACCAAGCTAATCCGATTTGGAGAGCAAGGTGCATCAACTGCTGGCAAGCCTAAGAAGGGTGAGTCAGAGAAGATGAAGAAGAAACGTGCGAGTTTTAAAGCTCGTCACGGAAGGAACATAAAAAAAGGCAAAATGTCTGCCGCCTATTGGGCTGACAAAGAAAAATGGTAAGAAAATGGCTTACGGTGGGGAAATGTCTAGTAAAAAGAAGCCTTCTATGAAGAAGTGTGCTAAGTGCAAGATGGGTAAATGTAAGTGTAAAAAGAAGTAAGCAATGGCTATATCACATTTTCAATTCAATGTATGCGTTGATTGTTCGGATAATCTGTACACGATTACAGATACTTCGTCAGGAACGGTGACAGCACCTGTAACTGCCGAAACACTGACCATAACATATCCCAATGATGATAGTGTTACACTTGATCTGTTTGCAAACAACGACACTCTTTTCGTTAACTCACTAAATTCCAGTGCGTTAGGGTGTACGTCTGTTTCTATTGTATTCGATGTTGCCAACTCATCTGACTATAATCTGTATGTTGTGTACACGGATGCTAATGGCGATATTGATGTTCAGTCTATTACTGTTCCATCAGATGGAAATGCAACCGCTGAAGAGATAGGCGGGGCTATTGTTTCGGCACTTTCAGCAAACGGTGTCACGGCATCATACTCATCTGGCGTTGTCACGTTCTCTGGAAGTGGATTCTCAATAGCCGCTGTAAACAATTCAACAACCAACATCCTAATATCCTCTGTTACCGCAGAGACGCTGACAGATGGCAAGTACATTTTGGCATGGAGCCTGACGGATAATGATTCAACATACACCTCAACTATTGAGTCATACTTCCTTTGCAACGTAGAGTGC
>Ga0307378_10004359_pt1 | contig 20219 bp, 19 predicted proteins | sample UN1MG_FD_202238 | JGI IMG/M metagenome (GOLD analysis project Ga0307378, IMG submission 202238) | Soil microbial communities from Risofladan, Vaasa, Finland - UN-1 | ecosystem: Environmental > Terrestrial > Soil > Coastal area > Acid sulfate soil | place: Finland: Risofladan, Vaasa | collected... | reverse complement strand
CCGTTCGAGATGCAGGGCGATGCAGGTGTCGGGTCGGGCGATGATCCGCTGGCCGATGCCGGGATCTCTGCCGACGATGCATTCCTGGCCGATGTGTTCCCGGGGCTCGCAGCCCGCAACGGCGATGCCGCCGAGAAGGAGATGGTCGAACCCGCACCGCCCTCGGCGGTCGATTTCGACGACGTGTCCGACGAGGACCTCTCTCGTCAGCTCGCGAACCTCAGCCCGAAGGCCGCAGCGGCCGTGCATGCCGCGGCGAGCGCCTCGACCGAAGAGGAGCGCGACGCTGCTCTCGACGAAGTCGTCGAGGACGACGAAGACATCAACCGTGGGCTGCTGCTGAAGTTTCTCGGCTCGGTCAACAACTGACGAGCGCCGCCAATCGGCGGTCGTAGTCGGTGGCCACCTTCGGCCAGGCATAGCGGGCGGCTACGGACTCCCGGAGTTCCGGATCGGGCACCTCGCCGTGCGCCCGTTGCTCGATCGTCCGATCGAGGCGCTGGTCGAGTCCCTCGTCGTCGTCGTACAGCACATGGGCGAACGCTGCGCCGACAAGTTCGGGGTAGGCGAGCGCGTTCGGAAGCACCGGCGAGCAACCCGAGGCGATCGCCTCGGCGACCGCGACCCCGAAGAACTCGTGTCGAGCCGTGCTGACCACGACATCACAACGGTCGAGGAGGTCGCGGTAGGTCGCCGGGTCGGCCTCGCCGTAGTGCACGAGGCGGCTCGCGTGACGGGTCCCGCCGGCCTCGAACTCGGCCGGGCGGCTGCGGAAGTTCTGACCTGCCACCGCGAGCCGGAACGAGATCCCGCGATCCGCTGCGCGATCGACCGCGGCGAAGAATCGGTCCGGGTCCTTGTCGTACTCCCATCGTTGGTTCCACAGCACGATCGGCGGGCCTGCGTCGCTGCGGCCTCCATCGACGACCCGGGGCAGGGTGATGCCGACCGGCATGACCCGGGTCCGACCGAGGACCGCGTCGATGAGTGGGGTGTGGCGGTGATCGGGCATCGAACCGAGGAGTGCCGGGAGGGCCCGCGCCATCTCGTCCCGGTGGTATGCGCTGTTGAACCAGATCTCGTCCGCGGCCGCCATCGAGAGCCAGTTCCGCATCCCGTAGGACAGGTCGGGGAGGGCCGACGGTGAGAGGGGGTACGTGAGCTGGTTCTCGTGGAAGTACGCGACGACCGGGCAGTCGCGGAGACTCGTCCGTGCAAGACCCCTGAACGACGCCACATCAGCCATGTCCGAGACGATGACCGCATCGGGAGTGGTGCCTCGCTCGGCCACGAGGGCAGCCAGTTCGTGGGCGAGTGTCAGGGCGGCACCGTGCATGCGCCACTTCCAGAAGGATCCCTTGTGCGCGATCACGGTGACATCGTGAGCGCTGTGTGCGGCGTAGCCATCGGCCCAGGCGCGGTGGCTGCCGTCGTAGTAGGGCTCGACGACGACAACCCACATGCACCCATTCTGGTCGCTGCTCGGCACCAACTACCGTTCGCGCCATCGGCCGCCTCATGTTGATCCTGGCGCTCGTCGCCGCCGGTTGTGCAGGCGACCTGAACGAGCCCGTGCTCCACAGCGCGGCGTCGCTGACCGACGTCGTTCCGGATCTGGTCGACGCCTTCGGCGTGACCGGGGGCCGTACCGACTTCCGGCTCAACGTGGGTGGTAGTTCTGCGCTCGCCGCACAGATCGGAGACGGAGCACCGTCGGGGGTCTTCCTCGCCGCCGACGAGGTGACGATGGGCATCGCGGTGGACTCGGGCGAGGCATCGGACCCTGTGGTCTTCGCGAGGAACCGGCTGGTCCTGGTGCGGAGACCGCGAGCTGACGTCACGGGACTCGCCGACCTCGCCGAGCGTGGCCTCGCGGTCGGGCTGTGCGCCCCGAGCGTTCCCTGCGGTTCACTGGCGCGATCGGAGCTCGCCGCCCGAAGCATCGATCCTGCCGTCGACACCGAAGAACCCGATGTTCGCTCGCTGCTCGCCAAGGTGGTGGCCGGCGAGCTGGACGCCGCGCTCGTGTATGCCACCGATGCCATCGTCGGTGGTGAGGCCATCGAGGTCGTCCCCACCGACCTCGCCGGAACGACGCCGTATCTCGCCGCAGTGGTCGGATCTGATCCGCCGTCCGGCAGCACCGAGTTCGTCGCATTCCTCCGGTCTCCCGAGGCGCAACAGGTGTTCGCCGCTGCAGGGTTCGAAGCTCCGTGACCGAGCCGAGACGCGGGTTGCCGCGTGGAATGGGTGTCATCGCCGCGCTCGCCATCGCCCTGCTGCTGCTCCCACTCGTGGCGATCGTGCTGCGGACTCCGTGGGGTGACCTCGCGGAGGTGCTCGGCCGGCCGGTGGTGTCGGACGCGTTGCGGCTCTCTGTCGTGACCGCGATGTGTGCGACCGTGCTCTGTGTCGTGCTCGGCACGCCGCTCGCCATGTTCCTCGCCCAGGCATCCGGGGTTCGAGTGGCGCTGGTGCGTTCGCTGGTGCTGCTTCCCCTGGTCCTGCCGCCCGTCGTCGGCGGGGTTGCGCTCCTCGAGGCATTCGGCCGACGCGGGCTCCTCGGAGGTCCGCTCGACGCCGTGGGAATCCGGCTGCCGTTCACGCCGGCTGCAGTGGTGCTCGCTCAGGTCTTCGTCGCGCTGCCGTTCTTCGTCGTGACCGTCGAGGCTGGTCTGCGTGGGGTCGAGGAACGGCTCGCCGAGGCGGCAACCGCCGTGGGTGCGTCGAGGTGGTTGGTCTTCAGGCGCATCACGGTTCCGCTCATCGCGCCCTCGCTGGCGGCGGGGACCGCGCTGGCCCTCGCCAGGGCGCTCGGCGAGTTCGGCGCGACGGTGACGTTCGCCGGCAACCTCGGAGGCCGAACCCAGACGATGCCGCTCGCCGTGGTGGAAGCGCTCCGGAGCGATCCCGACGCGGCGTTGGCGCTCAGCCTCCTGCTGATCGCCGCCTCGCTCGCTGTGTTGGTGGGGCTGCGAGGCCGATGGTTGTCGGGAGTGCGCTCATGAGCCCGCGACGTCGCGTCGTCGTGCAACGGGGCGACTTCGATCTCGACGTGGATCTCGAGATGGCCCCGGCGACCGTCGTGGCGGTGATGGGGCCGAACGGGGCGGGGAAGACGTCGCTGCTTCGCGCCCTCGCCGGCCTCGAGGTCGGCGATGCCTCCGGACTGCCGAGTCCGGACGATGTCGGGATCGTGTTCCAGGACCTGCGCCTGTTCCCGCACCTGAGCGCGCGGGACAACGTCGCGTTCGCCCATGAGGCACGTGGACATTCGCGTCGTGAGGCACGCCGCCTGGCGAATGCAGACCTCGAGCGGGTGGGAGCCGCTGGCTTCGCCGACCGTCTGCCGGCAGAACTGTCGGGCGGCGAAGCACAACGCGTCGCGCTGGCACGCGGCCTGGTGGGTGACCCGTCGCTGCTCCTGCTCGACGAGCCGTTCGCGAGTCTCGATGCAGCCGCTCGTCAGGACCTTCGCCGCGATCTCCCGAGCGTGCTCCGGACTGACCGGCGGTGCACGGTGCTGGTGACCCACGATCCGATCGACGCAATGATCCTGGCCGATGTCCTGGTCGTGATCGAGGACGGCCGTGTCACCCACGAGGGTTCGGTGGCTGACATCGCCCGTCATCCACGGTCTGCGTGGGCAGCCGATCTCCTCGGCGTCAACCTCGTGCGCGGCGTCGGAGCGGCCGAAGGGGTGGTCACCACGTCGGGCGCAACGGTTGTGTGCCGTGACGAGGTCGAGCCCGGCGTCGAGGTCTTCGCTCGATTCGATCCTTCCTCGGTCGCGGTCCACACCGTGCGCCCGACTGCATCGAGTGCCCGCAACATCTGGTTGGGTGAAGTGATGGGTGCCGAGCAGGTCGGTGCGAGGGTGCGCGTCGACCTCGGAGGCGAGGTCCCACTGGTCGCGGAACTGACGGCGGGCTCGGCGGATCGGCTCGGCCTCGTCGTGGGCACGAGGGTGTGGTCCGAGGTCAAGGCGACAGAAGTGACGGCCTACCCGGTCCCGTTGCCGTGACCTCGTACCGTGTCGGCCGTGGACGCCGTTCTCGTCATCGCGCTCGCCCTCGCCGGGATCATCGTCGCTTCGTTCCTGAACGCGGCGATCGTCCGATGGGTCGGGTGGCGGGTCGTGCTGCCTCAGTTCGGAGGAGAGCTCGCTCCAGCAAGCGCGCTGCGTGACACTCCGGCCAGATGCCGCGGTTGCGGGTCGGCACTGTCTCCGTGGGGTTCACGAGCGATCTCGTGGGTCGGGACCTTCGGTCGATGCCGCGGAGCCGAGCATCATCGGCTCGCGACGCGCTACCTGGTCGTCGAGGTCCTGGTGGCGGCGCTGTGGGCAGCCGCCGGTGCGGTGTTCGGGTGGTCACTCGACCTCATCCCGGTCCTGATCCTGCTCGCATCGCTGGTGGCCATGGCTGCGGTGGACCTGTGGGTCATGCGGATCCCGAACCGCTTCATCTATGGCACCCACGCACTGCTCATCCCCACGATCGTGGCGGTGTCGCTCATCGACGACGAGCCAGGGCGGATCGCCGGCGCGGCGGTCGGTGCGATCTCGTACTTCGGGTTCCTCTTCATGTTCCACCTGGTCAGCCCGCGTCGGATGGGGTTCGGCGACGTGCGACTCGCCGGTGTGATGGGTCTGGTGCTCGGCTGGCTCGGATGGCAGGCCGACCCAGCCGGTCCGTGGTTCACCTATCCACTCTCGTGGGTCATCTGGGGCGCACTCATCGGATCGCTGCTCGGCACGCTCATGGGTGTCGTCAGCCTCGTGGCTCGTCGACGGAGCCGTCCGTTCCCCTTCGGTCCCGCCCTTGCGATCGGGTGCGTGATCGTGGTCCTGGCGGGGAATTCGATCATCGGCTGATCCGGGCGTGCCAGTAGCCTTCGGCGCGTCATGTTGCGCTATCTCACCGCCGGCGAGTCCCATGGGGCTGCCCTCTCCGTGATCGTCGAGGGTCTCCCGGCAGGCCTGTCCGTCACCGCGGGCGACATCGCGTCGGAACTCGCGCGACGACGGCTGGGGTACGGGCGCGGTCCGCGGATGCGTTTCGAGCAGGACGAGATCACGTTGGTGGGCGGGATTCGGCACGGCCGGACCCTCGGATCACCCGTGGCGATCCAGATCGGCAACTCCGAGTGGGAGCGTTCGGACAAGTGGCACGAGGAGATGTCGCCTGCGCCGGGCAGCACGAAGGACCCCCTCACGCAGCCACGTCCGGGCCATGCCGACCTCGCCGGGATGCAGAAGTACGGATTCACCGACGCGCGCGACGTGCTCGAGCGGGCATCGGCTCGCGAAACCGCGGCGCGGGTCGCTGCCGGCACCCTGGCCAAGCTGCTGCTCGGCACCCTCGGCATCGACGTGTTCTCGCACGTCATTCAGATGGGCGCCGCTCGCGTGCCGGCCTCGACACCACGCCCGACGGCTGCGGATCTCGAAACCGTCGACGCCAACGAGGTTCGCTGCTTCGACCCCGATGCGGCGGCCGCGATGGTCGCCGAGATCAAGGCCGCAGCCAAGGACGGCGACAGCCTCGGCGGCATCGTCGAGGTCATCGCCAGCTCGGTGCCGGTCGGTCTTGGCAGCCACGTGCACTGGGACCGAAAGATCGACGGGCTGCTGGCCCAGGCGCTCATGAGCATCCAGGCCGTGAAGGGGGTCGAGATCGGCGACGGATTCGAGGTGGCCGGCAGAGTGGGCAGCGAAGCGCACGATCCGATTTCGTGGGACGGCGAGCACTACGTCCGCGACAGCGCACTGGCCGGCGGGGTCGAGGGTGGCATGACGACTGGCGAGGACGTCATCGTCCGAGCGGCGATGAAGCCGCTGGCAAGTCTCAACAAGCCGGTGCTCAAGACGATCGACACCGTGACCAAGCAAGAGACCGTGTCGTTCAAGGAACGGACCGATGTAACTGCGGTACCGGCCATGGGGGTCGTCGCCGAGACGATGGTGGCATTGGTGCTGGCCGGTGAGGCGACCCGCAAGTTCGGGGGAGATTCCGTCACTGAGTTCCGGATCAACGCCGAGGCGTATGCGGCCGCCGTCGCGGAACGGTGACCGGACGTGCCCGTCATGTCGTGCTGGTCGGGCTGATGGCCACCGGCAAGTCGACCGTCGGTGCGCTCGTGGCCCAACGTCTCGACCGACGCCTCCTCGACTCGGATCAGCAGATCGAGACGGCACAGGGCCGCTCGGTGCGCGAGATCTTCGAGTCCGACGGCGAGCCCATCTTCCGCGCCCTCGAGAAGCAGGTGCTCGTCGATGCCCTCGCGTGTTCCGAGCCGCTCGTCATCGCCGCCGCGGGCGGAGTCGTGCTCGACCCCGACAACCGTCGGGCACTCTGTGACGAGCGCGCCCGCGTGGTGTGGCTCCGTGCCGATCCCGAACTCCTGACCGAACGGGCTGCCACCGCCGGCCATCGACCGCTCCTCGACGACGACCCGCTGGCACGCATGACACAGATGGCCGTCGACCGCGAGGCGCTGTACGCCGAGGTGGCCGACGTGACCATCGACGTGGCGGATCACACGCCCGACGAGATCGCCGCGCTGATCGCAGGTGCGGCGTGACCGACGCGATCCGCGTGCCGGTCACGCTGGCCGACCGCTCCTACGACGTCGTGGTCGGCGAGGGCATCCTCGATCAGCTGCCATCGCTCCTGCCTCCCGGTGCCGGCCGTACCGCCGTGGTGACCCAGGCCGGCATCGGGGTGACGGTCGATCCGGGGACCGAGCACCGCATGTTCACCCTCGGCGATGGCGAGGCATCGAAGAACCTGGCGACGGTGGAGGATCTGTGTCGGCAGTGGGCGAGGTGGGGAATGACCCGGGCGGACGCGGTCGTCGCCGTCGGGGGAGGCGTGGTGACCGACACGGCCGGCTTCGCCGCCGCCGTCTACCACCGCGGCATTGCCGTCGTGCACGTGCCCACCACGCTCCTCGGCATGATCGACGCTGCCGTCGGAGGCAAGACCGGGGTCAACCTCCCTGAGGGCAAGAACCTCGTGGGCGCGTTCTGGCAACCGCAGGGCGTGCTCTGCGATCTGTCGACGCTGGCCACGCTGCCGGAGCGAGAGCGCCGCAGCGGGCTCGGCGAACAGGCGAAGTACCACTTCCTGAGCGGCGCCGACCTCGCATCGCTCGACCCCGTCGAGCGGGTCGCCGCGTGCGTTCGCATCAAGGCCGAGGTGGTCGCCTCCGACGAGCTCGAGGGCGGCCGGCGGGCGATCCTCAACTACGGCCACACGCTCGCACACGCACTCGAGACCGCCGGCGCGTACGACCTGCGCCACGGTGAGGCCGTGGGCATCGGCTTGGTGTACGCCGCCGAACTGGGGCTCCTGCTGCGCCGGATCGACGAGCGCCGTGTGGCCGAACACCGCGCCGTGGTGACGGGATACGGACTCGACACGACGCTGCCCGCAGGTGTCGACCCCGACGAGCTGATCGAACTCATGGGACGCGACAAGAAGGCCCTGACAGGCTTGACGTTCGCCCTCGACGGCCCCGACGGCGTCGAGGTCGTCGCGGGCGTCGACCCCGCAATCGCCCGCCGAGCCCTGGAGAACCTCACATGAGTCGTCCCGTGATCTCGATCGTCAACGGCCCCAACCTGAACCTGTTGGGGGAGCGACAACCGCTCATCTACGGCACCGCCACGCTCGACGACCACGTCGACGCCGCCCGTAGTGCCGCCGACGTTGCGGGCTTCGACGTCGAACACGTCCAGTCGAACCACGAAGGCGTGCTCATCGATGCAATCCAGGCGGCGCGTGGGACGTCGGCCGCAATCGTCGTGAACGCCGCAGCGTTCACGCACTCGTCGTGGGGCATCGCCGATGCGCTCGCCTGCTTCGACGGCGCCGTCGTCGAGGTCCACATCTCGAATCCGTGGGCACGCGAGACGTGGCGGCACACTTCGGTCGTGAGCCCGGTCGCCGACGTGGCCATCGCCGGTGCCGGCGGTTTCGGCTACGTGCTGGCCGTCCAAGCCGTCGTCCACCTCCTGAACCCGTGAACGACGCGCCAAACCCAGGATCTTCGTTGTCGTGCCGCCAATCATTGGTCGCAGAGCAACAGAGATCCGGGTGGGGGTGGTCGTGATCGATCTCGAGTCGTTGCCCGCGTGCGAGATTGCCGCCCGGATCGGCGCGCTGCGTCGGCGGTTCGACGCCGCCGGCATCGATGCGTTGCTCTGCACCGACCTGGTTTCGGTGCGGTACCTGACCGGATTCACCGGGTCGAACGCCGTGCTCCTGGTCGGCGCCGATCGATCGGTCATCATCACCGACGGCCGCTACCAGACCCAAGTGACCGAGCAGTTGGCGTCGGCGGGTGTCGATGCCGGAGTCGAGATCACCCGTACGCCGCTCGATGTGCTCGCCTCCCACCTGGCCCCTCCGCTTCGGCTCGGACTCGAGGCCGATGCGGTCAGCTGGGCGGCATCGCAGACCTATGCCGAATCACTCGATGTGGAGCTCGTCGCCACATCTGACCTCGTCGCGTCGCTGCGCGCGATCAAGGACACGGGTGAGATCGCCCGGCTCGAAGTCGCCTCGGGCATCGCCGATGCCGCATTGGCCAACCTGCGCGACCGATTCGTGCCGGGCACCGTCGAGCGAGAGTTCGCGTTGGCCCTGGACTCCGAGATGGTGCGCCTCGGGGCCGACGGCCGGTCGTTCGAGACGATCGTCGCCTCGGGCCCGAACGGTGCGAAGCCCCACGCCCGCCCCACCCCGAGACCGTTCGCAGACGGCGACCTCGTGATCGTCGACTTCGGTGCGCTCGTCGACGGCTACCACTCCGACATGACCCGGACCTTCGGGGTGGGAGCGCTGTCGGACACGCAGCACCGCATGGTCGAGGTCGTCACCGATGCGCAGGCTGCGGGGGTGGCAGCCGTCGGCCCCGGTGTCGAGGCGGCCTCGGTCGACGCGGCCTGCCGGGACCACATCGGCGCCGCCGGATGGGGCGACGCATTCCTGCACGGCACCGGTCACGGGATCGGGCTCGTCATCCACGAGGATCCAAGGGTCGCCAAGGACGCCGATGGACTCCTCGAGACGGGACACTGTGTGACCGTCGAGCCAGGCGTCTACCTCGCCGACCACGGCGGCGTGCGCGTCGAGGACAGCGTGGTCGTGACCGACGGGGGCTGTCGGCCACTCACCAAGTTCCCGAAGGACTGACCCTCGCCGGTACCCTCACCGTTCGATGCCAACCATCACCACCGCCGACATCAAGAACGGCATGACGCTCGAACTGTCCGAGGGCCTGATGCAGATCCAGGAGTTCCAGCACGTCAAGCCCGGCAAGGGCGGCGCATTCGTGCGCACGACCCTCAAGAACGTGCGCACCGGAGCGGTGATCGACAGGACCTTCCGTGCCGGCGAGAAGGTCGAGCGAGCCATCGTCGACAAGCGTGAGTATCAGTATCTCTACGCCGACGGCACCGACTACGTGTTCATGGACAACGAGACCTACGACCAGATGAACGTGGCGCCCGACCTGCTCGGAGAAGCGCCGAAGTACCTGATCGAGGGGATGCAGCCGACGCTGCTCATGTTCGGGAACGAGATCGTCGGTGTCGAGCTGCCGGCCTCGGTCGAGCTGACCATCACCCAGACCGAGCCGGGCATCCAGGGTGATCGCGTGTCCGGTGCCCGCAAGCCGGCCACCCTCGAGACCGGACTCGAGGTGCAGGTCCCGCTGTTCATCGAGCCCGACGACAAGATCAAGGTCGACACGCGCACCGGCGAGTACATCTCCAAGGCCTGACGACGTGACCGAGAGCCCTCCCGGGCGAAGGCGGCAGGCGCGCGAGCGCGCCATCGGGTTCTTGTACGAGGCCGAGACCAAGGACGTCCACCCGTCCGAGGTCCTCGACTCGCTGCCCGTGCCACCGGACGACTTCGCGACCGAGATCACGCTCGGTACGGGCGATCACCGCCACCAGATCGACCACCTCCTGGACGGCGTCGGTCGACCGAAATGGCCACTCGCCCGCATGGCAGCGATGGACCGCGCCGTGCTCCGACTCGGTGTCTACGAGCTCGCGTTCCAGACCGACACACCCGACGCGGTGATCCTGTCCGAGGCTGCCGATCTCGCCACGCGCTACTCGACCGACGACTCGCCGAAGTTCGTCAACGGTGTGCTGGCACGTGCTGCCGAGATGATCCGCGACGAAGGGGTGTGGGCGACGCCGTCGGTCCTGTTGCTCGACTGCGACGGCTTGTTTCGTCTGTGGAAGGCCGAGCCGATCCATGAACGCGAGGCCTCACTGGGGCTCGAGCACGGATCGCTGTTCCGCGAAGCCTTCGATCCCGAGCTGTACCGCCAGGCCACGATCGGCGAGCTCACCGCAGAGGAATGGGGCATCGAGATCGCGAGGCGGATCGAGCCCGACGCCACCGCCGATCGCGCGCAGCTGGTCGCCGAGGCCTGGACCATGGCCAACTGGGACGTGGACGAGGGGTTCGTGTCGGTGATCCGACGTGCTCGTGAGTCAGGTCGCGTGCGCATCGCGATGCTCTCGAACGCCACGACGATGCTCGAATCGGATCTGGTGAAGATGGGTGTCGCCGGGTTGCTCGAGGTGGTCGTGAGCTCAGCTCGTATCGGCCTCGCGAAACCCGACGAAGCTGCGTATCGCAAGGCCGCCGAGTTGGTGGGCGAGGACGTCGAGCGGATCCTGTTCGTCGACGATCGCGCCGAGAACGTCGAGGGCGCCCTCGCCACCGGGCTCCAGGCCGTGCTCCACAGCGGCGACGCCGGCCGCTTCGCTGCCGTGCTGTCCCGCGTCGGGATTCTCGATGATCAAGATCCCGCTTCCTGACCCGCAACTGGCCGACGACCGCGTGCGTCTGCGGCCGTGGCGGTACGCCGACGCCGAAGAGCTCGTCGCGGGGTGGGCCGACCCCGATGTCGCCCGGTGGAACGCAGTTCCCACCGACACCTCGGTCGAGGCAGCTCGACGGTGGATCGGCGGGTGGAGTGAACGGGTGAAGACCGGCATCAGCCTCGATCTCGTGGTCGTCGAGGCCGATTCGGCCGATCTGCTGGGCGAAGTCGGGGTCTCGAAGTTCGACGCACAACACGGCTCGGCCGAGATGGGCTTCTGGCTCCGCCCCGAAGCCCGGGGCAAGGGCTACGCGTCGGCGGCAGTGGGTCTGCTCGCTGAATGGACCGTGTCGGCCATCGGGGTCCGCTTGCTGTTCACCCGTACGGACCCCGGCAACACCGACTCTGCCGGGGTGCTGCTCCGTGCCGGTTTCGAACGGCGTAGAACGTCGGCCGGAGGCCACGACATCTGGAAGTTCATCGGAGCGACGTCCTGAGGTCGGGAGCTGTCCGCCCGCTTCCCGACGACGTGCTATGTTCGACCCCTGACCGTGAAGTGAGTCCCGTGAGGCTCACACGGACAGAAAGGCTTGCCCTTGGCCGAACGTGAACGCCAGCTGACCCGCCCCTCCGGGGGCGTTTTTCATGCCCGCACCGAGGTGATGGACGCGGACGACCTGCGGCGGGCCGTCTGGCGGATGGCCCACGAGATCATCGAGCACAACCAGGGTCTCGACCAGGTGATCCTGGTCGGCCTCCAGACCGGTGGAGTGCCCCTCGCCGAGCGGCTCGTCGAGGCGCTGGCGGAGATCGAGCCCACATCATCGGTCGGAGTCGGGACGCTCGACGTCGCGTTCTACCGCGATGACATCGGGATCCGCCCCGTGCTTCCCGAGGCGGTCACCGACATCCCGTTCGACCTCACGGGGACAACGGTGGTTCTCGTCGACGACGTGCTGTTCACCGGGCGGACGATCCGCGCCGCACTCGATGCGCTGCAGGACTACGGCCGCGCCGCCTCGATCCAGCTCGCAGTCATGGTCGACCGGGGCCACCGCGAGCTGCCGATTCGGCCCGATTACGTCGGCAAGAACCTCCCGACCCGTCGCGACGAGGTCGTCGATGTCACCGCCGAAGGCGTGCACCTCGGAGATGTGGAATGAGGGGCGGGATCGTGCGAGGTCGACGGGGAGCGCAGGAAGCATGAAGCATCTGTTGTCGATCGCGGACCTCTCTCGTGAGGACATCGAATCGATCCACGATCTGACCGACAACTTCGTCGAGGTCAGTCGGCGCCAGATCCCCAAGGTGCCGGCGCTACGAGGCAAGACGGTGGTGTCGTTGTTCTACGAGGACTCGACTCGCACCCGCATCAGTTTCGAGACCGCCGCCAAGCGGCTCGGGGCCGACACGATGACCTTCAGCGTCAGCAGTTCGTCGGTGAAGAAGGGCGAGTCGCTGCGCGACACCATCGACACCATCGGGGCCATGGGCATCGATGCAGTCGTCGTGCGGCACCAATCCGCGGGGGTCCCGTGGCAGCTCACCCGCTGGACCGACGCAGCTGTGATCAACGGCGGTGACGGGTGGCACGAGCACCCCACCCAGGCACTTCTCGACACCTACACGATCCGCGAGCGGCTCGGCACCCTCGACGGCAGGCACATCGCGATCGTCGGCGACATCAAGCACAGCCGCGTCGCTCGGAGCAACGTGCTGGCCTTCACTGCCCTCGGGGCCGAGGTGACGCTGGTCGCACCGCCCACGCTCCTGCCGCCCAGCCTCGAAGGATGGCCGGTCAGGGTGAGTCACGACCTCGACTCGATCCTTCCCAAGGTCGACGTCTGCTACCTGCTGCGCATGCAGCGTGAGCGCATGACCGAGGCCCTCGTGCCCACGCTTCGCGAGTACACCGCGACCTACGGACTGACGAGGCGCCGAGCCGATCTGCTCGCCCCTCGAGCCCTGGTGATGCACCCCGGTCCGATGAACCGTGGCGTCGAGATCGCGGCCGAGGTGTCCGACCTCCCGACCGCCACGATGGTCGAGCAGGTGTCGAATGGGGTGGCGGTACGCATGGCGGTGCTGTTCCTGCTCCTGGGTTCAGGAACCCGTGCCGAAGCTGCGAGGGTGGTGGCCGATGCTTGACCATGGTGGGAACGAGTGCGAGGGCGTCGCCTTCCAGGAGGGCGTTGTGCCCGATGCCTGACTCCAGTGTGGTGATCAAGGGCGGCACGATCGTCGACTTCAATGGCGATCGGCAGGCCGACATCCGCATCGTCGACGGAGTGGTCGACTCGATCGGCGAAGATCTCGGCGGCGATCGGGTGCTCGACGCCGGCGGCTGCGCGGTCGGTCCAGGGCTCGTCGACCTGCACACGCATCTGCGCCAGCCCGGCAAGGAAGAGGCCGAAACCGTCGAGTCGGGTGCCCGAGCGGCTGCGGTCGGTGGTTACACGTGCATCCTGGCGATGCCGAACACCACGCCGGCGATCGACAGCGCAGGGGTGGTTCGTGAGGTACTCGATCTCGGCCGAACGGCGGCATGCGATGTCCGCACCTCGGGCGCCATCACCGTCGATCGGGCCGGCGAGGCCTTGGCGCCGATGGCCGAGATGGCCGAACTCGGCGTCAGGTTCTTCACCGATGACGGCACCGGCGTCCAGGACACCCGCCTGATGCGGCGGGCACTCGAGTACGCAACCGCGCTCGACGTCACGCTCGCGGAGCACTGTGAAGACGCGTCCATGGCGGCGGGTGGGCACATGCACGAGGGCGAGTGGTCGAGCCGTCTCGGCATTCCGGGCCAGCCGGCCGAGGCCGAGGAACTCATGGTGATGCGCGACATCGCGCTGGCCCGCCTCACCGGCGCACGCGTCCACTTCCAGCACCTGTCGACTGCCGGTTCGGTCGCGATGGTCAAGGCAGCCAAGTCGACCGGTCTTCGGGTCAGTTGCGAAGCCACGACCCATCACTTCACGCTCACCGACGCCGAGTGTGCCAGCTACGACCCGGTGTTCAAGGTCAATCCGCCGCTCCGTCCCCGGGCCGACGTCGAGGCGGTGAAGGCGGGGTTGGTCGACGGCACGATCGACGCCATCGCAACCGATCACGCCCCCCACACCACCGAGACCAAGGAGGCGGCCTTCGACGAGGCGCCGCCCGGGATGCTCGGTCTCGAGACGGCTCTGGCGCTGGCCAACACCGAACTCGACCTCGATCTCCGTCAGATCTTCGGTCTGCTGTCGTGGCGGCCGGCGCAGTTGCTCGGCGTGACCGACGTGCACGGCGGGCCGATCGAGGTGGGTCGTGCCGCGAACCTGTGCATCTTCGACCCGACCGCGACCTGGACCGTCGACCCGGATGAGTCCGTGAGCCGAAGTCGCAACAATCCGTACCGAGGTCGTCAGTTGACCGGACGCGTGCGTCACACCGTGTTCGCCGGCGAGCCGGTCGTCATCGATGGCGAGCCCCAACGATGAGCATCACCGAAGCACAGCTGGTGTTGGCCGACGGGACCGTGTTCGAAGGCGAAGCGATCGGTGCCACTCCGCCCGACGGCGTGGCGGCGGGCGAAGTGGTGTTCAACACCGTGCTGTCGGGTTACCAGGAGGTCCTCACCGACCCGAGCTATGCCGGCCAGATCGTCACCTTCACCTACCCGCACATCGGCAACTACGGCACGACGCCGCTCGACGACGAGGCCCGTCGGCCGTTCTGTCGCGGCGTGATCGTCCGCGACCTCGCGAGGCGGCGCAGCAACTGGCGCAGCGAGGCAGACCTGTCGGCGTTCCTCGTGCAGCACGGGATCGCCGGGCTGGCGGGTGTCGACACACGCCGCCTCACCCGTCACATTCGTGATGCGGGTGCGATGCCGGGCGCGTTCGGAACCGCCGACGAGGTGACCCTCAAGGCAGCTGCATCGGCCGAGCCCGGCACCGATGGTGTCGACCTCGTCGCCGAGGTGTCGACCCCCGAGCCGTACACGTTCGGGAACGGCCCCTTGCGGGTGGTCGCCTACGACTTCGGCATCAAGACTTCGATCGTCCGCCAACTGGGCGAGTTCGCGACCGTCGAAGTGGTCCCGGCCTCGACGCCGGCTGCCGACGCGCTGGCCCGCGAGCCCGACGGGCTCTTCCTGAGCAACGGCCCGGGCGATCCTGCCCAGGTCGGTTACGCCGTCGACACGGTGCGGCAGCTCGTCGAGTCCGAGGTCGCGCTGTTCGGCATCTGCCTCGGGCACCAGATCCTCGGCCGAGCCATCGGCGCCGGCACGGTGAAGCTGCCCTTCGGCCACCACGGCGGCAACCACCCCGTCCGAGACCTCGCCACCGGCCGGGTCGAGATCACGAGTCAGAACCACAACTTTGCGGTCGACGCCGACTCGCTCGCCGGCAAAGCCGAGATGACGCATGTGAACCTCAACGACGGGGTGTGTGAAGGGATGTCGGTGCTCGACGGCCGCGCCTGGTCGGTCCAGTACCACCCTGAGGCCGGTCCCGGCCCTCACGACGCCCGCCACCTGTTCGATCGCTTTGCCCAGGAGATGACCCGTTGACGTTCGTGGTGCAGATGCCGAGATGCGAGGCCGACGAGGCACGAGGAGGCCGGCCAGTTGCGGCCCGAGCGGCCGGGGAGCGGGAATAGCGATGCCTCGTCGTGACGACATCTCGTCGATCCTGCTGATCGGCGCCGGTCCGATCGTGATCGGCCAGGCATGTGAGTTCGACTACTCGGGCACACAGGCGTGCCGGGTCCTGCGCGAGGAGGGCTATCGGGTCATCCTCGCCAACTCGAACCCGGCGACGATCATGACCGATCCCGACTTCGCCGATGCGACCTACATCGAGCCGCTCGACGCCGAAGTGATCGAACGGATCATCGAGGTGGAAGCGCCCGATGCGGTCCTGCCGACGCTCGGGGGGCAGACGGCGCTGAACCTCGCCATGGAACTCGTCGAGCGCGGGTCGGTCGGGGTGCCGGGAACTCCCGAGCTCATCGGAGCGAACCAGGCGGCCATCGCCACCGCCGAGGACCGTGAGAACTTCAAGGTCGCCATGATCGAGATCGGGCTGTCGGTGCCCGAATCGGCGACGGCGCGCAACATGCCCGAAGCTCGCGAGGCCATCGAGCGCATCGGTCTCCCGGTCGTCATCCGCCCCGCCTACATCCTCGGAGGCAAGGGCACCGGGATCGCCTCGACGCCCGAGGAGTTCGAGAAGATGGCCAACTTCGGCCTCGAGGCCAGTCCGATCAGCGAGATCCTCATCGAGACCTCGATCGCCGGCTGGAAGGAGTACGAGCTCGAGGTCATGCGCGACCGCGCCGACAACTGCGTGGTCATCTGTTCGATCGAGAACCTCGACCCGATGGGAGTCCACACCGGCGACTCGATCACCGTCGCACCGGCTCAGACGCTGTCCGACGTCGAATATCAGGAGATGCGCGATGCCGCATTCGCCTGTATCCGGCGTGTCGGCGTCGAGACCGGCGGCAGCAACGTCCAATTCGCGGTGAACCCCGAAAACGGTGACATGGTGGTCATCGAGATGAACCCGCGGGTTTCGCGGAGCTCGGCGCTCGCTTCGAAGGCCACCGGGTTCCCGATCGCCAAGATCGCTGCGAAGTTGGCGGTCGGCTACACCCTCGACGAGATCCCCAACGACATCACCAAGAAGACCCCGGCGAGCTTCGAACCCACCATCGACTACGTGGTCACCAAGGTGCCTCGGTGGGCCTTCGAGAAGTTCCCCGACACGCCGGTGGTCCTCGGGACGTCGATGCAGTCGGTCGGCGAGGCGATGGCCATCGGACGGACCTTTCCCGAGTCGCTCCAGAAGGCGCTCCGAAGCCTCGAACTCGGGCGGTTCGGGCTCAACTGCGACCCCGCCGAGGCGCTGGTCGACGAGCTCGACGACGCAGAACTGATGCTGCGGGCCAAGACGGCCACCCCCGACCGTCCTTTCCACCTCGAGGCTGCGCTGCGACGAGGTGTGACCGTCGACCAGCTCTCGGCCGAGACGCGTGTCGATCCCTGGTTCCTCGACCAGATGGACCAGATCGTCCAGGAGCGCGCCCACCTGGCCGAGGTCGGATTCGAACTCGTGACCAGGGCAGACCTGCGTCGCGCAAAGCGGCTGGGGTTCAGTGACGCGCAGCTCGGGTATCTGTGGGCCGTCGACGAGATGGCCGTGCGGTCGCGTCGGACGGCGCTCGGGGTGGTGCCGACGTTCAAGACCGTCGACACGTGCGGTGCCGAGTTCGATGCCGAGACCCCCTACCACTACTCGACCTACGAGGACACCGACGAGGTCGTGCACTCGGGCCGGCAGAAGGTCCTGATCCTCGGTTCGGGTCCGAACCGGATCGGTCAGGGCATCGAGTTCGACTACTGCTGCGTGCACGCGAGCTTCGCGTTGGGTGATGCGGGCTACGAGACGGTGATGCTCAACTGCAACCCCGAGACGGTCTCGACCGACTACGACACGTCGGGGCGTCTCTACTTCGAGCCGCTCACCCTCGAGGATGCGCTCAACGTCATCGAGTCCGAGCAGGCGTCGGGTGATCTGGTCGGGATCGTGGTGGCGCTCGGGGGCCAGACACCGCTGAAGCTCGCGGGAGCGTTGCCCGAGGGCCTGGTTCTCGGAACGAGCGCGGCTTCGATCGACCGGGCCGAGGATCGCGATCAGTGGAACCGACTCTGCAATCGCCTCGAGATTCCCCAGCCGCCCGGAGGGACTGCCACCGACGTCGACGCTGCGCTCGCGATCGTCGATCAGGTCGGGTACCCCGTGCTCATGCGCCCCAGCTACGTGCTGGGCGGCCGTGCCATGGAGATCGTCTACGACGAGGAGAGCCTCCGGCGGGCCATGGAGCATCTCGCCGGGTTCGGGAGTCTCGGCAAGGAAGGTGGACTCTCGGCCGAACGCCCCGTGCTCATCGACCGGTTCCTCGAGGACGCGACGGAGGTCGACGTCGACGCCATCCGCGATCACACCGGCGACGTGTTGATCGGCGGCGTCATGGAGCACGTCGAGGAGGCCGGGGTGCACTCAGGCGACTCGGCGTGTTCACTGCCGCCCTACTCGCTGTCGGACGAGACCGTCGGGGTCATCGAGGAATACACCAAGCGCCTTGCGGCCGAGCTCGACGTGCGCGGGTTGCTCAACGTGCAGTACGCCGTGAAGGGCGGCCAGGTGTTCGTGATCGAGGCGAACCCTCGAGCCTCGAGGACCGTGCCGTTCGTGGCGAAGGCAACCGGTGTGCCGCTGGTGAAGATCGCGTCGCGGGTGATGATCGGAGCCACGCTCGAGGAGCTCCGCAAGGAGGGACTGGTCAGGGCTCCGGTGACCGGGCACGTGGCGGTCAAAGAGGCGGTCCTGCCGTTCAACCGGTTCCCCGAGGCCGACACGCTGCTCGGTCCCGAGATGCGCTCGACCGGCGAGGTCATGGGCATTGCCGACAGCTTCGGGCTGGCATTCGCGAAGGCGCAGCTGGCCGCCGGGGACCGGCTGCCGGAGTCCGGGACCGTCTTCTTCAGCCTCGCCGATCGCGACAAGCGGGCCGGTCGGCGTGCTGCTGCGCAGTTCGTCGAACACGGCTTCGAGATCGTGGCCACCGCCGGCACTGCCGACATGCTCGAGGAGCACGGCCTGCCCGTGCGGGCTCGGGTGGCCAAGATCGGCGAACCGGATGGTCGAGACGCCGTCGAATTGATCGACTCGGGTGAGGTGCAGTTGGTGATCAACAGCCCACGCGGCCGCGGCCCCCGAGCCGACGGTGCACACATCAGGGCAGCTGCCGCGCACCACGGCATCCCGTGCCTGACGACGGCAGCCGCAGGGGAGGCGGCGGCAGAGGGAGTCGCTGAACGCAATGCGGCAGCGCTCAGCGTCAAGTCGCTCCAGGCACACCACGGCCAGACACCCGATGGAACACCACCGGAGTGAGCCTCGGCACCCGCGGCGCTGCTCGGTGACGGTCGACCTGTCGACGCAGATCGGGTCCGTCGAGCTTCCCAATCCGGTCATGACGGCATCGGGGACAGCCGGATACGGACCCGAGTTGGCCCGGTCCTTCGATCTCTCGACGATCGGCGCAGTCGTCACGAAGTCGCTCGCCCACTTCGCGTGGGACGGCAATCCCGCCCTCCGCGTCCACCAGACGACGGGCGGGATGATCAACAGCGTCGGGTTGCAGGGACCCGGGGTCACGGCGTGGCTCACCGACCATCTCCCGGCGCTGCTCGACACCGGCGCGCGAGTGGTCGCCAGCATCTGGGGCCGTTCGGTCGACGACTACCGCCTGGCCGCCGAGCAGCTCGCGGCGGCCGATGAGCGGGTCGTCGCGATCGAGGTGAACCTGAGCTGTCCCAACACCGAGACGGGACGCGATCTGTACGCGCACGATCCCGAAGCCACCGCAGCCGTGATGGCCGTCACCGAAGCGTGCGGGCGACCCCGGTGGGCCAAGTTGAGCCCGAACACCTCCGAGCTCGTCGGGGTGGCAGGCGCCGCCCGCGACGCGGGTGCGGAAGCGGTGACGCTGGTGAACACGGTGCTGGGAATGGCGATCGATGTCGAGAACTCGACCTACCGGCTCGGATCGGGTGCTCGCGGGGGAGGGCTGAGTGGTCCCGCCATCCACCCGATCGCCGTCCGTGCGGTGCACGACGTGCACGCTGCCCACCCTGAGCTGCCGATCGTGGGCGTCGGTGGGATCGCCTCGGGACTCGACGCTGCTGAGTTCGTGCTCGCCGGTGCATCGGCGATTCAGGTCGGCACCGCCACATTCGTCGACCCCGCAGCGTCCTCGAAGGTGTCCGCCGGGCTGGAATCATGGTTGCTGCGTTGCGGAAGCGATCGCCTCACCCATCACATCGGAGCTGTCCATGAGCACTGACCCGTCCATCGCCCCCACCGCTCCGACCGAGGTCCGCGGCCGTCTGGCCCTCGCCCTCGACCTGGACGACCTGGTGGCAGCGACCCGCCTGGCCCGCGAGCTCCAGCCCTGGTTCGGTGTGGTGAAGGTCGGCCTCGAGCTGTTCTCGGCGAATGGTCCCGACGCCATCAGCGCCATGCGAGATATGGGGCTCGATGTGTTCGCCGATCTGAAGCTGCACGACATCCCTACCACCGTCGGCAAATCTGCCAAGGTCCTGGGGAGTCTGGGAGCGAGCTACCTGACCCTTCATGCGCACGGCGACGTGCCGATGCTGCGCGCCGGTGTCGAAGGCCTCGCCGACGGAGCCGAGTCCGTGGGGCTGCCCCCACCCATGGCGCTTGCCGTCACGGTGCTCACGAGCGACGGCGATGCGCCGCCGCACATCCTTCCCAAGCGGGTTCGCATGGCGATCGAGGCCG
>Ga0307378_10004358_pt1 | contig 20219 bp, 8 predicted proteins | sample UN1MG_FD_202238 | JGI IMG/M metagenome (GOLD analysis project Ga0307378, IMG submission 202238) | Soil microbial communities from Risofladan, Vaasa, Finland - UN-1 | ecosystem: Environmental > Terrestrial > Soil > Coastal area > Acid sulfate soil | place: Finland: Risofladan, Vaasa | collected... | reverse complement strand
TGAAGGGCTATGCAAATGGCGACAATTGGCCCATTGCCTGGATGCATGACGATTCTCAATTGACAGCCTTCTGTGATGGAAAAGGCTTCTCCGAGAAGGATCCGGATTTGTCTTTGGGATTTGCCTGCGAAGGACTAATTACTGGAGATGACAAAGTGTTCATCTTGTCCGGTGATAAGATCCCTTCTGAGGAACGTCAATTGTATGTTCCTTTTTTACCAGACAGAGAGATGGAGCGATATACGGTGCCTAAAAGTACCGGCAAGTTTGTATATTACCCGTACCGTAATGGAAAGCGTATACCGGAACAGGAATTGCAGGAAGCCGAGAAAACCTGGAGTTATCTTGAGGAGCATCGCGGTGAACTATCTAAGAGCGTATGACCTTAGACCCCTCGTGATTTAGAGCTGAAAAATGGGTCTGGATTTTAGGGTCGTGGGTGAATAGCGGGGGCGCGTTTCGAACCTACGACCACCCTGGGAATAAGGAGTTTGGGATTGTAAATGCTTGTTTTTTAAAAGGATAGACAGTTGTTCGTAGTGGTCCTATAGACGCTTGACAAGCGCAAGTGGTCCGACACCCGCTTGACAATCGCACCGGGTATCATACTCTCCTGAACAGCAATCCCGCCAGCATTGCTGCAAGTGCCAAGAGGTAACAGATATGGCTTATCGGTTTTCGGGTTTTTACGGGAATTATTTCCTGCCTGATTGTGCTGCTATTAAGTTTGGGGATATCCTTCAGTTGCGTTGCGACTTGTCCTGCGAGGCTGTATTCTGACGGATATGGTCTGTTAAAGTGGAGTCTCGCCAATTTATCATGATCGCGGTCATAAAGACGCAGAGAAAGGGACTCTGTGTCGCCTACAGGTACGACAACTCGATAGCTGCCAAGGCCGATTTCCTCAACTGCAACTTTGTTGATTGTCTCTGTATCGTCTACAGTATGGGCATCAAAATCAATGCCTGTCACAGGTTTTCCGGATTTATCCTGGCGTGTTATATTGATTGTCCATTTGCTGCTGTCTTTGGTCTGCTGCAGATAGAGGCCTTCTGTTGAGTCTCTTCTAAGAAGACTGCGAACTGCCTGAGACCAGAAACGGCCGAACTGATTCCATGTGAGCCACTGAGAGCCCCATTTATCAGTAACGTCACTGGTATAGGCCATTGTCGAACCCAGCCCATATCTGGAAACCGCCATAATCGGATCACCTGAATTTGTAACAAGCAGCAGTTGTGTTGCAGGTTTGACATTGGCCATTACGTATCCGAAAATAACAGGAAGATCAGAGTCGCTGAAACCGGAAAGCAGCGGGTGATCCGACGTCTGAACAAGATTGAATAAATCCTCCTTTACTGCTGAACGCGAAGTCTCAACTGTCTCTTTTGTAAATATCTGCGGGATATTTGCCGGGTCTGTTGTTTCATAATAACGGCCCTTTCCGATCTCAGCAAGCGAAGAAAGAAGCACACGGTCTGCATTGCCAAGAGCAACTGTTGATACGGTAATCCCGGCGTTCGCCATTTCTGATACAAGGCCCTGATGATCAGCGGGTTGGCTCTGGCCGTCACTGAGTATTATAACATGTTTGATTTTTGCAGAGACTACTTCAAGCATCCTGAAGGCGGTATCAATACCAGGAAACATTGATGTCCCACCGCCCGATGCGAGAGTATTAATAGCATCCTTGACTGTATCTGCTTCTCTCAGGCTTCGCATGGGACTAATAATAAATGCCTGGCCGTCGAATCCAACCACACCAATATGATCCTGTTTTCCCATTAGATCAACTGTTGCCTTGGCGGCCTGCCTTGCAAGTTCAATAGGCATGCCATTCATACTTCCGGATTTATCAATCACAAGAACCATTGCAACAGATGGCTGCTCCTTCTGCTTTTCATACCGGCTTGTCAGCGGAAGAACTTCTTCAACAGGTGTCTTGTAATAACCGCCAAGCCCGAAGCTGTTGTTTGAGCCGAACATTGCCAGACCTCCGCCAAAATCGATGACATAGCGTTTGAGCATTTCCATCTGATTTGATGACATATCAGTTGCAGCAATGTCAGCCAGGATAACTGCATCAAAAGCCAGCAGTGAAGCCAGATCGTCAGGCAAACCGTGTTTGCCTCTCAGGTCAATCTCAAAACCCTGCTCAATCATAGCCTTTCTGAAGGAACGCATCTTTCGAGGCGTTTCATGCAGGACGAGTATGCGCGGTTTACCGTCGACCGTCACAGTACAGCTTGCCTTGTTGTTTATAAGAAAGTGGTCGTGATCGGCGACCAGTTCGGCTGTCCAATGGGTCGCCCCTGAGGTATTCATTGCCACTTCCATATTGACTGCATTGTCACTGTTGGGATCGAGCACAAGTTCTTTCTGGCATACAACAATTGCCTTATTCAGGATTCTCAGCCTGGCAGACATTCTCTGATTTGCCCCGATCCTCGCTGTCATACGAACAATCTCACCTTCAAACGCCTTTGTAGCGCTGGGCTTGAGCGATTCTATACAAGCTTCAGCATGTCTGAGCCCTGACAGTTTGTGCATTCTCAGGTCAATACGTTCGTTCTTGAGCGATTCCAGAGCTTCCTTTATGTCCTTATGAGTTGGACGACCATCTGTAAGAATGACCATGCGTCTGGCCTTGTTTGCCGGAAAACACAATCTCGCAGACAATATTGCATCTGCCAGCTTACTCGCACTCCTGAAGCTGTTATCAGGCATATTCTCAAGCCACTTATCCAGTTCAGAAGCTGCTTCCTTCGTCTCCTTTATATGCTTAACACCATTGGCGAAAATAAAAAATGACCAGGAGTCAGATGGTTTCAGTTCATCGATGCATTCGTCGATAGTATCAACGGCATCTCTTGCGCTCTTTAGATCAACTGATTCAGATACATCCAGTATAAATACAACATGAATATCTTCAGATTCAAATGCGATAAAGGGCCGACATACAGCCAGTATCAACAGGAGAATCGCTGCGATGCGTAATCCCATTGCAGTAAACTTATATACCTTCGGCCGATCTACGAGACTGTACCTAAAGACAACCAGTAAAGGTATAAGCCAGATCAGCCACAAAAGTGGTTTAAGACTTACAACATCCATTAAATCATCCAACTTTACGGCGATGATACAATACACACTCAATCAGCAGCAGCAATAGTGCCAGGATCGCCAATGTCGCAGGCAGCGGCCGGCCCCGGTTAAGGGCTTTGCTCGTATCGGTTACATCTTTGTTGTCAAGCAGGGTCTCTGTCGAAGCAAACAGGTTCGCACCAAGTGACCATTTTCCTGACGAATTTTCCAAAGTATGAAAACCGGCCTTTCGGATCGGGCCGTAAGAATATCCGCTCAACTGAAATGGTTCATTGCTGTGGCCGATTGTTACGGCTGTAGTTTCATTGCCATATTGTGCTGTCGGTATTGATATAGAATCACCTATCGGGCAGGCTGATGCTATTGTATCCAGCCGGCCCATCAGATATCTTGCGCAATTATATACAACTACTGGAAACCAAGCACTATAGTAAAACTCCGATTCAACGGTATCCATATTTATCACAATTGCTGCCCGCTGTCCGTGACGTACTCTGTAAATCAAAGGGACATGTTCAGATGTTTCAACAATGACAAGACTATCTTCGGGCAGGTTGATATCCCTGGCGCCGATAAAAGGCATCGAATCAATATCGCAGTTGCTGAGAACAGGGTGATCTTCGATCTTAATCTTTGCGATCACATTGTTTATCTCTTTCCCGACCTGTCCACACCAGCCGGAGCTTTCCTTTATGCCAAAAATAATAGATTGCTCTGCCTGCGGAATCAGACCGTTGGACAGGACGACATCTGCATCCTCCTGCGAATATTCCAGATCTCCACTGGTTTGCGCAAAAGCAAGGATACTGTTTACGAGAAAGAACTTATGTTCTGATTCAACCCTGATCTTCACAGGACGCTTTGGCTGTAGAGCAAGAAAGGCAATATTATCAATTGCCAGCGAATCCTGTATATCCAGAGACGCTTTCCATTGCCCGGGTCCGCCTGCATCAATGGTATATACTTCAGGCTTGTTGATCCCAGGCCTTACTGTTACCGGAATAACCTTAATGATCCTGTTGTCTGGGCCGTAGGTGATAATAATGTCGGTTTCAATATCTTCATCAAAAGAAGAGGCCAGCTTGTAATATATGCCCACCTTTACAGGGTTGCTCTGGAGCATTCGAAGGTCACATGTTAAAAAACCGATATTCCCCTGATCGGAGCCTACCTTGACAAGTTCGATATAATCATTAGCATCAGCATTAAAACTGCATCCGTCACTGATAAGGATAATCCTGCAGCTATCCATGGAAATGGCTCCTGCGGCAAGAGTATCCAGTGCTTCGGACCTGAACGGACAATCCGATTGTTCAATACCCCTGACCGCATCAATCAGGGCCTTTGGGCTTGTTGTGAAGTGACTTTGATATTGAACATCCATGGACACTGTGGCAACCGCTGCTTGCTGATTGGCATCGAGACTCCTGATAATGTCAGAAGCTGTTTTCTTGGCAACAGCCAGGCGTGTTCCGCCGTTATCACGAGCATTCATTGACGCACTGTTGTCCAGGATAAGCAGAAGATCCTTTCGCTGGTCACTGGCAATTTCAGGCGCAGTCATTGCCAGGACAACTGCCACAAGCGCTAAAATCATGAGCAGCAGACTCAATATGTCACGAAGGCGATTAAACAACGCTGTATTTTTCTTCTGATCGAACACCGCCTGCCATAAAAAGAACGCGGTCACAGATTTGCGTCCTGGACGTACCTTGAGAAAATAGACGGCAATCAACGGCAATAAACCCAGAAGTGCCAGAAAATAAACCGGATAAAGAAATATCAAGATACCAGTCCTCCACGCCTGAGAATACTCTGGATAATCCTGTCGAATGGGACATCTGTAGTTGTCGATACCAGGCCGATGCCCTGGGCCCCACAGAATCCGCTCAAACGACCATTCCAGTCAATAACAGCCTGTTCATAAGCCCTGGCTTCTGAGTTTGTAATAGTAAGCTGTCGCAATTTACCGCTTTCAATACACTGAAGCTCTACATCGCCTTTCAGACGGCACTTGCGATCCTCACTATCCTGTACCTGGATACAGAATAGATCATGATTATTCCATTGCAGAAATTTGAGACCATCTTCAAATCCACCGGGAAAGAAAAAGTCAGAAACCGCAATGACCATCCCTCTCTTCTTGTGCCACCGGCAAAGCTGACGTGAAGCTGTAGCGAAATCAGTGTCAACACCAAATGGTTTCGCTACTTCCAGATTCTGAAGGACGCCAAGCGTTTTACCTCGTCCAAGCGTAGGCTTGGTAACAGAGATAAGTTCTTCAGCCATCCCGTAGATGACCACCTTATCCATACTGTGTAATGCAATATAGGCAAGAGCTGCGACCAGTTGTCGTGCGTACAGAAATTTTGAGTCCATGGATTTACTGGAATCAAGAAGGAAATATATTATTACATCTTCTTCCACTTCAAAAAGCTTGATCATAAGAGAATCGAGACGTGCGTAAACCCTCCAGTCAATTGCCCTGTGGTCGTCACCAATAGAATACTCACTGTAATCTGCAAAGGAAATCCCTGCTCCCTTTCTGGTACTTTTTCGATCGGCCTGCAATGTCCCGCCCAGGACCTTGCGGGCCAGCAGATAGAGCGATTCAAGTCGTCTTATAAAGACTGGATCTGTCAACAACATGCAGTAGTTTACCCTCTGCGATAATCTGTCAAATATCTGGTTTATGCACTTTTTGCTTTGGATTTACTTGAAAGAACGTTTCGGATCAACTCATCGGCGGTAACACCTTCCGCTTGACCTTCAAAGCTGAGTATCAGCCTGTGCCGCATTGCCGGAACTGCCACTGAGTCAATATCTTCAGCAGCAACATGATATCTGCCCGCAAGCATCGCACGGACACGGGCAGCAGCCAGAATGGTCTGAGCTGCTCTTGGCGAGGCTCCATGACGAACATATTTCTTTACAGAATCAGGTGCTTGAGCCACAGACGGATGTGTCATTCGGACTATATGTACCAGATAGTTCAGTATTGCCTTGTCAATTGGAATATACCTTACTATGTGTCCCATCCTGATAATATCATCACCGGTGGCAACAACTTCGATCTGGGGCTCAGTAGTACCCCCTGTGCGTTTGAGGATTTCAGAGAATTCTTTGTGACTCGGCATCTCAACGTGCAGTTTGAAAAAGAATCTATCGAGTTGTGCTTCAGGCAATGGATAGGTCCCATCCTGCTCGATAGGATTCTGTGTGGCAAGTACAAAAAAAGGCTTATCAAGTGTATGCGTTATCCCTGACACTGTAACGTTTTTTTCCTGCATAGTCTCAAGCAGGGCTGATTGTGTCTTGGGGGTTGCCCGGTTGATCTCATCTGCGAGAAGGATGTTACAGAATACAGGGCCGGGCTCAAATTGAAAGGCCTTTTCATTATCTTTCTGGACAAGGATATTCGAACCAACTATATCGGCAGGCAGCAGATCCGGCGTGAATTGAATGCGCTTGAATTTAAGATGCAAAGCCTTTGAAATAGTCTGAACAAGGGCAGTTTTTCCAAGTCCGGGTACTCCCTCGAGAAGCACGTGACCGCCGCAGGCGACTGCATTTAGTACATCTTCTATTATATCTTCCTGGCCAACTATAAACTTACTTACCTCATGTTTTATTAATGAAAAAGTTGTCCTGAAATGTTCTACTGCTTTCTTAGCAGAATCCGTGCGGTTTGTCATAATATCAGTTCCCTTCCTCAATTCTGTGAATATTCTCAAAATACTCTTTAACACCTGATTTGATCGCCTCGGAAACATCCTCACGCCGGATGAATGATTCAGCCTGGTGTTTGTATTGTTTTATGAGGCGGGCTTTCGAGCCTGAACTGCTTCCTGAACCGTCTGATGCAGCCTCTGTAGTATTGACAGACGGGCCTTGACCCTTGATGCCTTTAAGCACGCTCTTATCTCCTGTTGTAGGGCTGTTGTTTATATTTGCATTCGTATTGGAACTGCTCCCGCTGCCAATACCCGCACCTTGACCACTGCCGTCTCCGCCGCCAGCGCCATTAGCATTTCCGTCGCCGTTGCCTGATTTGCCAGACAGTTTCCCCTGACATTGTGACAGAGACTTGCATAATTCTTGAATGGCCGACTGAGCTTTGCCCTTGGCGTCAAGATTATTGAGATTCTCTGCCATCTGGCTCAAAGACTCATTTATGCCCTCAGATCCCTCAGAACCGGAACCTTGGGAATCGGAGCCTTGAGAACTCGATCCTTGTGAACTTGAGCCCTGAGAACTCGATCCTTGTGAACTTGAACTCTGAGAGCTCGAACTTTGAGAACTTTGCTGAGAACTCTTTGGGTTTTGAGAGCCGGAACTATTGCCTGAGCTGTTGAGGGCCTTACCAAGATTGCTTACTGCCTTATCAAGACTCTTTGCCAGCTTTGCCGCATTACTGGAAGATTTGTTTTGTCTTGCTTCGTTGGCCATACGCTCTGATATTGACTTCAGTTGTTCAAGCTGCTTACGCTGATTCTCAATGGGTGCTTTCTTGTCAATCTTGAATTTTTGAAGCTCTATTGCAGCCTCCTTATATTGCTTCTTAGTTAAACGGTTGCCAAGAGCTTTTGCACGATCATGTTTTTGAAGGACCTTTCCCATCTTTTCATATAACTGCTCGTCTTTTCGCTGTTGAAGTTTGGAGAGAACGTTATTTAACTTTTTTTCGAGCCTGGCATACTGACGCATTGCGTCTTTCAGGTCGGGTGTTTTCTTAAGCTCATCGACCATCGCCTGAAGCTTATCGGGAGCGACCAGCTTTTCAATATCATCTGCTTTTGCCTGCTCTTTTATCTGCTCAAGGGTGTCTTTTATTTGTTCGTTTATTTGTTCCGTATCAAGCAGTATCTGCTCTGCCGTCTGACGCCGTTGAGCTATCTTCGGGCTGTCAGCCTTTAGCGTAAGCAGCGCTGAAGAAAACATAAGCACAATGCAGACACCTGTTGCACGAACCGGCCATATATATCTGACATCAGTTACAGAAACTTTTTCAAGCTCAGTCTTGGTATGTCCTGCTTGGAGATCATAAATACCACCCTGTTTATGTGCATTAGAAAATCCTTTATAGGAGCAAACAGTATCTTTCAGTTTGAAATGTTTGTCCGTGTGTATGGCGGCATCATCAAATGATCGGCGGAAAAACAGCCATAATCCCGAAGTTACAATCACTGCTAGGAAAAGTACCGCGGGATACCAGAACAACGGGACATGATACCCCCTCAGAATATAACTGAGCCCGACAATAATCAAAACAACACCCGCCGCACACATACATTTGACAAGAATATCCAGCCAAAGATACCGGTTCAAGCGTTCACGAACTTGTTTAACAAATTTGTCTATATTTCCAAATCGCTCAGCCATATCAACTCCCTTCGACCCTGCATCTGATCAGTAATTAATTCGACCTTGACTACGAGGATTTCTGCTGCGTCTGATCCTGGTTCTGTTACCCATGTTGCGATTAGTCCTGTTTTGTCCGCTCGTGATTCTTGAGGGCCTTTTGTTTGTGTTATTTGGCATATTAACGTTTCTGTTTCCGGGATATGTGTCAAGTAACCGAGAATAGGCCCTAAAATAGGTGTCTAATCCGGAGGTCTTTCCATTCGGGCCATTGTAAAGAGCCAAGAGAGAATCAAGGAACACTCTGGCTGATTCTTTATCACGTTTTATCAGATTAAGCAGCCAGTATTCAGCGAGCCGATGGTGCACAAAATTATTAATGGCTATATCTTCTTTTATCTTATTCAGGATAAACCGATTCATATCCTGATCCATATTCAGATGCCGCGTCAGATAGGCGCCTATCACAAATTGCATAGCAACTTCATAATCTGTTACAACCTGAGCCCCTGCAGATTTTCTTTGTGTTACACTGCCAAGAAAACTGTCAACCATACTGAAGAAATTCTCAGGTGATACAGCATATATATCTGCAAAAAGCTTTAACTTCTCAGCCTGATCATGCTTATTGTTCCGCTTTAATTTCGGTATGAACTCATCAACAAGCTTATCAAGAGCTTTTTCCCTGTGAGCCTGGAGAACCAGGTATTCAGCCGAACAAATAAATCTCACCCCTTGACCGTTCATACTTGATGTTCTTCCGAAAATAGCTGAATTATTACCTGATTGTTTATATGGCTCGTAAGTTAACATGACATGGCGGGCCGTTTCTGTAAATTTGTCAGTCAAAGCGTTTCTTGCCTTTGCTTCCGTAACCATCCTTGAAAACCCTGCTTCAGCCAACTGCGGAACCTCCAGCATCTTCTGGCATAACTGATTATGTATCTTTCTGCGTTTTGCGGCTGCTCCGGCATTCTCGTCTGATGAACTATCACTACGGATTAGGAACTGTTTCGTCACAGAGCCGAGATTGACACCGCCACGGATGGTTGTATTTTTTCGGATCACATATCTCCCTCCGCCTTTACCAGCAAGCATATTCTTCTGTTGTTTGTTATTTTGATACAGATGATAGAGCCTGCGATTAGGGTGATGGCACGGTCCGGCAATTGCATCAGCTACGTGATCTATCCAATCGAAATTCGTATTATCCGAATCCTGTATCAAATCAATGTATTCCGTGACAACAACTGCTGTATCCAACGCCTCCTCTATGCGCCCCTGCCCATAAAGGTCTCTTACCAATGACACAATTGCAGAGCCGGCTTGGTTCATACTGCTTTTATCGATTGCCATCAGATGCCTTGCACTGTTTCCAGGATCTGTCTTTGCTGAGACAATGGCAAGCTGTATCCTTACTGTAGGGTCTTTCGGATTCTGTGCGATTGCTTCTTCATATGCTGTGATCGCCTTTTCTTTGTGGCCCAGTAGTTCACATATCCTTCCATATTCTGCAAGCCTGCGAACACTTGCTTTCTGAGGCGGATCAGCAAGTTCAATAAGCTTATCAATTGCGTTGTGTGTATTAATCAGATTTGTCAATTTCGTTGTGGATGGTCGACTATATCCCGACAACTTGGGATACAGCGAATTATCTGCCACGTATTTCAGATGACCAAGTGCAAGGCGCAAAGCGGAATCGGTATTTCCATTTTCAAGGAACTTTGTAATCAGATGTATATCGGGTGAACGAGGATAAGACGATCTGCTCGAGCCGGAAACGGCATTCTTATTGCTATTGAGTGCAGATATCTGGCTCTTGAGGTTGTTAGCCTGCTCTGTAAGACCAAGAGTCTCTGCTGCCACAAGAAGCTCTTCTCTTTGCTGCGCATCAAATCTGTTACTCATTAGACGAACGATGGCCTTTTTCCCAATACTAATTTCATCTGGAAATTTCTGTGGGTCAAGGCCCATTGCACTTGCAACAATGGCACCGTCAATTAACTTCATATATTGAGGTGACACAGACAGCGATCTAGCCTTGTCAAGAAGGCCAATGACTTCCAACGGCTTATCATTCTTAGCCGCCAGACTCGCAGCTATCATATAAGCGGCAAAGGATGTTTGATCTTTGTCCAGTAGATATCTGGTCATCTTCTCTGCGTCTTTGTGCCGACCTGATACCATCGCAATAAGGATCTTAAGGACCGGATTTTGGGCCTTATCCAGATAGTCCCCAAGCTTTGCGGGATCTATTTTACTTGCTCTGGAAAACACACCGGGATAATAACTTGGGCCACCAAGAACCATTTCCACAACATGATCCGGCAAATCAGGGATGTTTCTGAGAGGATAGGACAAAGGATTGATAAGCGGTTTGTAAGATAAATTAGGAATGACTGCTGAGACACGTTTCTGATAACCTGAAACTTCATTGTCCAGGAACCTGATGTATTCACTCCAATCCTTTCTTTTGGCCAGCAACGATCCAACGTGACTAAAAATGCTGATACTGTATGGTGTGGCCCTTGTCAATTTTGAATACCAATCGACAAGATGCCTGTCTAATAAATCCCTTTGCGCGCTAGTCAGTTTATAACTATTGTTTTCGTTCTGCAGAGCATATGAAATGGCCATAGCTTCATAGTAGCCGGGACCAGGGACATCTTGCAGCATTCTTAAAGACCTGGAAAAAAGTCTCGATGCTATCTTATCCTTGCCGTAACACCGTAAGCCAACTATTAATGCAAGTCTTGGATTCGAATTTACGAACATATCAAATATGTGTTCTGCCTCTTTAAGGGTACTTCCCTTACCCTCAATTCTGTGTATTATCCACACGGCCTGAATTGCTTTGTTGTTTGGATGTTTGGATGCGAGATTGTCAATCGCCCGGTTAAAACCTGTTGTTTCAAACTCACTGATATCCATCAAAACATCTATGTTGGAAATACCGTACCTGTTAAGATCAGGTTTCACCTGTAATCGTCGAGTACCCCCCAGATCCCCGGCCAGAGCCAGAATATGGCTTACTGCAAAACCCTTGAGATCCTCTACTGTTGGCGGCAATGCAACATTTGGCGCCATACCTGCAGGAGGATTGATACTTCTACCGGTAGGACTATTTGCCCATGAATGACTGTAGTGAGTATGATTCTGTTGATAGCTGTATGCAGTTGAGTGATACTGATTGAATCGCAGCAGATCTATAGCTTCGGCAGGAAGGATATGCTGAATATTGGTATCCATTCCCTGCCTCTTCCATGAAAACTGGATCTTTTTGTCCTTGTTCCCGGGTATTTCATCTTTGAAACCCAACAGGTCAATGAATGCCTCCATGGCTTCCTCTTTACGACCATCCTCCTCCAGAGCAACCGCATATTGATAGTGCAGTTTGTAGTCTTTTGGATGCAGAGACAATATCCCCTGCAGGAAGCTTATCGCCGTATTCCACGCACCAATTGACATGATTGTGCCGGCAATAGATTCAGCATCCCGCGGATCCATCCTATCTCCCCCCGCAATTTCAGTCAGGATACGAAATCCATCATCTTTATTCCCATTTTGAATATACAACCTGGCAATCTTAAGACGGGTTTGGCTTGTGTTGTCCAGAGTAATAGCCTTTTGCAGCGTCTCGACCGCCTTTTCCCAGTCACCCTGAGCTTCTTCAACTGCTGCAAGCTCATAAATCAGCTCAATATCATCCGTCTGTATGCGGGTTGCTTCCAGCAGGGCCTGTCTATGTTCTTCATATTTGCCCATCTGCTTATAAACTTCCGCCAGTCCGAGAAAGGGCACTGCTGAAGAACGATTCTTTTGTTGTTGATGTTTAAGCCTTTGAATCAGTTCCTGACGCTTGCCAGTCTTCCCTGCTGCTTCGGACATATTGCGAACAAAGCGAAGTTTTTCTGAGGCGTTCTGGGCGGTCTCATGTAATCGCCAATAGATACGCTGAGCATCTTCATACTTACCGTCTGATGTGTATAGTTTGGCCAGTTGTGACAGAACCTCAGTATTCCCTTCGAATTCACGGTCGGCGGTATCAAGTATATCAATGGCATCCTTATTCCTGCCAAGCGCAGTCAGAAGCTGTGAATGATATATCCTGGCAGTAGCGCTCGCAGGAGAGTTTTTTTCCCATACGAGAACCCACTTAAGTCCGTCCTCGTATCTTCTGGATTTCTGATAAAGCTCTATCAATTCACGAATAAGATTTGGTTTATGTGTACCTGTCCTGGTTATCAGAAACTCCACACTTTCAGCCGCACTTGCCCAGTCGCGTCTGAGGCGATAGATATGAATCTGCTGCCTTGAGGCCATTTCCGGATTGATCAGGGTTGCCTCGGAAAGCACAGAATTTGCCTTGACCGGCAAATTCTGCGACTCAAGCAATTCACTCAGCAGACAGCTCTGCTGAATGGTTAATCTGTCAATTGCCTCAAGTTCTCTGATCAATCTCCCCGATTTCTCACCTGAATCCGCAGCAGCCATAATCTGAGATATGGCCGAACGTATCGTGGGAAACGTTTTGGCCATCTTCAACTGATGCCTGGCCCAGACAACAGCCTTGTCAAATTCTTTCAGACGAATCGCTATCTTACAGAGATGATTCAAATAGGTCACATCATCAGAGAATTCAACGTACCTGGCCTCAACCCATTCAAGGGCAAGATCATAGTGCCCTCTTGTGCCTGCAGTATTGGAAGCACGCATCATCATTTGAAGATCACCTTTACCGGCAATTATCTTGAGAATGTCCAGGGCCTCATCTTTTTTGTTATCTCGATACAGGAACTGAGCATACACCTGCTGCGCTGTGAGGCTCTCAGGCAAAGCGGCAATCATCTGCTCGTAGACAGTCTCAGCCTGGTCTTTTAATTTGTACTGTTCGAGAATACCCCCAACTCGAAGATACGCATATTCGGTCCTGTCGGATAGATCAAGAAAACGATTCAATATCGCCCCGACTTTGTTGTCTTGCTTATTCCTGTGATACAGATCAGCCAGGCTGATCAGAATCTCGCGATCCTGATTATTGTATTCAAATAACTGCTCCAAAAGTGTGATAGCCTTGTCAAATTGCCCGGCCTCTGTAAGCGTCTTAACATAGGCTTTCTGATTGGCCTTATCACCCGGCGTCACCTTGAGTATCTCTTGAAACATTTCCAGGGCTTCGTCAGCCCGGCCCATATGGATCAGCAAGTTGGCCAATCGCTTTTTCAGGCTTGTACGTTTGGGATGAGTTTTGACAAGACCTGCCAGGTAATCCTTCAAGCCGTTAGTGTTGTCGTCACGATTAAAAATCTCCTCAATTTGAGAACATATCTGATTCTCGAGCCATGATCCCTGACCAACAATCTCAAGTGTTTCAGCATAGACATCCAGAGCCTTTTGATTGTCAGCCTTATATTGATATATATCTCCTTTGCGAAGACTTCGCATCACTGCCTTGTATTCATCTCTTGTAATGGAAATCAGTTTATCACTGGTACTGAGAGCATCATCGAAGAGGCCTTCATTGATTTGCAATTCTATAAGATCTTCGTAAAGCTCCTGATTCTCATTGCTGGTTTCAAGCAACTGATTCCACAACTCTGCTGCCTTGTCTTTCTGATTGGTACGGATATAAAGCTCGCCCAGCAATTTACCTGTTTTTTCTGCAATCTCATCGAGACTTGTTAATTTGCGGGCTTTGACAAGATCTGAAATAGCTGTCTCAAATCCAAGATTACGAGCTTCGGCTTTTGCCTTATAAAACAAGTATTCTGCAGTAACAGGGTTATTCGCTGGTATATTCCTGTAGAGTTCCAGTGCCTTTGCATCCCGGCCCTGTCGCTCATAAAAGAAAGACAGGAACAATCTGTTAGCAGTATCGTTGTTTTTGTCAAGATTAGCCTTGAGAAAAGATTCGAGCTGCTCAATTGTCCCTGTGTCAAGCCATGCATTATAGAATCTGTCATACAAATAGCTGTCGTCGGGACGCTCTTGTAATAATGAAAAATATTTTTCAGGTTTGGTGTTTTCCTGCTGGGCTATACTGAATCCGCAAAGAAACGAAAATGATATCAGCAGGAAAATGCACTTATTCCTCTTAATCATGCAAATATCTCCCACTCTACTTTCATAGAAGAAAATATCCACCAACCATTATACATTATATGTCAACTTAATTTGCATAAATTCTGCAGCCGTTCTCGGGAAAAAACAACTATTCTTGAGTTCAGAGGTACGTGCCAAGGTCGAAACTGTGATTTTGAGCTAAAAAATGGGTCTGGATTTGGTCTCCAGGGTTCAATCAGATTCTTATGTCGGGGTCGGCATACATTTAGTCTAACCTATTACAAAACAGACATTTACGCCCTTGGGCTCCTCGCTCGCCATTTTACCCACTTTCTGCTTCCTGGTCGCTTTTGAGCTGAAAAATGGGTCTGGATTTTGGGGTCGTGGGTTCATAGTGGGGGCGCGTTTCGAACATACGACCTCCCCGTTATGAGCCCTAACACAAATGATGTAACTTCTTTTCAAATATAGTCTTATCTCTATGTCCCGTGAAGAGTGCCGTAGTGGCTTTCTGCACTGGTGACCCGTCAGAAATGGGTCACCTGCGGAAACGGACGAAATTGCGACTGAGAAGTCCAGGGAGGTAAATGCTTGTATTACAATAGAATAGATCAGATGTCATGAAAGTCCCATTGGCCCTTGACAACCACACTATGTTCTCTCGGAACATTGCATTAGCGTGTCTACTCGCCCAAGAACCTGAACAAATCGGTCTCCTTCGACAGAAGAAAACGCAGCAGGCTCCCCCCCTTACGACGGAGCGTCTGGAAGAAACTGAGAAATCTAAGGTAGTCTCGCATTCCCTCCTTCGAGTAGGAAGCCCCGAATAACCGCCGGCGAGATACGACGAGCTTGATTGCATTCTCTGCAATGTTATTGTTCCACGGTACTCCATCGTGACACAAAAACGTGAACAGCCGTTTGCCGTACTTCCGAATCCTCTTGTGATATCGCTGTGCTGACTTCGTACGAAACTCCTGAGACAACACCCATTTTTCAAATTGAGAAGCCGGTCTGATGAACTTGTTGAGGTGCCGTCGTTTTAGCCCAAACTTGTCGATGTCATCAACAATGGCTTTGAGTAATTCCGTGAACCGACTGGCCAACTCTTTAAGTTCTTCGTTAAACGGTTCTTTCAAAAGGTCGTCGTTGATATCACGAATCAAGTGGACGAGACACTTCTGCTGCTCACATGGGGCAGAATCGTAACCGCTGTAGAAGTCAGAAACAATGACTCCCTGAAATCCGTCGAGAAATTCTTTGAGAATCGCAGCATCACGTGTCTCGGTGAACCGGTAGACGACTTCTTCTATTCCAGAAAATGCCCATACGTAGCCGGTTCCGCCCCTGACCTTTACTTTGGTTTCGTCGGCGAATATCACATTACCTTGACGCAACCTGCTTACCAGAAGTTGCTCCGTCCTTTCGGTCTTACATGAAAGCTCCCGCATGGACGCTTTGGCAACGCCAACTCTGAAGCTAACACCGAACAGGTCATTGAGATTGTCCACCAACAGTTGATGGGATTGGCGAGCCGCAACTAACTGGTGGACGACCCAAGATGCAATTCCGTGTCCAAAGTGTCGGCCTCCTATCGGATACTCTGGAGAGTAGAATGATATTCGACAACTTGGGCACATCCACCGCTGGGTTGTGTACTCCGTAACCCAACGCCTGACGCCATTTTCGGAGAATCGCAAGTCAGTGACACGCTTGCTGAACACGCTTGTTTCGTAAAGCCTGAGTTTCTCGTATTCACATGTCGGACAAGCCTGAGGTGCCTCACAGATTACTCGTTTGTTCACACGGACAGTGACCTTTCTCCTCGTCCTTCGGCGAATGCTACGTCTAACATTTGGATTTATCCGAGCGAAAATGCGATCTCGTTGGTAGTTGAAGTATGCACGCTTCGTTAAGCCACGCATTTCGGGGATGGCGAAAGACGCCGTGCCGAACTGGTGATTCGAATGTGAGTCAACGTTCGATGCGTCCTCGACGTTGACAGAAGACCCATTCCGGTCGGTCTCCAAGCATTGCAAGTACCGCACGACGGTCTTGAGGGCTTCACAGTCTTCTTGGTTGTAGCGAAGCAGGTCGTCCTTGAATCGATCATGACGGGTGGCCTCCCATTGCTTCCTCCATGTAATGGATTCGATTCCGGTCATGATCGGCCCCGACCAACGGAATCCGAGACTTCCCGCAATATCCTTCAGCCGGTTCGAGTAGGCTGGAAAGAACACTTTGGTCCGAATCGCATCATGAATATCACACATCCGCTCATTCAGCCGCCGGACCCGTTCGGATCCGCAAGTTCCATGTCGTTTCAGCATGGTTTCAATGAACCTGCATTCATACGAGCCGAAATGAAAAACCACAAACTCATCGGGAAACGTCTCTATCTTCTTGGTGAAGGCTTGCCAAATCGCCTTCTCGTCCTCGGAACTGCCCCACAGTTGGCTCACAGATTGATCGTCTGAATTCTCTCGGATCATGCCGATCAGGTAGAACTGGCTGTCGTCTGGAACTCCCTCGACGTCAAGATAAATCTGAACCGCTGCGTTGCGTAGAGTTGGCGTCTTTCTGATAAACACGGTCTGCTGTTGCACGGCAAGAGCTTGAAGGGCTTGTGAGTGCTGCCTTGGCGTGTAGTTCGGACGGCAATATCGCCTTGGCTGAAACGTGTGGGCAAGCTGGATGGAAGTGAGTACGCCCTTATTTTTCCAATGTGTGACTTCTCGAGCGGAAAGCGCTGAAAGCAAGGAGATGTCGTCCCGTTGTTGCGCTTCCTCACGACATCTTTGTCGAAATTCACAGGCATCGCAGTGGCGATTCAGTCGCAGAGTCGGCGGCGGGGAATCGTCGCCCAGGAATTTGAAGAATTCATCCAAAACGTGCCGGGCCTCAGTTGCGAGTCGTGTCGCCCCGTTCTTTCCTCGGAGCACGACGTACCGGACATCGAACCCGTCACCATAGACAATCTTCGCACGACGGACGGAGTTAGGAACCTGATCCAGAATCAGGAGAGCGTATACACATGCAACCAATTTGTTGGCTTCCCTAACCATGTTGGCATTGCTGAACAAGATCGGCGTCAGTGACCGAGAAGAGCCATTGTCGGGATCGTCGGCTTCAATCGGAGGAAGCCCAATCAGATGACCTCGCAACGAGCAAGTGGCCTTCAAAACCAGACGATGGTGTTTTCGGATGGAACGAGACAGCGAGGTGGGGGCGACGAGAATGTTTGCCGAATCGAAACTGGCAATCAAGCCACTCAGTGCTTTCTTGTGATACGAATCCCGTTGTCGCATTGTAAGGCGATGGTATTCCCTCGTCTCCGTGGGTTCCCGTCGTCGAGCGAGCAATGCCTTGTAGCGACAATGGATGAAATTGAGCAACAATTGGGTGCAGTCGGAAATGATGGATGACTCCATATGAGGGCAAATAGGGTCAGAGCTCAGCTTATGCCTTAGTTTGAATTCCCTTGAGTTGTTTTTGAATTGCACCATGTAATTTCTTTGCTGAGCTATTTGTTTCTAAGGACTCGGACAGTTTCTTCAATTGCTTACTCACTGCCGCGCTACTACCGATTTTCAGGAGTTGTATGCTTTAATAAAAATTGGATTCAAATGAACATATCGGCTGAGTTTAAGCACGTAGTGGTCTGGGGTGGAATGGCCGAAATAAGGGTACAAAGCTAACGCATGCTCGTATTTCTTCATTGGCAGATTATACCGAGAATAAGCCCAAGATGCAAGCGAATCTGTTATGACCTGTCTTTCAAGATATTAACAGATTCAACCTGGCCAAAGGCCTCAAAAAACCCACGCAGAAAACATCGTATGCGGACGATGAAAAAGGCTGTGCCATCTGGGCTGGTGGATGATAAAGCAGCATAATTGGTGCCAGAAACTGCGATTTTGAGCTGAAAAATGAGTCTGGATTTTATCTCCACAAACATGGCTGCCTGTGTTGGTCAAACACGACGACGGCGAACTTGGCCAACCCAAGTCTCAAGATTGTTGATATCTTGACGAAGCTCCTCAGGACTGGGGACAGGATCCGCTACGGCTCCCGCTTCATCATGGCCTTCAAGAAAACGTGAAGACTTGGTCATACCCTCATCAATCGTTTGGATGTCATCATTAGTGATGTCCGCGAGTCCATTTAGCCGCTGTGTGTGTATTGCACGGTCGAATCTCATAACGACACTATTGAGGAGCACCTCTTCCACAGCACGCTCCCAAGTCTCACGAAGACGTCCATATGTTCGGCGAGCTTTGGGTTCATACGCATCTGGCCCTTGCCGCCGATACGTGGCTTCGGCGTCCTGGAGCCAGCTCTTCAGGGAGCCGATCCGCCTACTTACTTTCATCGCCGCCCAAGGCAGGCCGTCAGTGCACTCGCCGGGCTTGTCTGGTCCACGGAACAGGTAGCTTTGTCGGAGCGGAGTATCTTGGGCTTCACAGTACCCTACTAGATCGGAAAGGAAGACGATGTCGTGTGTGAACACGGTCACCTGCCTTTCAGAGGCCAATTGGACCAGGCGATACGCCACCTTCCTACGCCACTGATGGTCCAGCGAACAGACCGGATCGTCGAAGATGAGCGCCGAGCCGCTCTGCTCCGTAGAAAGTTCTGCCAGGAAACCGGCTAAGGCAATGCAGCGAAATTCGCCTTCACTGAGCACACGGCTAACTTCTGTATTGTCTGGAGTTCCCTGAAGAGAAATCTTAAATCGTTTCTGGCCAAGTCGCCCGCCGGGAGAATCAAACTCGACTCGCAAATATTCTGCACCGAGGGTCTCAATTTCAGCGGCCAGCCTGTCACGAAGCACGTCCGTGACGTATGTGTCAGCCAACTCGCTACTCTTACGGGTGATGCCCGTTGTGACAGTATCGCTGATCGCGTTATTCAGCGCGGCTAGCATTTTTTTGCGTGCGATTTCCGCTTCTACATCATCCAGTATGCCAGCCAACCACTGGTGTGCGAGTAGTTCATTCTGTTCGTTGGTGAATGTCAGTCTTTCATCTCCAGTGGCCGCTTGCTCCAGTTCCTCAGCCCTGCCTAACATTCTTTGCATCAGCTCGCTCAGTTCGGGTGCGGGAGTAGCCGGCAAAGCATAAGGGGGGATCCACCGCGCGTCTGCACACGACTTGAGAACCACCCGCCGTATCTTCCACGCCACCCCATGGAATCGACGGATTGACTGCTTAAGAGTATTTTGGTCTTGAGGGAGATCAGGCAAAAACTCTAAGAAGGCCTTGTGGCCAACAGTCAGATTCTGGATTCCACCTAATGCTTGGCTCAACTCGGCTTCTGCCTGTTCAGCAGCCTGCTGTGTATCAGCCTTGATGAATGTTTCAAAAGCCGTAAGTCGCCCTTGGGCATCAGGCCACTCCCGCCAAGGACTCGAGCTCCCCTCTTTGACCGATAGGTCGTATGTTCGAAACGCGCCCCCGCTATGAACCCCCTGGTTCAGCGCTCCCCTCAAATCAAACCCTTGAAGGTCGGCGATCGCAGATGGCCCATTTCCGTCAGCCCGAAGTAGCGAACTCTGCACCGCCAGCCGGGCAATCGGCATACAGACCCGGAAGGACAATCCACCGGTTCTTGAAGCTTTGGTGCTTTGGCCAATTCAGCCAGGAAATCCTGCCGCTGCCTTCTGGTAAGGCCGCTGCTGACCTTGCCTTTAT
>Ga0307378_10004357_pt1 | contig 20227 bp, 13 predicted proteins | sample UN1MG_FD_202238 | JGI IMG/M metagenome (GOLD analysis project Ga0307378, IMG submission 202238) | Soil microbial communities from Risofladan, Vaasa, Finland - UN-1 | ecosystem: Environmental > Terrestrial > Soil > Coastal area > Acid sulfate soil | place: Finland: Risofladan, Vaasa | collected... | reverse complement strand
TAAAATTAGCAGAATTACTGGTTGATTGATCGTACGATTTTGAAACACTAAAAGTATGAATAGCAGCATTTTGGAAAGGATTGGGGCCATAGCTTTGTTTTAAAATACAGCTATAAGTTGCAGAAAATGTTCCTTCTGCTTCTGAGGTTGTACAATTAATAGATTCGTTATAAACAAAATAATTTGGAGCGAAAGATACGGTATCGTATTCTGTTTGAAAACCTTGAAATAGTCCACTTCCAGTTGTGGAAATTTCGTAAAGTTCGGATTTTGTATCTGTAGGACTACATCCTTCATTATCAATATTTTGTATACTACTAATTAGGCCTTTTATCTGGGTATAAAGCCTGTCTTGTACAAAAAATCTAGCTTGATGCCATGCTGGAACTAGTTTTTCATTTACATAATAGTTTTTACCAGTACTTGTGATACTGTATTGCACATTAATAACGTTGTTGGTGTTTGGTGAATAAAAATCATAAGCGCTATCATCTATAGTTATGTCCCAACTATCATTAAAGTCCTTTATTTTGTATTTTTCTATATCTACTAAGTTAGGAGTTAAAACATTGTTTGGATCAGCAACAATACTAAATATAGAAGAGTTGCAAGCTGTTACTTGCGTTTCTTCACAACCAGTTATGTCTAATTCATTAAATTCTATCTCTATGGTGTAAGGGACATAATTATTGTAATAGTTTTCTGATTGAGCAAAACTTATGGATCTTATAGTTGATCCTTTAGCTTTTAAAATAAGAGATCCGTCTGCAAATACGCTTAAATCAACACCATTTTTGCTAAAGATATTTTTTATGGCGTCTATTTGATCAAGATTACCTGAAATTCCTGATCTTCCTTGATTTTCGGGCCTAATATGAGTAGCAAACCCATTTAAGGTGATAACGTAAGTATATCCTATTACGCTATCATTACTGTAATATAGCTCATGATTGTATGTTATAGTTGGTGCCGGTTCAACTGCTTCTGAATTATAATAAACATTTATGGCCATAGAAAAATTCCTTATGCTTGAGACACTTCTGGTCTTCTTCCGAAATTACCTCCTGATTGATCCCATATTTGATTCATAGCTTTATTGGTCTCAGTAATTGCTAATTGCTCTATGCTTTTCTCTAATTGATTTAAAGAAGCCGCCCCAGTAAATCTAACTTCAACAACATGATTAGCATTAAATTGTATGGTATCAGGTATAGTTGGAAAACTAAAATTAACTAGTTTGTCTACATAGGTAGCAAAATTTTGGTTAAATGTCGCCAATTTATTTAGGGAGTCTTCACTTAAACTAGCTTGAGCAATAGCGGCGTTACCTGCTTGTCTTTCTACAACACCATTTGCTATACCTTGAGTATTATTCTGACCTGTTGATAAAACGGCTAATATTTGCTTTAGTATCTCTCCAGAATGTATGTCGTGAGTATAGATACTACCCGGTACAGTTGCTTCGTTAGCCATTCTAGCCATAGCTTCAAGATCTGGAGAGACTACTCCGACAGGAGCTCTACTATCACTACGCGAATCTGAATTTCTCATTCTATCCAAAATTTCACTGATCGTAAATTTGTTTTCTCCAACAGCAACCTGTTGATTCATATCAACGCCCCGAGCGGTTAACTGTTGTTCCAAACGATCTGCTTCTGCTGCTCTGGCAGTGTCACTACTACCCGGCGCGGAACTAGGAGAAGTAGGTGGTTCTCTTCCAGGAAGGGAAGCAGCCCTTGCTCTGTCTTCTTCAATAATATCTGCTGTAGACATACCTGCCTGTCTTTGTTCTCTGTATCTCATATTCGGAAGCTGTAGAGGCACCTGAGTATTACCAGTTCTTTCTCGTTCGCTCTCTTGTCCTAACCTACTAGCTTCTGCACTAGCTTCTGCCTCCCTTCTTTGTCTTTCTACTTCATCCGCTCTCTGGAAATCGCTGGCTATTTGTATATCTTGCTCTGCTCTTCGTTTTCTATCTAGAGCATCTCGTTTTTCTTGGTTAAATTGTCTCGTTTCTGCGGCAGATTGCTCTCTTTGCTCATCGGTAAGAGGTGTTCCTTGTCTTCGTCTTGTTGCTCTCCTTTCTAGTATTTCTTGTCTTTTTTGTTCCAACCTTTCTAAGTCTGCATTTGCAGCGTTTAAATCTTCTTCCGCGACTCTACGCATTTCATTACCATTCATTTGCGGTCTTTGACCAGCATTTTCAGCTCCCGAAATGGCGTCTTTTAAGGCATTAGGAAATTCTGTTCTAAAGAAATTCTCTAGTTTTTCGATACTTTGAGCAATCATTTCTGCATTTTGATATTCAAGATCTGCTAACATCATATTAGCATCTATCTGTTGTTGGGTGGCTTCTTTATACGCCTTAACTTCTGGACTATCTTCTGGATTTCTCATTCTATCTAAAAGTTCACTGATCGTAAATTTGTTTTCTCCAACAGTAACCTGTTGATTCATATCAACGCCCTGAGCGGTTAACTGTTGTTCAATTAGATCTGCTCTAGCAGAATTATACTCGGCGTCAGAAAGTCCTAAAGATTTGTAAATATCTAGTCCAGCAAAAGCATCGGATCTACCTCTTCTGCTCATTGACACACCTTGATCTCCAGCCATCATTGCCTGGAAAGCACCCATTTGCCTAGTCATATCGAAATTTTGCTGTGGAGTATTTGTTAAAACACTCTGTAAGAAATCTGCACCACCAGCTACTTCTCTCTGTGACTTCTCCAATTTTCTTAATGCATTATCGGCTTTAGCGGTACTATTTGCCATATTTTCTAAAGCTGTTTTAGAATCCGATAAAGCTTGATTATTTTCTTGTATTGCAGATAGGTTGTCTCTATATTGTTGGTCTAATTCTTGCGACTGAAGTTGAGCGTCTGGTCCCGTGCCTAGCTGAGCTTGCTGTGCTCTTATCTCTTCGTTTTTCTTGATTAAACTTTCATTAGATTCACGAAGCTGTTTAATCCCTTTTCCTATCGACTCAGGATCTGTTGCTTGGTCAGCAGATAGTGCTCCTCTGTCAACTAAACCTTGTGTTAGACTTCTGGTTTGTAGATCTATACTAGCATTTAATTTTTCTAAAGAAACATTTTTTCCTAATGCTTCTGCTAGCCTGTTTTCTGCATCAATTCTTATAATGCCAGCTTGTGTTATATATTGTCTTGCTCTAGCTAGGGCTTGGTTATATTTATTTTGTTGATCAATCAATTTTTGTAAATTATCGTTGTAAGACTTAACAGCATTCTGTAGCGCCGCCTGTCCTTGCGCAACAACATCAGAGAATTGACCAATTATATTATTGTCTATCTCCTCAAGTAAAGTACCTACATCTTGATTTTCTTCAATTGTTCTAGCAATATCCTGTAAAATAGCATCAGAAGCTGTTGTATCTATGCCTAAATTGCTAAATTGTGCTCTTAAATCACTAATAATACTTAATCTCTCTTCTCTTGTTTGCGCTCCTCTTAATCTAGCTGGTAAATCTTCTTGTAATACTTTTGCAACTTTAGCATTATTTGCCAAATTAACTGCTTCTTGTGTTCCTCCTAGCGCAGAGGCTATTGGGGCTGATGCTGTTTGAATTTCTTCTGGTGTGTACGCTAGTAGGTTTCCTAAAACCTGTTCATTTCTACGATCAACAGTTGCCCCCTGGGTCATGTTGATATAATCGTCTACGCGACCAATTAAATAGTCAGTAGCCTCTCCTGCTCTTTGTAAATTAGCCGTCAATCTAGCGTATATATCAGCCTGAGCGGCAACTGCTATCGCAACCTCTTTTGTAGCTCTTGCCTGAATAGCTTGTTTTTTAATAAGTTCATTATTTCTTTCTAGCTGTCGATTACCACTAGCTATTGCTTGCTGTCTATTTTGTTCAATTTCCTTAGCTATTGTATTAGCGTCAGCTCCCTCTTCTTGTCTTTGAATCCTATAAGCGTTTAAAGCAGCTTCTGCGGCCGCCATTGATTCTATCTCTCTTCTTCTAGCATTTGAAACATTGTCTAATCCACCCTCTGCTGCTGCAATAAACTCAGCATACTGCGCTTGTATAAATTTCCCATCAGTTGCTGCTAAATCTGATTCTGAAAGTTTACTAATATCATAAGATGCTTTTCTTGTTGCCGCATCTTGTAGCGTAGATGCCTGCTCAACCAATCCCTGTCTTGCTTCTGGAGCAGCCGCATTGCTCTGCAAATACGGAAGAAGACCTAAAGTTAGTACCGAACCAAGTATATTTTTACCAAAGTTTTCTCCAAATGTTCCAGCACTGTCGGCACTCTTTAATTCGCCTTGATTAGCTATTATATTTCCTGCGTCTCTATTAACCCTATTCGATGCTCCTGCAATACCTTGATCTAGTTCATCAAAGGACTTCCCTAGTGAAACCGTAGCTTTGCTAATTTTCCTAAAAGCTTCGTCTACTTTAGCTCTTTGTAGTTCGTCTCTAAAAGATTTTAGAGCTCCGACAACTCCACCAACAACGGCTCCTAATGGACCAGCGACAGCAAAACCAGCTGTTGCTCCAGCTATTCCACCCTTAGCACCAGCAAAACCTGCTCTTGTGGTAGGATCTCTTTTCTGTTCTTCTGTTAAGAAATTATCTTGTGCATATTGCAATCCTGTTCCAGCCGCTATTCCCAAAGCATTTAATCCACCAGGAAATTTTCCTCCAAGCTTTAGTAACTTACCTATTCCTTGACTAACTGCACTAGACCCCTTACCAGCTACAAAATCAGACGCACCACCTAGTTTACTACCTAGTTTACTACCTAAGAATTTTTTCCCTAATGATGATTTTTGTAAAAACCCACCAAGAGAACCAAGTTTTCCAGCATTAGCACTAACCGCTTCTGCTTGTTTCGCTTGTATTTTTTGAGCGGCTGCGGCTGCGTCAACTACTACTTCTTCTAATTTTTGCTCAACGGACTCTACTATGGGTTCTGCGTCCATGTCAACTTCTATAACAGCAGGCAAATTTAGCCTAGCTTCTAGATTAGCTTCAGCAGGGGATGTCGGCATTCTAGGTCCTGGTACGGATGGTACGGATGATGCAGCTCCGCTTGAAATCGCTGCTTCTCGGGCTGCATCATATTCGGCGAAGTCATCATGATATGATGATGAAGCTCTGCTTGCAATCGCTGCTTCTCGGGCTGCATCATATTCGGCGAAGTCATCATGATATGATGAGGCTCCTGTAGAATCTGCACTTGCTCCTGATGCTTTATCCTCTTTCTCTTTGGCGTAGATAGCACTTAATCTGTCTTCTTTTGATTTTGCAATTACATCAATCAATGATTGCACTATTTTGCTAGCTTGTGAGTCGCTCAACAAGTCTGGTATTTTCGCCCCACCAAAAAGACCTTTTCCAAGCAAACCTTGAATAACTTTAGGATCGAATTTTTCGCCTGTTTCTTTCTGCATACCTTTTATGTCTTTAAGTATGCCTATAAGAAAACCCCTATCAACATCGCCCTTCTTCTCGCCTGGATTCATTCTGCGTGTATTTGATAGTCCTTGTCCCAAATTATCAACTACTTCTTCAAAACTCTCACTCATCATATCGGCAATAGACTGTATAAACTTAGTAGCTTCGGCTTCTCCTCCTGCGGCAAATCTTTGCACAAATCCTACTGGCCCACCTTTATTAAAACCCTGTACCTTATCCGCTTTATTTAGTCTATTAAGATCTGCCGAACCAATTCTAGCAGCAGCCTGCTTATTGATAACAAATTCACCTGGAGTTAAAAGAGCCGGAACTGTATCTTCTGCACTTCCTCCTTCTGCAAATTTTTGTATTAATCCTCCAAGTTTAAGTTGTTTAAGATCAGCTTTTGTATCTCCATTGTCTCCAACCTTTAAATTTTCTACTGCAAATTGACTATTTTTAGGAAGAATATATTCTAGTTCTTGATGTAAACTTCTAGGGAGATTTACTCCTAAGTCCGCTGCTGCTTTTATCACATCAATAACAGGAGGCTTTGCATCAACATGAACCAAACTGCCCTGACTACCCCTAAATCTGTCTGCAACGGCTTTTGATGCACTTGTAGAAAAATATCCAGGAAAAGATACTGGGCCTTTATTTTCTATTTCTGACGGTGAAAGTGTATAACTGGCAGGCACCCCGTAAGCATCGAGACCACCAGTTAATATTTTGGTTCTAGTGCTACCAAATCCTGCGTATAAATCTTCGGGAGGATAGTAATCAAAATTAAACAACTGATCCAAAGAAGCTATTGTTTTCTTTTGTTCGGACCCAATCTTTCTTTGTCCGCTCAAACCAAGATTTATACCAGCAGAATCTTCGGTATAATTTATTAAAGCATCATGCAACGCGTCTTGATCTTCAGATACGTTAATAGAACGTGATAATTCCTTAACGCCACCGCCGGCCATAAATTTTTGAATTAAACCACCAAAAGCTCGTCTTTGAAAACTTCTCCCTATATGCCCTTTCTTACCTGTTGTAGTTTGATTAGCATTAAGAGTTGATCCAAAAGCAAATTTGCCTCGATTATAGAACTCTTGTAAAAGATTTTCATCAAAAGACCCACCACTAACAAAACTATCAAGTGGCATTGTTTGATTTTTTTGGCCTACTCCTCCAAATGCAAGAAATTCTGAACCGGATTTTGTAATTCCTTTACCGTAATAAGTTCTAATAATCCTAGCAAATTTATCAAATCTTTGTATTGTAGAGTTTATGTCTCTTATATAGTCTTGTTTTTGTTCGCCAAAAAAATCTGGAACATCTTTATATTTAGCATATTCGTGTTCGATACCAAATATGTTTTTATATTCATCAAAAACAGACTCTATAGTTTGACCTTCTCTTGGTGCGACTTGGGGATTTTTAAGAGCATTAATTAATGCACTAGCTTCTTGAGATGTTTTAGGAGGATAATCAAATCCTTCCGGCACACCACTTTTAGCTACCAAGCTTTTTAAAAACCCTAATTGTTTTTCGCTAGGAGGTTTAGCGTAGCCACCGGCCATAAATTTTTGTATAAACCCACCCTTTGCAGCTTCTTGTGCGTCCTGTAAAAGTTTATCAGTAAACTTCCACATATAACCAAAACTCGTCGGAGCTTCTTCCTTAGGTGATAGTTCTTCTTTTGTTGCACCTTCTGTATCTGGGTTTACAATATTGCCGTCTTTTTTGAAAATAAATCTTTTTGCCAGTCCGCTTGTTGCAAGTTCAACTTTTTCTCCTTTGTTGAGAGTTGTTCCTTCTGTGCTAGTCAAGATCTTATTGGTAACCCCGTTTTCTGCACCAGGAATCTTCTGTAATAACTTACGAATTTTTGACTCAAGATCAGATGAAGAAGGAGTGAAGTTCTTAGTATCAAGAAAACTAGTATTGTCTTGATACAAAAGCTGTGCTACCTTTTTCGACATTACCCCACTGCTAGTAGTACCCAAATTAGCTCTTGCGTCTACAAAATTCACTCCTTCTAACTTATCCCAAACCTTTGTTATTTGTGAGTTTAATCCCTCTGTAAAGTCAAATGGTCTTTTAGGATTATCAGCATTTGTAAAAGCTCCGCCAACATTAATATTACTCAGAATTTGTTCAAATAAATTCCCTATTGAAGCCTCGTTAACACCAGCTAAGAAATTTTTCTCATTACTTGAATCTATTTTAGGGAGACTCGTGATGCCTAAGTTATTTCCAAAGGTCTTCGTAGCGTTATTAGTAGCAGAGACTATACCTTTTTCAACGTTTTCTTTAAGTTTTGCTGTTAGTTCGTCTGGTGGTCTTTGCCTTTCTAAGACCCATTTTTTATTTTGTTTACCAAATGCTGTTTTAACCTTACTTTGCCATTCCTTTGGTGTATTTTCAATAACTTGATTTTTAGTAATCTCATCTTCTATATAGTCAGTAGAACCAAATAAAGAGATAGCACCCAGCCTATTCTCTTGTAAAACCCTTCCTCCGTCCTTATACTTATTCATAGACTGAAGTTTATCAGCACCTATGGCCGATACTGCATTTTTTCTAATAACAAATTCACCGGGAGTTAACATTGCTGGAACCGTATCTCTGTTACCGCTACCAGGAACAACACCACCACTAGCAAAAGGCAAAATTCTATTACTACCAGAACCACCAACAGGAAGTTGATCTAATTTTGTAGCTAATTTGTTTACTGAAGCTTCCAAACTAGTTAAAGCTGTTGTATTAGAAGTTAAAGCTTGAACAGCCTGAGCTTGATTCTTTGCCTTTTCTTCTGAACCAGCTCCGGTGATCGTTTTCCCGAATTTTTCTCCAAGACCTCCACTGCCGCCAGCTTCTTTAGCCCCAGCCGAAAAACCTTTAGCAACACCTCCAACAAACTTTGCTACTTTTGCCCCAGCAATAATAGCTAAAATAGGAGCAAAACCCGCAAAAGATTTTAAAAACCCAAATAAACTTCTAGTTAGTGTTAAAAATGTTTGTGTAAGAAATTTTAAAACGCTATTATCAGCAAAAGAAGAAACTAACTCATTCCATGCTTCTCTGGTTCTTATAAGCTGTACAGCTACAGAAGCTTGTGCTTTTTCTGCGTCCTTAGCAGTTGAACCAGAACTATTTTGCGCAACATTATATGCATCTTGTGCTTTAGCAAATTCTTGTAATAATGGAATAACTTTGCCTACTTGTCTAACACCACCAAGTTGTTCTACAATTTGACTAAACCTTACATCTCTAGAAGAAAGACCCAATCTTTCTATTGCATCGCTGATTCTAAAAATAGCTTCATAGGCACCAACAAATTCTCCTTTATCTAAAAGAGATATTCCAAGCAAATCTTGTAGACTAGATATTGTATCTAATCTTTGTAATCTTGTAAAAATTGTTTTCAAACCAGTAGCGATAGTTTCAGAACTTTCTCTTGTTGTAGAACGAACACTGGTAAATACAGCAATAAACTGATTTAAAGCGTCTGTCCCTTCTGCGACTCCTTTACTAGCTGCCGCAAAAACACCACCAGTTCTTTGTATAGCACCAATAATATCATCCGCCTCGACAGCAAATCTAGAAGCTACGGCATTAATAGAATCTAATACGCTTTCTAATTGATTAGCAGCTATTCCAAATTGATTAAAAGCAGCAATGGCACCCTCTGCTGTTTGTTTCATATCGGTAAATGTTGGAGCTAAACTGGCTTGAGCAATAGCTTTTATAGCACTTTGTACCTCCCTTGCTGTTAAACCTGTTTGCGCCAATGTAACGCTAACTTGTACTAATTCAGCAGCAGAAGTGCCTAGAGAGGCCGACAATCGCCTTATTTCTTCATTTAATCCAGATATAGCTCCTCTGCTGCTGTTAGTAACCTGTTGAATTCTAATTAATTGTCTATCATAGTCTATATATGCTCTTACTGCTTCGTCAAGAAGCCTAGTGGTCAAACTGAATGCTGTGTTAACAGCAGTAAATCCGACGTATTTAGCGACTTGCCCCCTTAAACTTTTTCCAAAAGCTACAGCAGAATTATTTGCCGCTTGTATTTGTTTACTCGTTTTTGCTGCGCTGACTCCTACTTGTTGTACTCCTCTAGCGGCTGCTTTTGTATTGGTGCTAGAAGACCTCAATGATTTATTTAGTTTAGTCAATGACAAATTCAAAGTTTTAGATCTAAGAGAAGCTTCTCTCAAAACCCTGCTCATAGACCTTAGTCTTTTAGTTGCTTTGTCTATAGAGTTTAAAGATTTTTTGTTAATAGAAATATTAAGACTATTTCCTCTAGAAACAGACTCCAACTCTTTTCTCATTCTACTTACTACGGGCTTTAAATTAGATGGACCCTGTAGATTTAACTGTAGAGTTAAGTTATAAGGTTTGGCCATATTTTGTTCCTAGATATAATTAAATAATCCAACAAAGAGATACTAATAGTAATATACACTATTATTCTTCTGTTTTTCTAGGTTTAGACTTTTTCTTTGTTCCACTTTCTGTGGTTTGTGCAGATGCGGCCTCTTCACCCTCTAGGAGCACTGGTTTTCCGTTTTCGTCAGTAAATGGCTGAAAATCTACTTCGTAATTACCATCTTCATCTATGCGGTTTCCGTATTTATCAACATAATTACCTTCTTCGTCTATAAATCTTCCATTTTCATTAATAAGTCTTCCTTCAAAATCTACCAGTTTACCTTCTTTATTTATAAACCTAAGATCTTTGTCAACAAACTTATATTTTAACAAAAATTCATTCTCTGGCAACTTGGATTCAAAGTCTTCTTCTAATCCATACAATAGATTAGCTAAATTTTGTGCTGCTCGAATTGCTGGTCCTTCTGTGTTGTTGTTTAAGTAGTCTTCATATGTTTCAAAAACTCTTTTTCTGTTTTCAGAATAATATGTACAAGCATAAACATAATAATTAAACCTCTCGGATTCTGCTTGTCCTTCGGCAGAATGTGTATCTAAACTTGTTTTTACAGAAATAAGTTCTCGTAATTCTGCTCTGTCTCTTTTCATTTGTATGGCGATTTCTCTAGCTTTGACTAAAGGAATTCCTCCTTTATCTAATGCTCTTTCTGCGTCTAATATTTGCCTCTGCAAAGTATTAAATTCTATCTGTTTTTTTTCGTCCCATAGTCCCTGTTCAATTAGTAGGTCATCCAATCTAGCTCTTACTACAGAACCGTTTTTTAAAGCTTCGTTAAAAGTTTTTTGGAAAACCTTATTACCTTCTTTTTGATCTGTTGAAGAAGGTGTTACAACATAAATCTCTACTTCTTTTTCGTCTATTGTGACCTTAAAGTTTTTTGTTTTCATTTACTTTTCCTCTTTGATATTGAAGTTATAGTTATATTTAATTTCTTGATTTTGTTTTTTAATTTCGGATAAACATTTTCTTAACTGTCCATTTCCAGTATTTAAAATTTTGTTTCTAGTTTCTTCCCAAATATCCAAAAATTCGTACTGTCTATTAGTTAATTCTTCATCGTCTGATTTATCTTGACCCCATAAATAACCAAAGCTTTTTTCAAACTCATATAGGGCTCCTATCATTGTTGTTTGAAACCGTTTATGTAAAATATCAGATATTGTTTTATTCATTATTTTTTCCTCATCATTAAAGTCCTTTTTTGATTACTTTCTATAATAAGATCTCTTTGAACATCTGGCAAATTTTGCTCCTTTACTGCCGAGCCCTGTGTTCTTCTAATCATGTTTTCTCTTTCTTTTATAATAGCTTGTCCACCATAGTCGTTAAGGTTATATATGTCTTGTGCTTCTTGTGTAGAATTTGCTACGACATATATCTCATTAGCATTTTTTAATTTTCCTGGTAGCATTTTTTCTGCTCTCTTTTTAGACTTTTCTTTTTCTGTTTTCCTTCTTTCTGTTATCGCCCATCCATCAAAAGCGTCGTCATCATTCATTACCTCTTCTCCTGGACAATCTGGATGTTCTCTTGCTGAGTCATACATCCTTGTTAAAGAAACTAGTGTTCTTTGTTCATCTGTCCATTCCACAACAGGTTTGTCAAATAAACGAGATTTATCCCCATTCCAATATTGATGCCATTGATTGCTTCTAGCTATCTCTCTATAAGTTCTAATTTCAATAGAGTGTTGAGATAAATATCTAGATAGTTCTTGTAATAAAAGCGAGTCATCGTTTTCTAAAAAATATAGTCTATCATCAGCGTCGTACAAACTTCTCCTTAATAAAAAATTATTTTTAACCTCATTGCAATGAGATTCAAGTGTTAAATAATCGAAAGCGTGTCTCGCTTGATATAACCTATAATAAGAATTCTCTGTCTTTTTAATGTCTTTTCTGATTTTTTGTGCTGTAGTTGAAATCAAAAAATTCTTAAACAAATCAACCTTTAAATTTTCTATCGTTTTGTTAAGTTTTTCTAGTCTATCGTCTCCACTATAGTCCCACATACCTTGAGAAACCATTAACTCAACAACACTTTCTAGAGTCGGCCATTCACTATATTTATTATCCTCGTATTCAATTTCAGAAAGTATTTCTGCTTCATATTTAATACCAGTATTAGGATATCTCAGGGTCCATCTTTGTTTTCCGTAAACAAAAATGAAATAACCTGATAATATCCTAGATAAATACAAGTGCAAACTTCTGTCGTCCATAGTCCATAAACTTCCTAAATCTATGTCAAATCAAAATCAATTAACTAGACTGGTGTCCATCCGTTTTGATTAACTTGGTCAAACCAGCCAGAACCGCTAGCATCAACAGACTTACTGAGAAGACCGCCACTATGAGCAACAGTAAAGTCGTTATATGTAGTATAGCTATAACTAACGGTGACATTGCCTCCGCCAGTATCTCCACCGGTATAATTTACTGAACTAAGTTTATTCTTGTCTCCAAGATAAATCTTTGTTCCTTCACAAGTTTGTAGATATATTTTTTGATCTCTAAGATTAAATCTATAAATACATCCGGTATCACTAGCACCAGCTTCAACAGCATTCCCTTCATCATCTTCTTTATAAAATCCGCTTTCTGTTGCCTGAATACCGTCTCCTTGAACAGCAAGTACTTCAAATTCTGCCGTAACTTCTACTGGGAAAGTAACATAACGATGGTAAGGAGCAAATCGACCAAGTTCATTAATTGTTTCACGACCAAGGTCGCAACTCACTGTAATGTTCTGAAAGTGAGTTGAAAAACCTTCACCCGAATCTGAATTATCGTCAAGTTTTCCTAAGTCATTAACACCAGGAATCTCTACTGGAAAGAAACAATTAGGTATATCTAAATGTTGTCTTCTATTTACTTTAGTGCTTGCTGCTGGAGTATCACTGTTATCAAATTGACCTATTCCAGTTGCTTTAGCACTCCAAATTTTATCATTACCGACAAGAGTCACATCTTCTGTAAAATTGCCGTCTACAGGAAAAGTATAGCTAACACTCGAAACATACATTCCAGAACAAGTAACAACAGAATAATTGGATTCCAATGAATCTCCATCGGCACTTTCTTTACTATCAGGGTAAATGGATAATTCCATATCGCATCTAGCGTTTTGTCGACCTGTTAAGGTTGGCCCAACTGCTTGGCTAGCAGTAATACCGTCAGCTCCATTTTCTGTAGCCATAACATAACAAAGAGGATATCCATCCAAAACCTTATTTAGGGTTACTTCTATCTCTGGTACTTCTTCGATATTTTGGTAAATTTCAAGCTGTCCAATTTCAAAAACTTGCTCCAAATTAAAATTGGTAGTCATTCCTATTGTTTGCAAGCCATGAATTTCATCTGTATTAGTAGTGTTTCCGAGTCTTATTTGTTGAATAGCATAATAAATTCTTTTGTTTGCCATTTTATTCTCCGGTTATCTATATGTTTTTAGTTGCTTTTTGTATGGGGCTTAACTGTAATATACACCAAAATTTTTAGCATTATGAAATTATTTCCAAAGTAGCACGAACTAATCCTTGATGAAAATTTGGATTTACGGATTCAATTTCAAATAAACTTAGGTTTTTCAACAAACATGTTCTCCAATGGTAATTACTAACCATTTCTGGATACATCATTCCGCTAGGGTTTATATCTCCTTGATAATTTATTGGATAGTGATTATTTTGTGCCACTGTAGATGTGTTGTAAAGATCAATGGTAATACCTTGTTGTAACCTTAAAATATCTAAAAGTTTGTTTCTGTCATTTTTGTTTTCTGCTAATACATAAAAACCAATGTCTTGTTCCATAATTAATTCATTAGAACCTATTTCATATGGTCTAGACTGAGACCTAGATATTGGATCTATAACAATGGCAGGTAATTGTATTCTATGGTTACCAGCTATACTCCAATCCCCAGCTTCAGTTCTTTGTATATCAATATTACTATCATTTAAGGTATTATATTGAATCATGCTAAACCAAGGTGCATCGCTGGCTCTATATACCTGTACGCTTCTATAGCTGTAATTCAATTTTATTTCGGAATCAACAGAAATAGGATCGTTAAAAATAACTTTACCATCAGAATAATTAATGAAAAAATTTGAACTAGGATATTCATGAAATGTATCGTCAATATATAGTCCAGAAATAGCTATAGGACCATATTCCTCACTCTCAACAAAACAACCTGTTTCATAAACCCAATCTTTTCTCATTCCTTGCCAAACTTGACCATCTTCATAGAATTCATCAAAAGACAATTTTAATTGAGCAGGAGAGAAGCCTGAGCTATATATTGTATATTCATCAATAGTAGCATCAAACCAAGCTCCTATGTGTAAAAAAGACCAGTCGAAAAATGTTTTAAAATTAGCTTCGACTATATTTAGTAAAAGATCTTCGTTGTAAGAAGAAACTCCTTCAAAAAATAAGTGATTACTACAAATTCTTTTTGTTTTATCGCATACCATTATAAGAAAGCCCTATCTAATAAATTGTTTATATCTGGACTGATATTGTTTATTGATCTAGTAATCCAATTGTCTGATATCGTTCCTGAATACGGAGAAGGTACGCTCCATGATTTTTTTGTATTTACTCTCATAATAGCCTGTCCTGTTCTTGATCTTTTGTTGTACCCAAATACCACCTGATGGTCTCTAATAATAGGAGAGTTACCTTTTAGTAAAAGCCATTCTAACCAAGGTAAAGAATATCCTCTTAAACTATCTGCGACTTGAGCATACTCTGTACCAAGAACATCTGAAAAATCTGACTTAAAAACATTAGCACTAAAAACTGATATGATTTTGTTTCCAGAAATTTTAGGAAGAACATATCGGTAATTTATACTAGAAGACCATGTGGATATTAAACCAGCAATTTTTGTCGAAGCATTTGGAATTCCTAATTCAAGTTTCAGGGTTCCTCCTATTAATTGTTGATATTCTGGAGAAGTAGTCACAGCTTTGTTTACTAATAAAGGCAATTCTGACTTAATAATTGTTATTCCTTTAGATACATTTTTTGTAATTTCTGGTAGAAATGCTTTCAAAATATTTTTAGTTATAAGTGCGGTTGGCTCAGTAACAGTTAATTTTAATCTCATATTCACACCATGTCTGTTGTTGTGTCGCTTGTTCCTATTCTTTCCCAATTTGTTATCAGATAATTATTGTCTCCAAGTCCTGCTGGATTAGGATCTTCATATAACCTAAACAAAGGATTAGAGTTAGTATTTGATAGTACCACAGTCATATCTTTACATTTTTTAAGTTTAGTATACAAAGATCTACTACAGATCGTCTGTATCATTCCAGCTGGATTTTCTATATTTATGGGCTTTAAGATCCAATCTTTAAAAGACCAGATAACTGCTAAATACACCTGCTCTATTTGTACATTACCATAATAGCCAGCCCCTTTACAATAAGGACAAATCATTCCATTGGGAAAAGGCCTTGGCCCACCATCTTTATATTTATTAGCAGATTTTTTAAGGCCTGGATCATATACACAATTAGGGCAAATATTCTTTTTGCTAATTCCGTAATTTAATAAACATCTTGTTGTTAAGCCTGTACTAGCTAACAATAAATCCATCTGGTTGTTATAAATAGATTGTAAGTCTGGAAAATTTACGCTCATAATTAACCATAAAAGTCAGAGGGGTCTCCATAAGGAGATCTATTAAACATAGTTGGATCAAAAGTATTGCCAACGAATGGAGATAGTATAGCTTGAACAGCTGTGGCATTTCCGATATTCCAGTCGTTTAATAAAGAGGAATACATAGCACATGGACCTTGATCAAGTAATATCTTATAACCCGACAAGTTACCAGAAATTGATAAATTAGCACTCCCTAAAGCCGTTCTTATTCCTTCCATGGCTGCTTTTGTTCTAAATGTGCTTTGGTCAAGAAAACAGGCAGCCTTTAAACAAGTTAATCCTATAAAAACAGTATCTCTTGTTGGGCTCACAGGATCAGGAGTAATACTAATAGCAGATACATCTATATTGTAAGTTGTAGTTAAATTAGCTTCTTCTTTCACATATGTGCCAGCAACAACAATAACTTGCTGGATTCTGCTGTCAGAATAAGTAGGAGTATCTGCTAGATCACTAATCAGAGTCCTAACAATAAGGGTCATTTCGTTTTCCCAAGCCATATTTTACCCCTTGGTGTTGATGTGTGTAATATTACATTATGTTATACACCGTATTTATCTATACAATGAATAGCCGACGCGATAACTTGGTGCATGTCGTAATATTTGTACTCTGCTAGCCTTCCTCCAAAAATATACTTACCAGAATTTTCTATGTTTTTGTATCTCAAATATTTTTCTGTGTTAATCTCATCATTAATTGGATAGTATGGTTCATTGTTATTGTCTGGAAATTCTTTTGTTATAATAGTATGGGGCGTTTTTGCTTTTTTGAAATATTTATGCTCTATGATTCTAGTATAGGGAGTTTGCTCATCAGTATAGTTTATTGTAGGACTACCTTGATAAGTTTCTTGGTTAAGTGTTTGCTCTTCAAATCTCAATGAACGATAGTCTAGTTTTCCAAAACAATAATCATAAAACCTATCTATCTGGCCTGTATAAACCACCTTTTTAGCAATTAGATCAAATTGTGATCTATTTTCAAAATAATCGGTCATAAGAGAAACCTCTATTCCCTCAAGCAAATTTTCAAAAAGTTTAGTATATCCTTCTGATGGTATTCCCTGATATTGATCATTAAAGTAGTTGTTGTTAAAGCTAAACCGAAAAGGTAGACGTTTGATTATGGACATAGGAAGTAAAGACGGTTCTTTACCCCATTGTTTTTTTGTGTAGCCATAGATTAATTTTCTGTAAATATCTTCTCCAACCAGCGACAGAGCATACTCTTCTAGATTTGTAGGAACTCCAGTAAATTTTTGTTGGTTAATAATCTCAACAACATCTTCTGGTTTAGTTACGCCCCACATCTGATAAAAAGTCCACATATTAAATGGAAGATTATAGAGTTGGGAATTATAATTTGCTATTACATTAAGTTCAAACTGATCAAAATTTGAAAAACGGTTCACATAATCCCAAATTCTCTTGTTATTTGTATGAAATATATGTGGGCCATATTTATGAACATCAATACCTCCCACATTATCTGTATAACAATTACCAGCAATATGATCTCTTTTATCTATAACCAGACATTTATAGCCTTTGTCTGTTGCTTCTCTAGCGAATACGGATCCAAAGAATCCTGATCCAATAATTAAGAAATCATACTTTGGCATGTTGTTACTCTTTGTGATTTTCGGTTCTTTTTTTAATATTTGATAATTCATACCAACACGATTTACGTTTTGCATTTGGGATGTATACAAAATCTTGATTAGCAAACCAAAAACAAGAAATCATTTCCATTAAATAGGCTTGAATTCTATTATTCTGATAGAAAATTTTTATCTCATTACTTTTATCTATATATTTTATTGCAAGCTTTTTAACGAACCAATCTACCTTGTCAAGAATATTTTCATTCTGTAAATAATCTATGTATCTTTGTATTATCAGCCTATGTGCAATTATCTGATTGGCAAAAGGAACTTTAATGTGTTTAAAGTTATCTAAATTCACAAGTTTCAGCAACCTCTTTCCAATTGTGTGTGATTTATTACCAAAAAAAACAGAAAGAATATTACTACCTTGATCAGTAGTTGTCCACCAACAAGGACAAAATATATCTGCACATAAAACTATTTTGTCTTCTGGCTTAGAGTTCAACAATATTTTTGCAGTGTCCCAGTTATGAAGGTTATCAATTCTGCTGAATGATTCATATTTATTATTCCAAGAAGCAGTTATGAATCCAACAAAGTCAACGTCTTTAGAAAACAAATTTTTTGTTACAAATGCCCTACTTTCAGCCCATTCGTTTCCACTATATTGTCCAGCATCTAGAGTATTTAGATTAACTTTGCGTATGTAGGATCTTTCTTCTATTGAATCAAATTGTTTTTGGGAATGACCAAGACAAGCTATTTCAATGTTATTAGGTTTAAAGTCTAAATTGTCTTGATTTAAATATTTGAAAATGATTTTGTTTCTGTCAAGCTGTGCTTTAGACGCTTCATCACATTTATATTGATGATTTTTAAGGGTTAAAAAATATAGAAATGCTTCTTCTTTTGTTTTAGCTTGGCTGATAATGCTAAAAGTATCCGTATTATCAGATGGTGGGGCTTTAGCTAAAATGTTGAAATAACTTTTTCTATCATCTGGGGTAGATTTTTGGCACCATTTCCAATCTGGCGGATTTATACCCATTTTTTTTCCAAAAATAGGACAAAAACCAGGGGAAGAACAGATACACTCCGAAAAATTAGCTTTCATTTTAGATGACTTATTGATGCAAAATTTCCATAGTTGTCTTCTGTTGATGAAACTCCTCTTAAAAATTCAGGATCTAAATCATATTCATCAAGTTTTAAACCACTTTCTGTACCTTTGTAATATCTTATTGGATTTATCAAGTTGGCATTTCTATTAGGCAATAGTGATATAATATTACAAACTTTAAAATCTGTTAATGGTTCTCCGCAAATAAAACCGTTTATTTCATTACAATATTTTATTATGATATTATCATGGAACTCAGTGATATTGCTCACCTCTTTATCATTATACACTACTTTATATACCAAATTTAAATTTTGTATTGCTTCTATATGCAGTTTAACAAGCCAGGGATTTTGAGTTCCTGGGAAAACTATCACTGAATCTGCATTTGGAAAAACTTCACTAACTTCTAAATAGCATTGTTTGATTAAATCAATAGTAGCTTCTTGAGTAATTTGTGGTTGTGTGTTTATAACTCTTATGACTATATAGTTACTTAGAACTACAAAAGAAATAATATTATCACTAAAAATGAATCTGTTTTTAGATAAATCAATCATAAGTAAAGCCTTGTTAGTATGTGTTTTTACGTCTTAGTTAGAGTAAGTTGAGATAATAATTCAAAATTATTTTGTAACGAATTTATTTTATTGGCGTGTCGAACTGTAATAGTAGTACTTGACGCTTTAGCAGTAGTGTAACTAAAAGCTAAAGTATCATTATTGCTGATTAATATAGTAGCAACATTAAAGCCACCAAAAGTTACTGGAGATCCTCCATTTAAAATATATTGAACCGCAGAGACGCTGCTAGATCCTACTTGTACAGGAATACTAGTATTTAATCCAGTAAATGTTTCAGTGGATGACGTAACAGGGCTTGTGCTACTGGAAACATCTGCCCAATCAATAGCGTCTGGCTCGTCGTCTGGAAATATTTGATTACTACCATGGTAAATTTTTTGTATTTGAGTAGAGCCATGTGTTATATTAGCTAGACTACTTGTAGAAAACTTTACACCATCAATTGAATAGTAAACTGTAGCTTCGACATAATCCACAGACCCAGTATTTGAACCATAACCAGCACTTGAACATCGATATCTGAATTCCAGACTATTTACAAGCTCAGCTGATACTCCTCCTACCCTACCCCAAAGATCAGAAGGGCTTCCAAAAGTTTCGACACCATTACTTGTACTCCAATAAGCTGAAGTACTTTTGTTGTCGCTAATAAGAAGGTTCTTCGTGTAAAGGTGTAAACCATTGTCCCTAATGCTATTCGATGAACTAGCAAATCTTTCCATGCTAAAAACAATACCATCTATTGTTGCAAGTGGACTTATCCCAAAATTGAAATCTTTTGCGTAAAAAAATTGGGACAATTCTCCTTCAGAAAGAACTATGGTAGAAACAGACCCATCGTTTGCTTGCATGTTAGAGATATTCGACCAGCTTGGAACACCACCAGTATTTGTTTGTGTAAAAGATGTTGGGAATTTTGAAACATTAGCCATGAAATTTACCTTACTAAGTTATGAAATATAATGTATCAACATTTGGAGTTAAGGCATCATAGGATGCTTCAGTAAGAACAACTATATTTTTAACAGCACTTGTTCCTGTTTCATCAATATCGCTAATTACTGGTTCTCCAGTAAAACCATTTGATGTCATTGTATTGGTAATACTTATGCTGTTTACTGTCGCAGATGTTCCATTGAATGTGAAGTTCGCACTACCAGCAGCAACGTTACTTCCGTTTTTATAAACGACTTGATTATTCGATCCGGCAACAGGACCAGTTATGCCTTGAATACCTTGAGTTCCAGTATTACCCGTTATACCTTGACGACCTTGGATGCCTTGACTACCAGTAGTGCCAGTTAAGCCTTGACGACCTTGAATTCCTTGTGTGCCTTGAGCGCCAGTGTTGC
>Ga0307378_10004355_pt1 | contig 20235 bp, 18 predicted proteins | sample UN1MG_FD_202238 | JGI IMG/M metagenome (GOLD analysis project Ga0307378, IMG submission 202238) | Soil microbial communities from Risofladan, Vaasa, Finland - UN-1 | ecosystem: Environmental > Terrestrial > Soil > Coastal area > Acid sulfate soil | place: Finland: Risofladan, Vaasa | collected... | reverse complement strand
AGCGCGCCTCCCGCCACAATGAAATAGGTGATGAGAGCCGCCACGCCGATCAGCATGATGAAGGCGTAGTGATAGATATAGCCGGTCTGCAGGCGCACCACGCGGTTACTGATGTCCATGACACGCGTGGCGACGCCATTGGGGCCGATGCCGTCGATGACGGCGCCATCACCGTAGCGCCAGAGAAAGTTGCCGAGCCATTTGGCGGGGCGCACGAATATGCGGTCGTAGAGCGCATCGAAATACCAGGCGTGGAGGAAGAACTGATTGACCGCCGGAAAGCGCTTGAGCAGGCCAAACGGATAGAGCGGCTGCCACATATAGAAGTACCAAGCGATGAGGAAGCCCGCCGTCATGGCAAGCGTCGGCGACAGGATGAGCCAGAACGGCACGTCGTGATGGGCGTCCGACAGGATGATGGAGTCGCGCCAGAAGCCGACATCGTCGGCGCCGATGAAGAGATGCCGGAAGCCGAGCCCGGCGAACAGCGCACCGGCGCCAAGCACCAGAAGCGGCACGTTCATGGTCCAGGGCGGCTCGTGGATATGCTCGGCGAGCGCCTTGCCGCCTTTGAAATTGCCCTCGAAGGTCATGAACATCAGCCGCCAGGTGTAGAGCGCGGTGAGGAAGGCGGCGATCAGCGTCATCCAATAGGTGTATTGGCCGATGAGCGTGTGATCGAACCAAGTGGTCTCGATGATGAAGTCCTTCGAGACGAAGCCCGAAGTCAGCGGAAAGGCGGTGAGCGCCAGCGAGCCGATCAGCATCATCACCCAGACGAAGGGCATCTTCTGGCGCAAGCCGCCCATGCGGCGCATGTCGCGATTGTCGGCAAGTGCGTGGGTGATGCAGCCGGCGCATAGGAACAGCAGCGCCTTGAAGCAGGCATGGGTGAAGAGATGGAACATGCCGGCATTGAAGGCGCCGACGCCTTCGGCGGCGAACATGTATCCGAGCTGCGAGCAGGTCGAGTAAGCGATGACGCGCTTGATGTCGGTCTGCACTACGGCGGCGGTGGCGGCGAAGAAGGCGGATGTGGCGCCGATAAAGGCGACGAAGGCGAGCGCGTAAGGCGCGAGCTCGAACAACGGTGACAGGCGCGCCACCATGAACACGCCGGCGGTGACCATGGTCGCGGCATGGATCAGGGCCGAGACGGGCGTCGGGCCTTCCATGGCGTCGGGCAGCCAGGTGTGGAGCAGGAACTGGGCCGACTTGCCCATGGCGCCCATGAACAAGAGGAAGCAGATCACCTCCAGCACCGGGAGCTCCCAGGCGAGGAAGGTCATGGTCTTGCCCACCTGATCGGGGGCGGCGGCGAAGATGGAGTCGTATTGCACGGCGCCGAACGCGACGAAGATGGCGAAGATGCCGAGTGCGAAGCCGAAATCGCCGACGCGGTTGACGATGAAGGCCTTGATGGCGGCGGCGTTGGGCGCGGGCTTGCGGTACCAAAAGCCGATCAGGAGATAGGAGGCGAGGCCGACGCCTTCCCAGCCGAAGAACAACTGCAACAGATCATCGGACGTCACCAGCGACAGCATGGCAAAGGTGAACAAGGACAGATACGCGAAGAAGCGCTCCTTGTGCGGGTCCTCGTCCATGTAGCCGACGGAGTAGAGGTGCACCACGGAGGACACCGTGTTCACCACCACGAGCATCACGGCGGTGAGCGTGTCGACACGGATCGACCAGAATGTCTTGAGTTCGCCGGAATGGATCCAGCTGATCAGCTCGATGCGGACGTCCTGGCCTTGGATGGCGACTTGGTAGAAGGCGATCCACGACAGGAAGGCGGCGACGACCATCAGCGAGATGGTCACCACCTCGCAGGCACGCGCGCCCACCAGGCGGCCGAAGAAGCCCGCGAAGATGGCCCCGATCAGGGGCAGGAAGAGGATCGCCTGGTACATCGCGCGCTCTGCCGTCAGCCTTTCAGAAGATCGATTTCGGCGACGTCGATCGTGCCGCGGTTGCGGAAATAGACGACGACGATGGCAAGGCCGATTGCCGCCTCGGCCGCCGCTACGGTGAGCACGATCAGTGCGAAGACCTGGCCGACGAGATCGCCATGGAAGGCGGAGAAGGCCACCAGGTTGAGGTTGACCGCGAGCAGCATCAGCTCGATCGACATCAAGATTACGATGACGTTCTTGCGATTGAGGAAGATGCCGAAGATGCCGATGGTGAACAGCACGGCGGCCACGGTGAGGTAGTGGGAAAGACCGATGGTCATTTGAGACCCCTCCCCGACTCGACCTCGACGACCTCGATGGCCGTCTCGCGCGTGCGACCGACTTGCGCGGCGACGGACTGCCGGCGCACGTCGCGCTTGTGGTGCAGGGTGAGGACGATGGCGCCGATCATGGCCACCAGGAGAATGAGGCCCGCCGCCTCGAACAGATAGACGTAGCGAGTATAGAGCACCGCGCCGAGGGCCTGGGTGTTGCTCACCTCAGCCACGGGCGGCGTCGGCGCGTCACGAATGAGCTCCGGTGCGGTGATCCAAGTGGTGGCCACGAACACCAGCTCCACGAGCAGAAGCAGCCCGACCACGGCGCCGACCGGCAGATATTTGATGAAGCCCGCGCGCAGCTCGGCGAAATCGACGTCGAGCATCATCACCACGAACAGGAACAGCACCATCACCGCGCCGACATAGACGACGACCAGGATCATGGCGAGGAACTCGGCGCCGAGCAGCACGAACAGGCCGGCAGCGTTGAAGAAGGCGAGGATCAGAAACAGTACCGCGTGCACGGGGTTCTTCGTCGCCACGACCATGAAGCCCGCACCGATGCACATGATGGCAAAGAGGTAGAAAAACAGCGCGGACACCATCATGCAGCCTTCTTCGTGCTGACTAGAACGTCAAAGCCGACCCTGGCGCGATGGCCGGGCGCTCGGAATGATGTCGCCAAAGAACTTCCCGCCAAAGAACTTGCCCCCACACGCCCCTCATCGATAAGGCGCATCGAGCGCGATATTTCTAGCGATCTCGCGCTCCCACCGGTCTCCGTTCGCGAGCAGCCGGTCCTTGTCGTAATAGAGCTCCTCGCGGGTCTCCGTGGCGAACTCGAAATTCGGCCCCTCGACGATGGCCTCGACGGGACAGGCTTCCTGGCAGAAGCCGCAATAGATGCACTTCACCATGTCGATGTCGTAACGCGTGGTGCGGCGCGTGCCGTCATTGCGCCGCGGCCCCGCCTCGATGGTGATGGCCTGCGCCGGGCAGATAGCCTCGCACAGCTTGCAGGCGATGCACCGCTCCTCGCCGTTGGGATAGCGGCGAAGGGCGTGCTCGCCCCGGAAGCGCGGCGAGAGCGGACCCTTCTCATAGGGGTAGTTCAGCGTCGCCTTCGGCCCCACGAAATACTTCATGGCGAGCCAGAAGGCTGACACGAACTCTATCAGCAGCAGAGACTTGGCAGCTTGGGCAACGCGCATGACGCGTCCACTCCTCTAGAGACCGTATTGCCAAAGCCGCAACACCGCGGCGACGACCACGACGGCGGCAAGGGACAAGGGTAGAAACACCTTCCAGCCAAGCCGCATCAGCTGATCGTAGCGATAACGCGGCACCATGGCCTTGACCATGGAGACCAGGAAGAACAGGAAGCCGACCTTCAGGACGAACCATAGCACGCCGGGTATCCACGTGAAGGGCGCCACCTGGAAGGGCGGCAGCCAGCCACCCAGGAAAAGCACGGTTCCAAGGCTGCAAAGCAGGAGGATGGCGACATACTCGCCCAGCATGAAGAGCATGTAGGGGGTCGAGGAATATTCGACCATGAAGCCCGCCACGAGCTCCGATTCCGCCTCCAGTAGGTCGAACGGCGGCCGGTTGGTCTCCGCCAGCATCGAGATGAAGTAGATGACGAACATCGGCAGCAGAGGCAGCCAGTACCAGCCGAAGAGCCCCAAGCCCCGATCCTGGGCCATGACGATCTCCGTCAGGTTGAGGGACCCGGCGGCGAGCAGCGCCGTGATGATGACAAAGCCGATGGAGACTTCGTAGGACACCATCTGCGCGGCCGAGCGCAGGGCGGCGAGGAAAGCGTATTTCGAGTTGGACGCCCAGCCGGCGATGATCACGCCATAGACCTGCAGGCTCGAGATGGCGAAGATGTAGAGCACGCCGACATTGATGTCGGCCACGGCCCATCCCTTGTCGACGGGAATGACCGCCCAAGCGGAAATGGCGAGCCCAGCCGTGATGATGGGGGCCATGAGGAACAGGCCCTTGTTGGAGCCGGCCGGAACGATGACTTCCTTGAACACGAATTTGAGCAGGTCGGCGAAGGACTGCCATAGGCCGAAGGGACCGACCACGTTCGGCCCGCGCCGCATCTGCACGGCAGCCCACACTTTGCGGTCCGCATACAGAACGAAGGCAACGACGATCAGAAGGACCACGATCAACGCGACGCTGTGCGCCACGATGAGTACGGTCGGCAAACCGTAATCGGTCCAGAACTCAACCATCGGTGCCGGTCGCCTTCTCGGATCCGGCGTGCATCGCGCTCAAAGACGCCATGATGGCGGAGGCGCGCGCGACCGGGTTGGAGAGATAGTAATCGTCGATCACAAGGCCGAAGCGATCCTTGCCCGCTTTGGCAGGCTTGCCGGCGAGCTTGTCGATGGTACCGGCTTCCGCCGGCTCGACGAGATCGAGCAACGCAAGATGGGGACACGCCTGATACATCTGCGACCGTAGCGCCTGCATTGAATCGAATGGCAGCGTTTGTCCGAGGATGGCGGACAGCGCGCGCAGGATGGTCCAGTCCTCGCGGGCCTCGCCGGGCGGGAAGATGGCGCGGGACGTCATCTGCGCGCGGCCTTCGGTGTTGACGTAGGTGCCGTCCTTCTCGGTGTAGGCGGTACCCGGCAGGATCACATCGGCGCGGTGCGCGCCGCGGTCGCCATGGCTGCCCTGATAGATGGCAAACGCATCGCCGAATCTTTCGGCGGCGATCTCGTCGGCGCCAAGCAGATACACGACATCCAGATCGCCCTTGCCCGCGGCCTCGAGCATGGCTTCCACGTCAAGGCCAGCCTTCCCCGGCACGAAGCCGAGATCGAGGCCGGCCACGCGGGCGGCGGCCGTATGGAGCACGTTGAAGCCGTTCCAGCCGTCCTTGAGCGCGCCAATCTGTTTTGCGGCCTTGGCGGCAAGCGCCAAGACCGCGGCGCCGTCGGGTCTTGCCAGTGCGGCCTGGCCCACGACGATCATGGGCTTCGCGGCGTCTTGCAGCGTCTTGGCGAAGGCGTGCGAGCCGTCGGCGATCTTGGCCAAGGTCTCCGGCCCGCCGCCGAGATAGTCATAAGGATAGGTGAGATCGACTTCCATGCCGATCAGGCCGACGGGAAACCGCCCTTCCAACTGATGCCAGCGCTTGAGGAAACGCGCATTGAGCACGGGTGCTTCGATGCGGGGATCAGTACCGATAAACAGGACCGCGTCGGCGCTCTCGATGCCGCCAATGGTCGTGTTGAAGAGATAGCTCGCGCGCCCCTGCGCAGGATCGAGCTTGGCGCCGTCCTGGCGGCAATCGATGTTCGGCGAGCCCAATCCTTCCGCAAGCTTCTTGAGCGCGAACATCTCTTCGGCAGCGGCGAGATCGCCGGCGATAGCGCCGAAACGTTTCCCATCGAGCCCTTTCAGCTTGGCGGCAATGGCGGCGAAGGCCTCGTCCCAGGTGCAGGGCTCGAGTTTCCCGTTGCGCCGCAGATATGGGCGGTCGAGACGCTGGGTGCGCAACCCGTCCCAGACATGGCGCGCCTTGTCGGAGACCCATTCCTCGTTCACGGCGTCATTGATGCGCGGCAGGATGCGCAAAACTTCACGCCCGCGGGCATCGACGCGTATGGCCGAGCCCAGCGCATCCATGACGTCAATGGACGGGGTCTTGGTGAGCTCCCAGGGTCGCGCAACGAAAGCGTAAGGCTTGGCGGTCAGCGCGCCGACGGGGCAGAGATCGACCACATTGCCCGACAGGTTCGAGTTCATGCCGTGCTCGAGATAGGTGGTGATCTCCATGTCCTCGCCGCGGCCAATGGCGCCCAGCTCCTGAACGCCGGCGACCTCGCTCATAAAGCGGACGCAGCGGGTGCAGTGGATGCAGCGCGTCATGTAGGTCTTGATCAGCGGGCCGAGATATTTGTCGTCGACGGCGCGCTTGTTGTCCTGGAAGCGGCCCGCGTCGAAGCCGAAGGCCATGGTCTGGTCTTGCAGATCGCACTCGCCGCCTTGGTCGCAGATCGGACAGTCCAGCGGATGATTGATGAGCAGAAATTCGAGCGTGCCTTCTTGGGATTTTCGCGTGGTCTCGGAGTGGGTGAGCACAGTCGGCAGCGTGCCGTCGCGTCCCGGTCTGAGATCGTTCACGGACATGGCGCAGGAGGCCACGGGCTTCGGCATGCCGACGACTTCCACCAGGCACATGCGGCAATTGCCGGCGATGGACAGACGCTCGTGGTAGCAGAAGCGCGGGATCTCGACGCCGGCCATTTCGCAGGCCTGAATCAGCGTGATGCCGTCCGGGAAGTCGTGCTCGGTATCGTCGATGATGATCTTCGGCATGAGGTCCCTACTCCGCCGCCACTGGCACGGATGGCGAAATCGGCTTGGTCGCTTTCGCGTCGATGCGTTCTTCGATCACATGGCGGAAGTTCTTGATGAGCCCTTGCACCGGCCAAGCTGCGGCGTCGCCGAGCGCGCAGATGGTGTGGCCTTCGACCTGTTTGCTGACGTCGAGCAGCATCTGAATCTCGGCCTTCTCCGCGTCGCCGTTCGCCATGCGCTCCAGCACGCGCCACATCCAGCCCGTGCCTTCGCGGCAGGGTGTGCACTGGCCGCAAGACTCGTGCTTGTAGAAATAAGAGATGCGGCCGATGGCGCGGATGATGTCCGTGGACTTGTCCATGACGATGATGCCGCCCGTGCCGAGCGCGGTGCCCGCCTCTTTCAGACTGTCGTAGTCCATCAACACGTCGTCGCAGACTTCGGCCGTAATGCACGGCACGGACGAGCCGCCGGGAATGACCGCCAGGAGATTGTCCCAGCCGCCGCGCACGCCTCCGGCATAGCGATCGATGAGCTCGCGCAACGGCACGCTCATTTCTTCTTCGACCGTGCAAGGCTCGTTGACGTGGCCGGAGATGCAATAGAGCTTGGTGCCGGTGTTGTTGGGCCGGCCGATCGCCGCATACCAGGTGGCGCCGCGCCGCAAAATGTCGGGCACCGAGGCGATGGTCTCGACATTGTTGACGGTGGTGGGCGCGCCGTAGAGACCGCAATTGGCAGGGAATGGCGGCTTGAGACGCGGCTGACCCTTCTTGCCTTCGAGGCTTTCGAGCATCGCCGTTTCCTCGCCGCAGATATAGGCGCCCGCCCCGTGATGGACGTAGAGATCGAAGTCCCAGTCGTTGACGTTGTCCTTGCCGATCAGCTTGGCGTCATAGGCCTCGTCGATGGCCGCTTGCAGGATCTCACGCTCGGCGATGAACTCGCCGCGGATGTAGATGTATGAGGTATGCGCCCGCATGGCGAAGGCGGCGAGCAGCGCGCCTTCGATCAAAAGATGCGGATCATGGCGCATGATCTCCCGGTCCTTGCAGGTGCCGGGCTCGGACTCATCGGCATTGACGGCAAGGTAGCTCGGCCGCGGATCGTTCTTCGGCATGAACGACCATTTGAGGCCGGTCGGGAAGCCTGCGCCGCCACGGCCGCGCAAGCCCGACGCCTTCACCTCGTCGATGACGGCGTCGTGTCCGCGCGCGATCATCTCCTTGGTGCCGTCCCAGGCGCCACGGGCGCGCGCGGCTTTCAAGCGCCAGCTGTGAAGGCCGTAGAGGTTCGTGAAAATGCGGTCCTTGTCTTGCAGCATCAGCGGGACCTCGGCGTCTTCTTTGGGGCGGCTTTGGATGGGGCGGTCTTGGATGAAGTCTTCTCGCCCGCTTCCGCACGCGTATTGGCCGCGGCGCCCGGACGTTTCGCCTCTGCATCCATGAGGGCAGCACCGCCGTAACCGGGCTCCGGTCCGGAGGTATCCTTGCTGTAGATCTCGGCATCGGTGAGCGTGTTGGGACCGCTTACCGGCGCGGCGCCTTGCCGGCCGTTCTGCGGGCCGGGCTCGACCGGCTCGCCCTTGCGGAGCTTCTCGAGGATCGACTCGAAATTGTCCGGCGTAAGGTCCTCGAAATAGTACTTGTTGATCTGGGCCATGGGCGCATTCACGCAGGCGCCGAGGCATTCGACCTCGGTCCAGGAGAACATGCCGTCCGCGCTGACCGTGTCCTTCGGCCCGATATGTTTGCGGCAGGCCTCCTTGATGTCGTCGGCGCCGTTCAACATGCATGGCGTCGTGCCGCAGACTTGCACGTAGTGGCGGCCCACCGGCGCGAGATTGAACATCGTGTAGAAGGTCACGATCTCGTAGACGCGGATATAGGCCATGCCCAGCATGTCGGCGATGGCGCGGAGCGCCGGCTCCGAAATCCAGCCGCCGATCTGCTCTTGCGCCCGCCACAGCAGCGAGAGCACGGCGGACGCCTGGCGGCCTTCCGGGTATTTCTTGATTTCAGCCTTGGCCCAATCGAGGTTCTCGGGTGTGAAGGCAAAGCCTTCTGGCTGTTCAGCGGCGAGGCGTCGGACGCTCATCTCTATCTTCTTGAGTCTCGCGCGAGGTGTTGCCCAGACTTTGCGCGAATTGCTCCTAACTGACTTCCGTAAGGGCTGGAGAGTCTTACTGACTCCGCTCCATTTCGCAACTGCACAACGGCTACCGGTCACATTCTCCAAAGACAATATCGATGGACCCGAGGACGGCCGACACATCCGCCAGCATGTGGCCGCGGCAGAGGAATTCGAGCGCCGCGAGGTGGACGAAGCTCGGCGCCCGGATCTTGCAGCGATAGGGCCGGTTGGAGCCGTCGGCGACGAGATAGACGCCGAATTCGCCCTTGGGGGCCTCCACGGCGGCGTACGCTTCGCCTTTCGGGACGTGGTAGCCTTCGGTATACAGCTTAAAGTGGTGGATCAGGGCCTCCATGGAACCCTTCATCCGGGCCCGGCTCGGTGGCACCATCTTGTGATTGTCGACGGTGACCGGCCCCGACGTGGTGGTGAGGAGCGCGCAAGCCTGCTTCATAAGGCGAACGGACTGACGCATCTCCTCCATGCGGATGAGATAGCGGTCGTAGCAGTCGCCGTTCTTGCCGATGGGGATGTCGAATTCCAGCTCGTCGTAGCACTCATAGGGCTGGGCCTTGCGCAAATCCCAGGCGGCACCGGTGCCGCGGATCATGACACCGCTGAAGCCATGCGCCCAGGCCTCCTCCTGGGTGACCACGCCGATATCGACATTGCGCTGCTTGAAGATGCGATTGTCGGTGAGCAGGGTCTCGATGTGGTCGCAGACCTGAAGAAACGGATCGCAGAAGGCGTAGATGTCTTTGACGAGCTGGGGCGGCAGGTCCTTATGCACACCGCCGGGGCGCACATAGGCCGCATGCATGCGGGAGCCGGAGGCGCGTTCATAGAACACCATGAGCTTCTCGCGCTCCTCAAACCCCCAGAGCGGCGGGGTGAGCGCGCCGACGTCGAGCGCCTGGGTGGTGATGTTGAGGAGATGCGAGAGCAAACGCCCGATCTCGGAGTAGAGCACGCGGATGAGCTGGGCACGCTTCGGGACTGTCAGCCCGAGCAGCTTCTCCACGGCGAGCGCGAAGGCATGCTCCTGGTTCATAGGCGCGACATAGTCGAGCCGGTCGAAATAGGGCACGGCCTGGAGATAGGTCTTGTGCTCGATGAGTTTTTCGGTGCCGCGGTGGAGCAGGCCGATATGCGGATCGACGCGCTCGACCACCTCGCCGTCGAGCTCCAGCACCAGACGCAACACACCGTGAGCGGCCGGATGTTGGGGGCCGAAATTGATGGTGAAGCGGCGGTCGTCGCCTTCGCGCTTGCCGGTATCGATCTCGGCGGTTTTGGTCTCGGTGTCGGCCATCAGGCGCTCGCCTCCGCTGCCGTCTTGGCGCGTTTGGCGTCCATACCCTTGTTGAACCTGTCCCAGCCAACGATGAAACGCTCATGGGTGCCTGAGCCGATCTCGTCCACGCCATCATGGGCGCTGACCTTGAAGCGCGCCCGTGGCCCGCGCAGCTCGATGCACTCCGCCTCCACGGTCACGGTGAAGCCAACCGGGGTGGCGGATTTATGGGACACGTCGATATGAGTGCCGAGGCTCCCCTCGCCCGCATCGAGATGCGGCTCCATCAATTGCACGCAAGTCCACTCCATGAGCCCGACCATGAAGCCCGTGGCGAAGACTTCGGGCATGACGGCAAGTTGCGGCGCCTCGTCATAGAGATACGGCACCGTCTTGGTCTCCGGGACCGTGTAGGAGAAGCTGTGCTTCAGGCCGGCCTTAAGGGAGGGCTTCATCACGTGTCCTCCTTCCGGTCGGGCGCCAGACCCGCCTTCTCGTCGCCAGGGATGGCGGTATCCATGGCCTCCCACGGGCTGAGAAAGTCGAAATTGCGGAACTCCTGCATCAACTTCACCGGCTCGTAGACGACGCGTTTCAGCTCGTCGTCGTAGCGTAGCTCCACGAAGCCGGTGAGCGGGAAGTCCTTGCGCAAGGGATGACCCTGGAAGCCGTAATCGGTCAGAATGCGGCGCAGGTCCGGGTGCCCTTCGAACAGGATGCCGTAGAGGTCGAAGGCCTCGCGCTCGAACCAGTTGGCCGCCGGAAAGATCTCCACGATGCTCGGCACCGGCGTTTCGGCAGTCGCCGTCGCGCGCACGCGAATGCGCTGGTTCAGCCACGGACTAAGGAGATGATAGACGACGTCGAAGCGCTCTTCGCGTTCGGGATAGTCCACGCCGCAAATGTCGGTGAGGCAGCCGAAGCGGCAGCGCTCATCGTCCCGCAGGAAGGCGATGACCTCGGGCACGGCATCGCGTTTCACCTCGATGGTGAGTTCGTCGAACGCAACATCGAACCGCACGAGCTTTGGCCCGAGCTTTCCAGTGAGATAAGCGCCCAGCTTATTCAGCGCGTTGTCCATCAAGGCTCCAGGATCAGAGCGGGTTTAGCGTTCGATGGTGCCCGTCCGCCTGATCTTCTTCTGTAGGAGCAGCACGCCGTAGACCAGCGCTTCGGCCGTCGGCGGGCAACCCGGAACATAGATATCCACCGGCACGATGCGATCGCAGCCGCGGACAACAGAATAGGAATAGTGATAGTAGCCGCCACCATTGGCACAAGAGCCCATGGAGATGACGTAGCGAGGCTCCGGCATCTGGTCGTAGACCTTGCGCAAAGCAGGCGCCATCTTGTTGCACAGCGTGCCGGCAACGATCATGACATCGGACTGACGCGGGCTGCCGCGCGGGGCGAAACCGAACCGCTCCAAATCGTAGCGCGGCATCGATGCCTGCATCATTTCCACGGCGCAACACGCCAATCCGAACGTCATCCACATGAGCGAGCCGGTGCGCGCCCAGTTGATGAGATCGTCGGCCGTGGTGAGCAGGAATCCCTTATCGGCGAGCTCGTCGGAAAAGGTGCTGAACGACGTGGCACCGCTGGAGATCAGGCCGCCGCCCTTCCCTTCGGTCTCGAACTTGACGTCGGGAATTAATCCCATTCGAGCGCGCCTTTCCGCCACTCATAGATGAAGCCGATGGTGAGAACGGCCAAGAAGACGATCATCGCCCAGAACCCGAGCGCGCCGACCTCATCGAAAGCCACCGCCCAGGGAAACAGAAACGCCACCTCGAGATCGAAGATAATAAAAAGAAGCGACACGAGATAGAAGCGGACGTCAAATTTCATGCGTGCGTCGTCGAAGGCTTCGAAGCCGCATTCATAGGTCGAGACCTTTTCGGGATCCGGCTTGCGGACGGCGATGACGAACGGCACGACAAGCAGGATCGTGCCGATGACGAAGGCGATGCCGATGAAGATGACGAGTGGCAGGTAATCGAGGAGTAGCTGGCCCATGGCTTTTCGGAAGCCTTCTTGTTTGCGTTCACGGGGCCAAAATGGCGGGAGTGACGGGACTCGAACCCGCGGCCTCCGGCGTGACAGGCCGGCGCTCTAACCAACTGAGCTACACCCCCTACCGGCCCGTAAAAGCACGGCCGGAGGCGATGTTCAGCATGTACGGCCTGGGATTCCCCAAGTCAAGGCGAGCCACGCCAAGACCGTTGCCGGGTCATTGCGGCGTGGTGCCGCCCTTTTGGAGGTCGACCAGGAGGTTCCTGGCGGCCGGATCGCCGAGACGGGCGGCCTCGATGATGAGGTCGGTGGCCTCCCCCTGGTTCAGACCGACGCCATAGGCACCCTGATTGTAGAAATTGGCCATGAGCAGCATGGCGCGCGTGGAGCCCGCGTCGGCCGCGCGGCGGACCAGGCGCACGCCGGCAAGCGTATCTTTTGGCACGCCCTTACCAGTCATCAAGGTCATGCCATAGAGCATCATGGCATTGGCATTTCCCGTATCGGCTGCCTGTTCCATGAGCTTGGCGGCTTCCGGGTCCGGCGAGATATAGGCGAGGACGAGCATGGCTGAGGTGTTGTCCTTGGCAATCAGCTCTTTGAGCTGCGGCTTAGCGGCGTCAAGCTTCTTGCCGGCGACGTTCGCCATGGCTACGCCCAGCGCGAAGCGCTGCTCTTGCGGATGGGCTTCGAGCGCCTCGGTGCAGGCGGGCAGCGCCCGGTAATAGTCGACCCTGCTGAAAGGATGGCTCCATTCGTCCGGACCGAAGCCGGCGAAAGGATCGGCGGCCACACGGTCGCAAAGCGCTTCCGGCGTCACGCCCTCGACGGCCGCGTTCGGGGGGGCGGCAAAGGCGCCGGCCCACGCGGATAGTGACAAGGACAAACTGTTTGCGAAAACAGCGATGACGCGGCGCATGAACACCTCCCAAAACGAGAATGGTGGGCGGTGACAGTCTCGAACTGCCGACATCCACGGTGTAAACGTGGCGCTCTACCAACTGAGCTAACCGCCCCATATCTGGGAAGCGTTAGAGCAAGGACTGACCGGTGCCTATCGGTAGACCTTGCAAACAAGAGCTTGAAAATAAGAAAGGCGAAGCCTCACGCAAGTGGCGAGGCTTCGCCCAAAATTTCAAATGCTGCTTTGCCTAGGCGTTGCAGGCCTCTTTGAGAGCCTTGCCGGCCCGGAACTTCGGTACTTTGGACGCCGGGATCTGCACCTCGGCGCCAGTGCGCGGATTGCGTCCGACCGAGGCCTTGCGCTGTGCAACCTGGAAGTTGCCAAAGCCAACGATGCGGACGACGTCTCCGCCCTGCAGGGCCTTCTCGATGTTCTTGAACGTCGCGTCCACGGCCTTCTCGGCCGCATCCTTCGACAGCTCGGATTCTTTCGCCACATTGGCGACCAGCTCAGCTTTGTTCACGGGTTTCCATCCTTTCGCTAGGCCCTGATCGCAGGGCGTGAATTCAACCCTCAAGGCCGCTTTGGGTACGCTCCGATTCACAAACATATGGTGTATGACTGGAGCAAAAAACGCGGAAAATCAACAAATTTGGCCGACTCGGTGCATAAGGTCGGACTACGCGATTGAGGCAAATCGACGGCAGTTATGCCCTGGCAGGGCTTAGTGCGCCGTAAGACCGGTCGACGGCTCGTCCTTAGCCGGGACGACTTGCGCTGCCCCCTCACCCTCTTCTTCCCAGACGATGGGCTGGGGCGGCCGGGTAAGGGCGATTTTCAGCACCTCCTCCACACGCGAGACGGGGAGAATTTCAAGCTTACTCTTAAGGCTATCCGGTATCTCCGCGAGATCCTTGACGTTTTCCTCGGGGATGATCACCGTCTTGATGCCGGCCCGGAGCGCCGCAAGCATCTTCTCCTTGAGGCCGCCAATGGGCAGAACGCGGCCACGCAAGGTGATTTCACCGGTCATCGCGACCTCACGTTTGACCGGGATTCCGGTCATCAGCGAGATGATGGCGGTCGCCATGGCGACGCCGGCGGACGGACCATCCTTGGGGGTGGCCCCTTCGGGCACGTGAACGTGGATATCCCGCTTCTCGAAAAGTGGCGGCTCGATGCCGAAATCGACTGACCGGGCGCGCGCATAGGCATTCGCGGCCTGAATCGATTCTTTCATGACATCGCGCAAATTGCCGGTCACGGTCATCTTGCCCTTGCCCGGCATCATCACGCCTTCGACGGTGAGGATCTCGCCGCCGACCTCGGTCCAGGCAAGGCCGGTGACCACGCCAACCTGATCTTCCAGCTCGGCCTCACCGTAGCGGTATTTCGGTACGCCGAGATAATCGGACAGATTCTCGCGCGTGATGTGAACCGTCTTGTTCTCGGTGGTCAGAAGCTCCTTCACCGACTTGCGGGACAGCTTGGCGATCTCGCGCTCGAGACTGCGCACGCCGGCCTCGCGGGTGTAACGGCGAATGACTTCCTTCAGCGCGTCTTCATCGAGGGCGAACTCTTCCGACTCCAGGCCGTGGTTCTTGACCTGCTCGGGGATCAAATGCCGCCGGGCGATCTCGGTCTTCTCGTCCTCGGTGTAGCCGGCGATGCGGATGATCTCCATCCGGTCCATCAGGGCCGGCGGAATGTTCAAGGTGTTCGCCGTGGTCACGAACATCACGTTGGAGAGGTCGTAGTCCACTTCCAGGTAGTGGTCGTTGAAGGTGTGGTTCTGCTCCGGATCAAGCACCTCGAGCAGGGCCGAAGCCGGGTCACCGCGGAAATCGGCACCCATCTTGTCGATCTCGTCGAACAGGAACAGCGGATTGACCTTCTTCGCCTTCTTCATGGACTGGATGACCTTGCCGGGCATCGAGCCGATATAAGTGCGCCGATGGCCGCGGATTTCCGCCTCGTCGCGCACGCCGCCAAGGCTCATGCGGACGAACTCGCGGCCCGTGGATTTGGCGATCGACTTGCCAAGCGAGGTCTTGCCGACGCCGGGAGGGCCGACCAGGCAGAGGATCGGGCCTTTCAGCATGTTGGTGCGGTTCTGGACGGCAAGGTACTCGACGATGCGGTCCTTGACTTTCTCCAGGCCGTAATGGTCTTGGTCGAGGACCTTCTGCGCGTCGTCCAAGTCACGCTTGACGCGGCCCTTGACGCCCCACGGGATCGCCAACAGCCAGTCGAGATAGTTCCGGACCACGGTGGCTTCGGCAGACATGGGGCTCATCTGGCGCAGTTTCTTGAACTCCGCCATGGCCTTCTCGCGGGCTTCCTTGGAAAGCTTGGTTTTCTCGATCTTGTGTTCGAGCTCGGCCAGATCGTCCCGGCCCTCGTCGCCGTCGCCGAGCTCCTTCTGGATCGCCTTCATCTGCTCGTTCAGATAGTACTCGCGCTGCGTCTTCTCCATCTGACGCTTCACGCGACTCCGGATCTTGCGCTCGACCTGTAGGACGGAGATCTCGCTCTCCATCAGGGTGAAGACGCGCTCCAGCCGATCCGAGACCGACGTGACCTCGAGGATCTGCTGCTTCTCGGCGATCTTGATGGCCAAGTGCGAGGCGATGGTGTCGGCGAGCTTGGAATAATCCTCGATCTGGCTCGCGGTGCCGAGCACCTCGGGCGATATCTTCTTGTTGAGCTTCACATAGCTTTCGAACTGAGAGACGACCGAGCGGGCCAGCGCCTCGATCTCGTCCTCGGCGCCAACGGTCTCCTCGACCGGCGCGATCTCAGCCTCGAAATAGTTCTCGTTGTCCGTGTAGCGGGCAATGGTGGCGCGGCGCGCGCCTTCGACCAGGACTTTCACGGTGCCGTCGGGAAGCTTCAACAGCTGCAGCACCGAGGCTAGCGTGCCCATTTCGTAGATGCCGTCGGCGGTTGGCTCATCGTCCGAGGCGTTCTTCTGGGCGACGAGCAGAATCTGCTTGTCGGTGCGCATCACCTCTTCGAGGGCGGCGATCGATTTCTCGCGGCCGACGAAAAGCGGCACGATCATGTATGGGAAAACGACGATGTCGCGGAGCGGCAGGACCGGGTACAGCTCCGGGCCGGCTTCCATGGTCTCGGACGGGTGCTTCTCTGTCATGATAGTTCCGTCACTTTCTTTTTAGGCGGACCGAACGCCGTTCCGCGAAATACCTGCCTCAGTTCCCCTCCCCAAAGGACCGTTCCTGTATGCATTGTCCCGGCATTTGCCGAGACGGGCACTGCGTCATCTTGGCCCGCCAGGCCCCGAAAGGTGGCGACCGGCCCTGTCGTCGTCAAGTGGACGCACCGATTAAGGCGACAAAGGCCGATTTCCCACGATTTGAGTGGGATTCGCGCCTTCCATCAAGCCAGGAATAAGCTTGTGGTTAGGCGCTGGAGCCGACTTCCTCGTGGCGCTCGGAATAGATCCGCAAGGGCCGGGCCTGGCCATCCACCACTTCGGCGCTGATGACGACCTCTTCGACGCCGCGCATGCTGGGCAGCTCGAACATGGTGTCGAGCAGAATGCCCTCCATGATCGACCTGAGGCCACGGGCGCCGGTCTTCCGCTCGATCGCCTTTTTGGAGATGGCGAGCAAGGCCTCTTCGGCAAACGAAAGCTGCACGTCTTCCATCTCGAAGAGACGCTGATACTGGCGCACAAGCGCGTTCTTCGGCTCGGTCAGGATGCGGACCAGGGACTCTTCGTCGAGGTCGTCGAGGGTCGCGATCACAGGCACACGGCCGATGAACTCCGGGATGAGGCCGAACTTGAGCAAATCCTCGGGCTCGATTCCCCGCAGGACGTCGCCGGTGCGGCGCTCATCGACAGGCTCCACATTGGCCCCGAAGCCAATCGAGGTGGACCGGCCGCGCGCGGAGATGATCTTCTCGAGCCCGGCAAAAGCGCCGCCGCACACGAATAGAATGTTCGTGGTGTCGACCTGGAGGAACTCCTGCTGCGGGTGCTTGCGTCCGCCTTGCGGGGGCACCGAGGCAACGGTGCCTTCCATGATCTTCAGAAGCGCCTGCTGCACGCCCTCGCCCGAGACGTCGCGGGTGATGGACGGATTGTCGGACTTCCGGCTGATCTTATCGACCTCGTCGATATAGACGATGCCGCGCTGGGCGCGCTCGACGTTGTAGTCGGCTGACTGGAGCAGCTTCAGAATGATGTTCTCGACGTCTTCACCCACATAGCCGGCCTCGGTGAGCGTTGTCGCGTCGGCCATGGTGAAGGGCACGTCGAGGATGCGGGCCAGCGTCTGGGCGAGCAGCGTCTTGCCACAGCCCGTGGGCCCGATCAGAAGAATGTTGGACTTGGCGAGTTCGACGTCCGAATTCTTGCCAGAGTGGTTGAGCCGCTTGTAGTGATTGTGGACCGCCACCGAGAGCACGCGCTTGGCGTAGTCCTGGCCGATGACATAGTCATCGAGGACCGCGCAGATCTCCATGGGCGTGGGCACGCCGTCGCGGGACTTCACGAGAGAACTCTTGTTCTCCTCGCGAATAATATCCATGCAAAGCTCAACGCATTCATCACAGATGAACACGGTGGGTCCCGCAATAAGCTTGCGAACCTCGTGCTGACTCTTGCCGCAGAAAGAGCAGTAGAGGGTGTTTTTCGAATCTGTTCCGCTCACCTTGCTCATTCTCTCATCCGATTCTTTTTAGTTCCTGCTCAGCGCTGGTGGCCGCCCGCCTGCGCACTCGAAATCCTTTTCCCGCTTAGCAAGTGTGAGCGACTCCTTGGGAAAGTTGCTCGACGCACAATCTGAGCATGCTATGGCGGCACTGATCAAGGATTGATTAATCCCGCGAATCCCCGTGGGGCACACCATCCCCAACCGTTTGATGACACTGCATGGATCATGCCGTGGGCGCCAGCAAGGCCCCCTCTTGGAATTTGCCGGTTAGCCCTAACGGGACCGGAGGGGGACGTCTGAGGCCTTAGGTCGCGGGCGTCTCGCCTTTGTCCGTGAGCGGATTCCGCTTGGAGATCACCTCATCCACGATGCCGAACTTCCGGGCATCCTCCGCAGACAGGAAGTAATCACGATCGAGCGTCTTCTCAACGGTCTCGTAGTCCTGGCCGGTGTGGTGGACATAGGCCTCGTTGAGCCGACGCTTCATCTTGATGATGTCCTCGGCATGCCGTTCGATGTCGCTGGCTTGACCCTGAAAGCCGCCAGAGGGCTGATGGAGCATGACGCGCGCATTGGGCAAGGCATAGCGCATGCCCTTCTCGCCCGCGCAGAGCAGCAGCGAGGCCATGGACGCCGCCTGCCCCATGCAGAGCGTCGCCACGGGCGGCCGCACGAACTGCATGGTGTCATAGATGCCCATGCCCGACGTCACCACGCCACCGGGCGAATTGATGTACATCGAGATTTCCTTCTTGGGGTTCTCCGCCTCCAAGAACAGAAGCTGCGCGGTGATCAGCGAGGCCATGTGATCCTCGATCACGCCGGTGACGAAGATGATCCGCTCCTTCAGCAGGCGGGAAAAGATGTCGTAGGCGCGCTCGCCACGGTTGGTCTGCTCGACGACCATGGGAACGAGCGTGTTCATATATGTCTCGACCGGATTGCTCATGAATGTCCTGCGTTTAGGGCTTGAGGCCGGCCGGGACCGACCAGCGATTCTGCCGGGATCATCCCCTACATATGGGGTCGGGCGACGAAACGGAAGAGGCCAGATTGCCTCCCGCGGTCCGCCCTTCAGCCTGCTCAGTCGTGCTTGTGACCGTGGTCATGATCGTGATCATGATCGTGGTGATGGTCGTGGTCGCCATCGGGATCGGCGTAAAGCTCCTCTACGCTGACCGGCTTGTCGGTCACCTTGGCCAGCTCGAGAACATAATCGACGACCTTGTCCTCGTAGATCGGTGCCCTCAACTCGGCCAACGCCTCCGGCGTGTTGCGGTAGAAGTCATAGACTTCGCGTTCTTGCCCCGGGAATTGCCGGATGCGCTCGATGAGGGCCTTGTTGACCTCCTCGTCGGTCACGGTGATCTCGTTGCGTGAGCCGATCTCCGAAAGCAAGAGACCAAGCCGGACGCGACGGGTGGCGATATCGCGATAATCTTCTTTCGCCTTGTCTTTCGTCGTGCCCTCGTCCTCGAAGGTCTTCTTCGACTGCTCTAGGTCCTTGGTGACCTGGTCCCAGATCGCCTGGAACTCGTTATCGACCAGCGTGGGCGGGAGCTCGAAGCTGTGGCCTTCGTTGAGAGCATCCAACAGCTCCCGCTTCACCTTGAGGCGCGAGGCCATGGCGCGATCCTGCTCCATGCGCGTCTTCACGGTCTCGCGGATATCAGCCACCGTTTCGACGCCAAGACTCTTGGCGAACTCGTCGTCGAGCGTGGGGGTCTCAGGGGCTGCAACCTCCTTCACCGTCACCTCGAACTGAACGGTCTTGCCGGCCAGCTTGGCCTCTGGATACTCATCCGGGAAGGTGGCCTCGATCACATTTTCCTCGCCGGCCTTCACACCCATCAGGCCATCTTCGAAGCCCGGGATGAAGCCGCCGGCGCCGAGCGTGATCGGCGCGTCTTGCGCTGTCCCGCCCTCGAAGGGCTCGCCGTCTAGCTTGCCCACGAAGTCGATGGTGACACGGTCGGCCTTCGTGGCCGCACCATCCTTGGGCTTGTAGTTCTGATTGGTGGCGAGGATCCGGTCGACCGCCTCGTCGATATCCTTTTCCGTCACCGCGGTCGTCGGCCGCTCCAGCTCGAGCGTGCTGAGGTCCATCACCTCGACCTTGGGCAGCACCTCGAAGGTGAGCGTGTAGGCCAGATCGGCGGTGCCGTCGAAGATCTGATTGATCTCCTTCTCATCCTCGGGCAGCGCCACCTTGGGCTGGAATGCCGGGCGCTCCTCGCGCTGGGTCAGGGCTTCGCGGCTGGTCTCGGCAACCGCCTGCTGCACGACCTCGGCCATCACCGAGCGGCCGTACACTTTGCGCAAATGCTCCTTCGGCACATGGCCGGGCCTGAAGCCCTTGATCCGCGCTTTGCCCTTGAGCTCGTCCAGGCGCGAGGAGAGCCGCTGCTCCAACTCATCGGCGCCGACCACCACTTTCAGCTCGCGGTGCAACCCTTCCGTATTTGTCTCGGTGACGTTCATTCGTCTCAATCCACCATCTTGCAGCGCCGCGCGGCGCTTCCACTATTTCAGACCATCCAACGGAGTTGGTTGGTGCGGGCGGAGGGAGTTGAACCCCCACGGCCGAAGCCACCAGAACCTAAATCTGGCGTGTCTACCAGTTCCACCACGCCCGCTCTCA
>Ga0307378_10004352_pt1 | contig 20242 bp, 21 predicted proteins | sample UN1MG_FD_202238 | JGI IMG/M metagenome (GOLD analysis project Ga0307378, IMG submission 202238) | Soil microbial communities from Risofladan, Vaasa, Finland - UN-1 | ecosystem: Environmental > Terrestrial > Soil > Coastal area > Acid sulfate soil | place: Finland: Risofladan, Vaasa | collected... | reverse complement strand
ACATTTTCATATAATTCCTAGATATGGCTCTGAACTTGGATTTATTGATATAGTTGGAGAAACTCGCGTTTTACCCGAAAGTTTAGATTCTGTTAAACAAAAATTGGAACGTAAAATTTATGAATTTTTAAATGAGGATTTTTTTAAGAATTTTGTATGAATTTGAAATCTATTACAGTTAGATTCTTTGAATTTAGAATGATGTTTAAGATTTAAAATTAACAGTATTCTTTTTTCACATTAATATAATATAAATAAAAATGAAAAGTTTTCTAGCTTCTCTGGTTAAATTCTAACGTGACTATTATAAAGGAATTGAAATCAATTATAAAAAAAAGAAAAAAAATGATTCTTAATTATAGAAATCTGAAGCATTTATCTTGTAGCATTTCGAATATCTGCTGCTGTTACTCGTTTACGTTTATCAGCTTTACAAACTTTAATAGCATCTTTAGTCGCTGTAGCGGCACTCGTTTCAAGAAAGTTAATAAGCTTATCTAACGCCTCTGCAGCTACAAGATCTGCTCCTTCTTTCTTCATAAGTCTGCGGATAGGTGCCTTAGCAATATATCCTTCAGATTTCTTAGCAGGTGCTTTCTTTTTAGCCATAATTATTCCTCCACTATTTAATTAGTATATTTTAGTTTATTTTTTTAGATGTTAATTATGTATAACTACACATTTCTATTATATAAATGTTATGATTGGAATCAATATCAGTATGAAAGAGCAATAAGAGATCATATTGAATCGAAAATGAGATCGTTTTATTAATTTGATATTAATTTTTCCGACTAAAAACAATTTTTTTTATTTATTAAATAGAGCCATAGTTTCTTGATTTTTTTAGGTTTTACTATAATTAATAATCCAATTGATCCAGTTGAAAATTTATTAATCATAAATTAAAATTTATTAAAAGATTAATGAATCGGGAATTAAAAAAACTATAAGTTTTACCCTATAAAAACTTGATTTCTAAGTTTTTTCAATTTTAACTGTTGTCAACAATTCGATAAATATTGTCTATTCGAAATAATTGCAAATCAATTTTTTCGATTTTTAGTAAATTCTTAAGGTTTTAAGATTAAAATTAATTTAGCTTGAAAATCTTAAATTCTAATAAATGACAGTATCATGTTTTTTTCAGATCTAAAAATTAAAATACTAAATGTTTGATTAAAGTATTATAAAAAATTTTTACAGATTTCGCTATTAGTTTTTAAAAATTTATGTCGACAAAGAAAGGACTAAATGAATCTGAAATTGAAGAAGCTCTTCAAACATTGGGATTTACGAAAAATGACTCCAAAGTATTACTTACATTGTGTGTATTCAAGATTTTAAGCCCAGCAGATATTGCAAAGCATTCGGGGGTTGATCGAGCAAGGGTTTATGATTCTTTGAACCGATTAATTGAAAAAGGCTTTATTCAGAAAGAACCCATTAAACGTGGTGCTAATTATCAAGTAATCCCTATTGAAAGAATCTTCAAGGTAATTCGGGATGAATATAAGGCAAAAATTGACGATACCCTATCACTAGAAAAGATTATCGGTGAATTGGAAATTGGAAAAGAGGAATCTGAACCACGGGTTTGGTCAATTAATTCTAGGTCGAAAATTCGGAAAAAAGTTAAAGAATTAATTATTTCAGCAAAAGAGAGGATCTTTTTTATAATTACACCTGATTTGCTTATGCAAGAATTAGGAGGTTACGATTGGGTACTAAAGGAACTTTGGAATAAGAAATTCTCTTCAGAAATCGAAATCGTTATTGCTATAAAATATAATGAACTTTTAAAAGAAGAAATTAAAAAACTATTAAAAGTCTCAGTGATTATTCATTCTATTGAAGGAGATAGTGTTATTCCCTTTGGATTATTGATAACTGATAACCAATTTCTACTTACAACCTTAGATAGTGTGCGAGAAGCGCCAGAATATACATCAGGCTTATGGTTAGAAAATGGTACTCCAAAACAGATAGTAGGATATGAACATTTGTTTAAACATTTCATTACAAGTGAATGTAAATCTATTCAACTAGTACAAAAAAATTAGATTTTTTAATTAAATTAAAAATATATTATAGTAAATTATTAGAAAAATATATAACTAAAGTCAAAAACTGTTAAATAAATCTTAAATACTATTAAAGAGATAGGGAAAAAAGTCTAATGTCTTACCGTGGAAAAGTAATTCTATGCGGAGATGCAGGAGTTGGCAAAACAAGTCTATTAGCTCAATATGTTGATGGTCACTTTAGTGAGTCATACCATCAAACTATAGGAGCAAATTTTTTAATAAAAGAAATCGATTTGAGCAGAATAATTGATAAATTAGAGTTAAAAAATCTAAAATTAAAGAATGACATAAAACAAAAGGGATTTAAGCTCTATTTTTGGGATATTGGAGGCCAAACAGATAAACTTTGGGCGAATGAATATTATTTCGTCCAAGCGGTTGGAGCCATGGTTATTTTTAGCTTAGAAAAAGTCTCTTCTTTTGATCATATAGATTTTTGGATATCAAAATTAAAGGAATTAAGTGGAGACATACCATATATAGTGGTTGGAAATAAGTTAGATTTGAAAAGAGAAATTAGTACAGAAGTAATAGAAAGCAAGCTTAGAGAATTAGGAGTTAAGTATTTTGAGACTTCCGCGAAATTGAATGATAATGTTGATAAGGTATTCGAAAGTTTATCAGTTCAAATTTTAAATACTTTTAAATAAATTCCAAATAATCTTAAATATTAAAATTTATTTTTGACTTTAATACTTACATTTTATTTTTGTTTAGAGGTTCTTTAAGAAACTATTATGAGTATTCTATTAATCCCGATTGCCCCGTTATCGAGGACAAAATCACGTCTCAGAGATTGTTTTTCAGTTGATCAACTTAGAGATTTAACAATTGCTATGTTTAAGGATCTTGGAAATACTCTAACACAAGTGAATTGTTTTGATCAAAAGATAGTTTATTGTAATACGCCTGAAATAATAGAAACTGCTAATAACTATGATTTAATAGGGATTAAAGAGGAATTAACAACTCCGCCTAAATCGTTTGATAATGTAATTAAAGATCTTAATAATATTGCAATTAAACATTTTAATGCAGAACAGACAATATTTTCTTTTCTAGATTTAATTTTAATCTCTGCTGAAAACTTCTATGAAATTAATACCCTTGTAAAAAAAAATCAGTTAGTTATATGCCCTGCAATTCATTCTGCGGGAATTTCTATCTTGGGCAGGAATCCCCCTGATGTTATTTCATCATATTTTTCTCATCCAAACAAACCTTCTTTAATTGCTTTACTTAATAATGCTTACAATAGAGGAATAGATAAAATAGCTATTTATGACTCTTTTAGAGCTGGTTTTGATATAGATATAAAACAAGATTTAGTACTCGCTTATGAGTATTTAAAAATTCTTAAATTAATGGATACAGAAGTTTTTAGATTCTTAAAGAGTAATTTAAAGTACTCTATCAAAAAAATTGACGCCAACAATAATCGATCTTTTAAAATAACAGAAAGAAAATAAGGAATTAAAATGAAAAAGTAATATTTATTTTCACTTTCTCTTTTAAGATTTCTTCTATGGAATTCTGGAATTCTTCCCTTTCGGTTTTAAGAGCAGCGAGATATCTGGTGTAATCTTTGTTTTTTCTCTCAAAATCATTTTGAATGTGTTCTAACTTCACAGTATTGGTAGATATTTCATTTTTTAACTCATCTAATTTTTGAGCGAGCCCAGCTTCTAGAATTTTTTTTTCTATTTCTTTAATTTCTTCTTTTAATTGTAAATATTTTTCAATATTTTCTTGTAATTGCTTTTCATCAAAAATTGCGTTTATTTGTTCTATGGTTTTTTGTTTAGTATCTGTTTTAAGATTTAATTTGTTCTCTTCTAAAGTATGCCGTAGTTGTACCATAAGGCTTGTGAATTGTGGTAAATCTTTTCGTTCATTAACTAACACTTTAATTGGATTTTTAATAAAATCCCTCAAATAATTTAAATCAATATTCGGAACATGAGTTGTACCTTTTTCTAATTCAAACTTAAGCTTTTTCAATGCTTTCTTAAAACCTATTTCATCATTAATCGCTAATTGTAATTGAAAAAGACTGTCCTTTTCACTTTCCAATTTCTTGAAAAGTTTATTTTTTTCTAAATCTAACAAATTTGAATTTAATTCTTCTTGTTTTCTATTGCGTTCCTCTAACTCCTTTTCAAACTCATCTAAGTCCAACTTCGCATGCTCAATATTTTCTTTAAGGTGAAAGAGTTTTGGCAGCTTTTTAAGGAAATTTTCAGCATTTTTTACATCGGTATACTTCTTTCTTAAAAATTCGTCTAAAACTGCTTGTTTTTTACCTAATTTGCGAGTAATATAATTTAATTCTTTAATTTCTGGTTGGACTTCTTTATGAAACTTGGGTAAAGATTTTCTAGCAATTTCGTTAATACTTGTAAATAATTTTTTAATAGAATTTAGCAATTCCATTGTATTATCATAATTTATTTCCTTTTCAGGAATTTCTATCTCTTCAATTTCTTTTCTAATTCTGTCTGAGAAAAAATTTAATGATCTTTGAGCTTTTTGATCGATCTTTTCCTTACCTGTCTCTAAAAAGTGATCTAAACATACTTTTATTTCAATTAAATTCTCTCTAATCTCAGTAATCAATTTTTTGATCGCTTTCCTTAACTTAAAGAATTGAGATTCGAGCTTCTCTTTGTAAAATTCTTCGAAATCCTCTAGATCTTTTTCTATCATTTTAATTTCTATTAGGTTTTATTTTATTGCCTTAATAATCTTTCTACCATCCATATATTTTTGGAGTACTTCTGGTATTGATATTGAGTGATCCTTGTTTTGATAATTTTCAAGGATACAACAGATAGTGCGTTCGGTTGCTATTGCAGTTGAATTTAAGGTATGTACGATTTCTTTCGTTTCTAGAGACCCAACTTTTCCCATACGAATTTTTAATTTTCTTGCTTGATAATCTAAACAATTACTGCAAGATATTAATTCTCGATATGTTTCTGAAGAAGGAAACCATACTTCTAAATCATACTTCTTTGCTGCATTATCATTTAATTCTCCAGAAGCGATGTTAACAATTCTGTAATGTAATTTTAATTCCTTGTAAATCTCTTCCGCATTTTTAATCAATTCCTCATGATAATTCCATGAATCTTCAGGTTTACAAAAAATAAATTGTTCTACTTTTTCAAACCGATGTACCCTAAAAATTCCTAAAGTATCTTTTCCATGTGAGCCCGCTTCTCTTCTAAAGCATGAAGAGATCCCGGCATATTTAATTGGTAGTCTTTCTGGGTCTATTATTTCATTATAATGATAAGCAGCTAAGGGCTGTTCAGATGTCGCGATCATATATAAATCCTCATCCTGTATTTTATATAATTGCTCTTCAAAATCTGTCAATTCTGCTGCTGCTTTCATCACTTCATATTTTATGAAGAAGGGAGGCCATATAGGGCTGTAATTCTTATTTATTAACTTATCTAATGCATATTTCAAAAGGGCTAAATTAAGTAAAACTAGATCTCCTTTTAAATAGAAGAATCTTGACCCCACAAGTTCTGAAGCTTTTTTAGTATCTACTCCATCAATTTTTTCAATTAAGTCAACATGAGATAACGGTTTAAAATCAAATTTTGGCGCTTTTCCAAAAGTCCTTACAATTTCATTTTCTTCTTCAGTTTGACCTATAGGAACAGATTCATGTAGAATATTTCCTACCATATAACGATATTTTTCTCGCTGTTCAAAATATTCTTCTCTTAATTTTTCTAATTCATCAATTTTTTCTTTAATTTCTTTTGACTTTTTTACTATTTCTTCTGCTTTTTTGATTTCATTTAATTTTTTCAATTCTCCAATTTTAATTGAAATTTCATTCCTCTCTTTCCTTAAATCTTGTAATTCTTGTAGCACTGACCTCCATTTAATATCGTATTCTAAAACTTTCTCAGCATTTATAGGTTCCTTAAACCTTTTTTTCTCGGACTCAATTATTTTATCAAGATTGTTTCTAAACAACTCAATGTCAAGCAAAATAAGCCTCTCTTCTTTATTATTAATTTAAATTTTAAATTTACTCAAAAATATGATTATAAAAATTGATATTATTCATGCTGAATCCTATCTGCTATAGTGGAACGTGCTAATGCGGTTCTAATCTTCATTTTGTCATAACCCACCATTTCGATAATCTTCATTATTTTTATTCGTCTTGCTTTGCCTTTTAAACCTTCTTCTAACATAAACTCTTTTGCAAAATTCTCTTTCTTATTTTCTTCTACCTCTGACATAATATTAAATAATTATTTTTTCAATAAAAAATTCACGAGAAGAATTAATTAAAGACTAAAAATGAAAAAATCGAAAATACTTATTGAAGCTTAATCAGAAAAAATAAATTAATTCCATAATTTCATAAACCAATAAGAATTGATGTAAAATTTTAAATTAACAAAAAAAATTTGGTGAAGTTTTACAAAAAGGTGAACTAATTGTCTGAGAGTCAGACCAATGTTAGAATTGGCGTTTACGTGTGTAGATGAGGGGTAAATATTGGTGCGGCTGTAGATTGCGATGCTGTAAGAGATGCTATTGAAAACCTTCCAAATGTTGTTATTGCGAGAACAAATGACTTTACATGTAGCGATCCAGGACAAAACACTATTAGGAATGACATCTTGGAACAAACCCTAAACAGAGTAGTAGTCGCTGCATGTACACCAAAAATTCATGAACCTACCTATAGAGCCGTTTTAATTGAAGCAGGATTAAGTCCTTATTATTTTCAAATGGTTAATTTAAGAGAACACTGTTCTTTTGTCCATAGAGATGACAAGAAAAAAGCAACAGAAAAAGCTATAAGATTGGTTAAAGCTGGAATCAATCGTGCACGAGAATTAGAAAATATACCTAGAAAAGAAATTCCTGTAGAAAAAGCGGTTTTAATTGTTGGAGCAGGAATTGCTGGAATGAATGCTGCTTTAGATTTAGCTAATCAAGGAATTCCCGTTTATTTAGTTGAAAAAGAACCTACAATTGGCGGTAAAATGGCACAATTAGACAGAATATATCCAACTGATGATTGTGGAATATGAGTTCTCGCACCAATAATGGTTAATGCATCAAAACACCCCAACATAAATTTATTTACCTATAGTGATGTTGTAGAGCTTAGTGGAATTCCTGGAGCCTATATGGTTAAAATCAGAAAAAATCCTCGATATATTGATGAGAGTAAATGTACAGGATGTGGATTGTGTACAACTAAATGTCCAATCAAAGTCCCTAGTGAGTTCGACAGAGGTATTGGTGAAAGAGGAGCAATTTATATTCCTTTTCCCCAAGCTGTACCGAAATTAGCTGTTATGGACAGAAGTGTATGTATTGATTGTAAAAATTGTGAACGAATTTGTCCCGCTGAAGCAATTAATTTTGAGCAAGAAACTGAATATATCGATATTAAAGTTGGAGCAATAATTATTGCGACAGGGTGGGATGAATATCCAATATGGAAATCTAACGAATATAATTATGGATTTTATCCCGATGTGATTACACAAATAGAGTTAGAAAGACTTTTAAGTCCTATTGGACCAACTGGAGGACATGTATACCGAATTTCCAATGGAGAAACACCAAAAACCGTAGTAATGATTCAATGTGTTGGTTCTAGGGATGTCAATGCTAATTCATATTGTTCTTTTGTTTGCTGTAGTGTGGCGCTTAAAAATGCCCAATTACTCAAACAAGAATATCCAGAAATGGATGTGATTATGTTTTATATTGATATTCGAACAACTGACAAGGGAAATGAAGATTATTACAGAAAAATAAGAGAAACTGGTATCAGAATGATAAGGGGAAAAGTAGGCGAAATAATAGAGGATAAGAAAACTAATAAGTTAAAAGTTAGAGCATATTCGTCTTTAACTAGTGAGATAGTAAAGATTGACGCTGATTTAGTTGTATTATCTACAGGAATGATTCCTTCCAAAGGAACTGAAGAAATGGTCGAGGTAATGGGATTAAGTAAAGGTCCAGGAGGATTTCTTTCAGAAATTCATGGATGTCTAAGCCCACAAGAAACGAAAGATATTGGAATTTATATCGCTGGATGTGCTGCTGGACCAAAAAATATTCCATATTCAGTATCTTCTGCTTTAGCTGCTGCAAGTAAAGTTGCTACTATTTTATCTCATGACACAATAAAACAAGAATTAATTATTGCTGAAGTAAATGAGGAATTATGTATGGGATGCTATAGATGTGAGAAACTTTGTTTCTATGAAGCAATAAAAGTTAATGAGCATGAAATCGCTGAAGTTAATGATTTAAAATGTAAAGGTTGCGGTGTATGTGTATCTTCTTGCCCAGCAAGAGCTATTGACTTGAAATATTATCGAGATAAGCAATTTGCTCAGGAACTTAAGGGTATTGGCAGTAGTGAATTAGAAACTGTAGAAAGAATTCCTGAGAGTATTGAAGAATAAACAAATTAGAGGTTAAAAAGAATGTCTATAAAAAAGGATAATAATTCTAGAAGAATAGTTGCTTTTGGTTGTGATAAGTGAGGGTATTCCGCTGCAGATTTAACTGGTGTAACAAGAAAGTCATACTCTACAGATTTTCATCTCATTAGAGTAAGATGCACTGGAAGAATAGGAATACATTTAATTATGGAAGCTTTCTTAAATGGTGCTGATGGAGTTGCAATAATTTCTTGAAAAGAAGGTGAATGTGAATTTGGAAATGGTAATATTAATACATATGAACATACACTTACTTTAAAGAAATTGTTAAAACATGCAGGTATTTCTGAAAATCGAATTCAACAATATTTCTGTTCAGCAGCAGAAGTTGAAAAATTTATAGGTTCAGTTGGAGATATTACAGCTAAAATTAATGCACTCCCTCCTCTGCCAAAATTCAATCCGAAATAGTATGAACTTTTCAAGAAAATCATAGTTGAAAAGCAACTAGCCCCTTGCTCGGGTTTTCGGAAAAATTTATAATTACAATAATTTAAAATGATTATGGGTCTTGAAGAAAATTTTTCATGGGAATTTTTAAAAAATGTAGCAGATGCTTTAGATTCATATAGAATTCGAGCACTAATAGATGCTAAACAAGATATTTTAAAAGCGGGAATATATGATGAACCTCAATATGATACTATCCTTTATAGAATGTTAGATGAAGAAAAGCTAAAATATTCCCTATTTAATGATTTAAAAAATAATTCTAAAAATAATTTAAAAACTCTAATTAAATTTTCTGATCTTAACTCTATTGAGTTAAGTAAAACACTGTGTTTGCTAGAATTACTTAAAAATGAAAAACTAATATTTCTTGAAGAATTAGTTGATGAAATTGAAGGAGATGAAAATAATCCTGCTAAATTCATCTTTAAAGATTATTCAATAAAAATTAATGATGGTCCAATTTCAAAATTAAAACCTATATATGAACCAGTAAAAGTGATTTTTGATTCTAAAATTTGTTCTGGTTGTGGTTTGTGTGCGGGAATATGTCCTGTGAATTGCCTTCATATTTATAATGGTTTTGGGAAAATTGATGAAGATAAGTGTATTCGTTGTGGACTGTGTTATTTTGTTTGTCCAAGAACTTTTTTACCCATGAAAATTTTAAATATGACACAAGAAAAAGCTTCTAAGATTAAAGAATATGAGAAGATTGGATATTTTCTTGAAGCCTATTCAGCAAGAACAAAAATAAAAGAAATTTCGGTAATATGTCAAGATGGAGGAATTTCAAGTACTTGTTTACATTATCTTTTTGATAAAAATGAAATCGATTTTGCGTTAGGAGCAAAAATGAGTAATACATTATGGCGACCTGAACCAGTTCTACTAAAGAATAAGGAAGACATCCTATCAACAGCTGGAACTAAATATGTAAACAATCCTAACTTGCAAATACTCAATCAAAAGGAACTAAAAAATAAAAAAATCGCGGTAGTAGGAGTTCCTTGTCAAATGCAAGCAATTTTAAAATCCGAGCTTTACAATATTGGAGTCCCCTCCTTAAATACTATTAATTATAAAATTGGAATCTTCTGTATGGAATCCTTTTCTTATGAGTCACTTTTAGAAATATGTAAGAAATTGAATATGGATATTAAGAATGCAAAAAAAATGGATATCAATAAAGGAAAGTTCTTTATATATACAAAAAATGAGGAAGAATTAAACATCCCGATTAAAGAAATCTCACACTTAGCTCGAGAAGATTGTGAAATTTGTTATGATTTAACCTCTGAATCAGCAGATATTTCAATTGGATCAATAGGGTCTCCATCAGGATGGAATACGGTACTTATTAGAACTGAAAAAGGAAAAAAACTCTATAATAAATTGATTGAAAACGACTTAATTGAGTCGAAGCCTATAGCGGAAGTGAAACCGGGTCTACCATTATTACAAAAAATCGCTGGTTCTAAAAAAAGTAAAAGTATTAAACACATTAATTCAAAAAAAGAAGAAAATGAAAGAGTACCGAATTACTAGGTAATTTTATTTAAAGAAATTTGCTAATTCTATAATTTATCCTTAGGTAAAACCAAAAATTTAATATTAAATTCTGTATTTACTAACATTAAATCATAGAAGAAAATATAATACTAATTGATTGAGTTCATATGAGTTCTATATCTGCGGTTCGACCTAAAAATTTCCGCGAAAAGGTGTTTTTTCGTAAATTAAGATCCCAAGTAGATGGAAATGCTAAAATTGAACATGGATTAACAGAAATTAGTGGGATTGGTAGAAGATTCGCTCAAGTTATTACTAAATTGGCGGGAATCGACCCAAATTTAAGGATAGGGGCAATTTCTGAAAAAGAGTTGAATAGACTTGAAGAAATTATCTTAAATCCTATTGAAAATGGCGTTCCTAATTGGATGGTAAATCGACCAAAAGATTTACGTACTGGTGAAGATCTTCACATCATAGGAAATAAATTAGAAATTACCGTTAAACGAGACATTGACAGAATGAAGAAAATTAAAAGCTATAAAGGGGTTCGTCATCACTTAAAATTAAAAGTTCGCGGACAACGAACTAGAAGTACTGGTCGTCATGGATTAGTTATTGGTGTCGTACGAAGGAAAAAAGGCCAACAACAATAAAGGGTGGAAAAATGGGAGATCCAAGACGTTTAAAGAAGAAATTTAAGAAACCAAAACATCCATTTCAAAAAGAACGAATCCAAGAAGAACTCGGATTTTTAGGTAAATATGGACTTAGAAACAAACGAGAATACTGGAAAATGCGTACAATGCTGGGAAACTGGCGTAATCTCGCTCGACAATCTAGATCCTTATCTAAAGAGCGAGCTGTAGAAGTTCAGCAGACATTAATTCGCAAATTAAATCGATTGGGAATTATTGGACCAGAAGCTGAGTTTGAAGATGTCCTACTTCTTACAGTAGAAGATTTATTAAAGAGAAGATTACAAACTCTTGTTTATGAAAAAGGATACGCAAGTACTGTATATCAAGCAAGACAATATATCACCCATGGCCATATACAAGTCGGAGGAAAAAAAATTAATGCTCCTTCTTATATTGTAAAAAAGGATGAGGAAGCTCTTATTCTCTTCGCTCCTAAGAGTCCATTTACAGCAGCAAAAGAAAAAAGTTAATGGTGAAAAAAAGTGAGTAGAGAAGAAACTAAATGGGCAATTGTGCATATATTCAGTTCTTATAATAACACCCTCGTAACTGCTACGGATCTTTCGGGTGCGGAAACGCTTGCAAAATGCACTGCTGGAATGGTCGTTAAAGCTAGCCGAGATGAATCATCTCCATATGCAGCTATGCAGTGTGGCTTTAGAGTAGCTAACGACCTAAGAGATAAAGGTATTAAAGGGATTCACATTAAAGTTAGAGCACCCGGCGGAAATAGATCACAAACCCCCGGTCCTGGAGCTCAAGCTTGCATTCGCGCTCTCGCACGAGCTGGTCTACAAGTCGGGAGGATTGAAGAAGTAACCCCTAGATCACATGACCACTGTAGGCGCAAGGGAGGTCACAGGGGCCGTAGGGTATAAAAATCTCTTAGGAGATTGCTCTTTTTAAAGAGATAGCGAATTTATTCATTTGAATTTAATTTTTCTTTATTAAAGAATCTTTTCATAAACTTTTCTTTTTGTTCAAGATACCAATTAATATAATCATGCTGTCTTCTATCTTCTTCACTTCCCATAGGGTGATACCAGATAAATCCATCTTCTTTTTATCAGAAATTCTCCTTCCTTTATTAAGATATCTCTTAGCAGATCTAAGATTTTAAGGTTTCAAGAATTTCATCAAAGTGATTAAAACCAATAGAAAAATGCCCATCATTAGGATAGAATTTTCCCTTACAATTAGGAATTAACTCACACATTTTGCGTCCCATTGAAATAGGAACGTTCACATCTAGCTCACCATGCCATATATATACCTGAAGATCTGGAGAGATCTCTTTTAATTCAAACCCCCATGGTTTTGCATATATCTTATTTTCAAGTGCTGAACCATCTGGTCCAGAACGGAAAGCTTCTTTAAAATCTTCTATAATTATATTTAAATTTTGAGGATCTTCTAAGAATTTTCTATCTGGTTCGGGAAGTTTTTTAACCATTTTTTCTATAGATTTTTGAACTTTTTCTGGGTCTCCGAATGCTTTCATTTCTGCTTTTATCAGCGGTTTTACAAGGAATGGAAATCTTCGTGCGATAAAAAGACCAATGCGATTCGATCGCATCATCCCATTCTTAGACATATTAACTGGTCCCAACCCAGCAATTATTCCACAACTCGTTAACCTTTCTGGAATTTTATAAGCACATGCAGCCACGTAAGGTCCTCCACCTGATATCCCCATAGCAGCAAACTTATCTAACCCTAAGTGATCAGCGAGTTTAACAACATCATTTGGCCAATCTAAAAGAGTCCGTTCAGACTGGAAATCAGAAAGACCAAATCCTGGACGATCAATAGTTATTATACGAATTCCATATTCCTTTGGCTTTTCACCAAATAATTTAATTTCAAGACGAGAACCGGGATCTCCATGGAAATGAAAAATTTGTTTACCATTTAAATCCCCACTTTCAGCATACCCCAGTTTGCGACCGTCCTTTAATTCTAAAATTTGATTTTCCTTATTGGATTCAACCATAGCTTATAATTAGACTTTTGATGTTTATAAACTTAAGTGTTTTCTTTGTTTTTTAGAATCATTGATGCTAATGAATTTTTAACATTTAATTATCTTTAACATCGGAAAGAAATATATTAGTGAAATGTTTTTAAATACTTAAAGAGATATTTTAAGACATAATTAAATTAAATCATTCAAGTAATCCTTCATGAGTGAAGAAGAAAAGTTCGAATCTATTGTTCAAGAGATTAAGGATATTTATTTATACTTGATACAAGGAGAACCAACTCCCGATGATGAAATCACTGCTCGAGTGAAACTAATTGAGAAGATACAATCTCTTAAAACTCTAAATTCCTTCCAAATAGAATCTAATATGAGTCTTATCGAAGATTCATTGAATAAGTTAGACAGTTGGGATACTTTAGAACTTTGGTTTGTCGAATCTGAATTACCTGATTATATACAAAAAATAATAAATATCACTGGTGAAGCTCCTGAATTTCAACCTGAAGAAGAAGCCAAAGAATCCCCAACTGCTCGCTTCCATGAAGATTTAGAAACTGCTAGATTTGATATTGATGAAATTGTAGGGAAGGTTTCTGAACAATTTAAAGGAGAGATAAATGATCTTAAACATGAGATTGATGGCTTAAAACTCGAATTAGAAAGGAAAGATGAGACTCTTAAGCACGTCTCTCAAATGAAAGTAATAAAAAAGATTACACCAAAAAAAGATGTGAAGTTACCTCCACCGAAAATTAAAATTCCTGTTATTAAAAAACCTGAAAAAGCTCCTCACATTAAAGCACCTATTAAGCGTGAAGCAGAAAAACCTATTGAAAAGATCGGAGTAACATCTATGAAACAAGTACAAATGAGAATTGAAGAGGAGTTAGAAAAATTAAAAGTTCCCTCTATTTTTGAAAAAAAACCAAAGATTGAACAAGCAGAAATTCCTAAATCTGAAGATTTAAAACCTATATCAAAATTATCAGAACCAAAAATTATTTCAGAACTCTCTAATGAACTAGAATCAGTTCTGGGAATTTTAGAAGAATCAGATCAATCTCAAGATAAACCAATTTCAAAAATGATTTCAGAACTACCAAAAAAACCGGAATCAATTGCTAAAATCCTTAATGAGTCCGAAGGATCTAAAATACTTCCAGAACCTTCCACGTTTACTAATATGCCCAAAAAACCAAAAAAAAGTTCATTAATCTCTGAAATTATAGAGATAGATGTCTCAGAAGAAGAAAAGGATGTACCTTTTACTATTAAGAAACCTAAAGTTGTTGAACAACCTGAAATTCCTACAAAACCTAAAATTACTTCAGTAAGCATAGAAGAAGTTGAAACTGAAGAAATTAGATCAACAGGTATAGATTTATTCAATGTATTCTCATCGGTAGGAGAAAAAACAACCGAAAAATTACCTAAGTTAAACGAAACCTTTGAGTCCTTACCCATAAAACCAAAGAAAGGGACGGATGAAAAAAAGAAGAAAAAAGAAGAAAAAGAATTTATAAAGAAACCTGATGCAAAACCATTTATTGAGTTTGGTGCATCAAAACCAGAAATAACTAGTTACAATGAATCTGAGCAGACTGTTACAGACCAATTTCCTAAGGATAAGGATTCCTTATATCAAGAATTAATTGCTCTTGAGGGTAAACGATATTCATTAGAAAAAAACTTTAATGAAATAGAAAAAAGTTATAATGCAGGATCCATCAATGATTCTGAATATCAAAATCGAAGTGAAGAACTTAGGGAGAAATTAGATAATATAACTTCAAGAATAAATAAGATAAGAAGAGTTATCTCGAGCTTATAATTCTTTATTGTTATGACTATTTATCTATTCTGAAAAAGGGGGGCATCTCATTTTTATGTTGTGCTGATTTCATCATACCTTTGACTCTATTTACATCATCTTTGTTTAAATCATCTAAATCTAAATTATTATCAATCCTAAAAATAATTTCATCTAACACTTCATATGTTATACCAATTTCACCTTCATCTGTTTGACCTTCCCATAATCCCGCACTTGGTGGTTTTTTAACGATTTCTTCGGGAACATTTAATAATTTAGCGACTTTTCTTACTTCACATTTATAGAGTCCTCCTATTGGTTCAAAATCAACTCCTCCATCACCATATTTGGTGAAATATCCAATTGCTAATTCGGTTCTATTACTTGTACCTGCAACAAGGAATTTCCCTAAAGACTGACCTACAAAATAAATCGCCATCATCCTTAATCGAGGTTTTAGATTTGCTAATGCCATATTATTAGATTCAAAGAGAGATTCTGTAACCTTTACAAATTCGTTGTAAGTGCTTGTTAATTCTATTTTAATAAACTTTATTTCTAATAATTTAGTTAGTTTTTCTGCATCCTTTAGATCTTGTGGGATTGATGAACAAGGTAGTCCTAATCCAATAATATTCTCCTTTCCAAGAGCATTAACACATAAAGACGTGGTAACTGCGCTATCAATCCCTCCACTAATCCCTACTACTATACCTTTAACCTTTGCAGAATTTACATAATTTCTTATCCACTTTTGAATTTCAGAGATAGTCTGTTTATAATCCAGTTTTCGCATATTCTTTATCAAAAATGTTTTTAATTAAAACCATTTTATTTTAGCATAAACTTAAAAGATAAAATTATAATAAAAATTTTATAATTATAAAAATAAAAATACTAACTTAATTTATTCTACTAGAAGAAAATTAAATTTATTTTAATGATTTAGAATGAGTGAGGAATTTAAAACAATAGTAGATTCTTCTTACGATAATGGAATACCATTATGGATTTATACTACAGATTACATTTATGGTATAGTACCAACTAGCGGTGATAAATGGTTAGAAGTATCTTATACATTCGAAGATCCTGATGAGCCTTTAATGAAAGGAGAGAAAGGTGCAGATTTTGCGTATCAATTAATGATGGAAGAGATTTCCAAAGGTGTTACTTTTTATATTGAAGATTTAAAAGTGCCTTTACTAAAAGAATTTGCTGGAGGCACTGGAAAATCGAGTTCTGATTTAATTGCTGTAGTAATTGAAGAATTAATTAATAATACTTCAAAATACACGAACAATACTGATTTTCTAATTAAAAGTAAAGATGAATTAGGCAAGTTAAAAGAGAAAGTATAGAAATGTATATTTTTTAAATATATAAACCACCTCGTTGTGGATGCCTTTTCGAGAATTCTTTATCAATTCGCCTTCCTAATGCATTTCCTATATTAGGATCTCGTTCCTTGACTAATTCTTTTAAATAATTACCATGTTCTTGGGAAAATTTTTCAATACCAGAAGCAATAATGTTCTGATCTATCTTTATTGGGACTACCATTCCAAATAAGCGAAGCATGTCGTTTGGGGACATTCTTTTCCCTATAGTTTCGTCAATATCCTTGTCCAAATTTCTTACAACTGTGCCCATGCTTAAAGCAGAATAAGGACTCAATTGTTTTGATTTTAACCAAAAAGCATTGGGTTTCTTTGTTATAAAAGTATCAGAATTTCCTTTATCATCCTTTGATCCTATTACTCTCCAATCCTTAGGGTCATTATCATACTCTTTTTTCATTTTTTTCACAACTGAACTTATTGGAGTAACTCCGTAATAGTCTTTTTTTTCCTTTTTATCACTCGTCATAGTCTCTATTATATTAAGTTAATTTAACTATAAAAATATAACAAAAATACCATATAAACAATAAAATATTTTAGATTGTAAATTATAGATGATATACAAAAGAATTTTGAAAATCGAGAAATGGTATATCACAAAGATCTTAACAAATTCAAGGAATTCATTGGATTATTCGATAATTCTATAAAAACTAATGATTTTCAGCAGTTAAATAAATTATTCCCATCAATCGAAGAGGTTGAAGAACAATTCTTAAGTGGTTACCATAAACGAAAAAAAGAAGGTACCTTTTATACAAACAAAGAAATCTCAGATTTTATGGTAATTGAAACACTAATTTGTTTACTTAATAAAAAATTCAATTCTGATTGTTTGGATTTCAAAAAGATTGAAAATATTAAGGATATTTACAAATTTGACATTAAATTTAAACAAAAATTAAAAGAATTGTTATTAAATATTAAAATTTGTGATCCTGCATGTGGTTCAGGTGAGTTCCTATTAAGTTCTGCTAATATCATTTTTACTATTATCAAAAAACTAAATTCAAAAATACCTGTAGCTAATATCAAGGATCAATTATTAAATAACTTATTTGGGTATGATATTAATGAATATGCGATTAAATTAAGTATATTAAAACTTCTTAAATGGTATCAAAATAACTCAGATGACAGTATAAAAAAACCAATATCAATATTGAAGTCAAATTTAAAATTACGCAACAGTCTTACAACTTCGAATTTTCCCAAATTTGATATAATTATAGGAAATCCCCCTTATGGGAATATTCTAACCAAAGAAGAGAAAGAAATTCTAAAAAAAGAAAACATATTTTCTAATGATATTTACTGTGCTTTTTTATTAAAAGCTTTAGGGTGGAGTAATGAAATTATAGGTTTATTAGTTCCAAAAAGTTTCCTTCTGCGACAAGGTTACAATTATTTTAGGCGAGATTTACTTTCTAAAGCAAATATATTAAAAATCTTTGATATTGGATCCAAGATGTTTAAAACTGCAACGAACGAAGTACAAATAGTAATATATGTAAATAAAAATGAACCTAAAAGAAGAGATTTAGATGTTTATGATTATCCAAAAACTAAGATTATTACTTATCCAAACCAATATGTAGATTCTTTAAGAATTTGCTTTAATTTAAATTGCCCTTTATGCTTAAAATCTAAAAAATTATATGTTTATACCTTTAAGAAAAAATGTCCCTTTTGTGGTTCAGATACGTTCGAAATGAATCGGATTAGAATTAAACCAAATGAGCAAATATATGAATTAATTGAAAAAATTGAAAAGGTCGGAGATTTAAATTATTTAAATCCTGTAAATTTTCCCAAAATGATTAGAGGAGAAGAAGAAAAAGGACTTAAGGTCGTAAAAACAAAATTAAGAAAAGATACAAATGGCTCTTGCTTCTTTATTAGCGCGAGAAACGATTTCAATTATTATAATTTCAGAAAGATTAAATCATTTAATATTGAAGAAGTTGATCCAAAGATCTTAAAAGGTAATAATTATGAATATTATAAACAGCGAAAATTGTTAATAAAACATAATAATATTATCCCGCAAGCGATTTATACTGAAGATAATGTGTGCTTTACATCATCAATTTATTCATTACTCCATAATAATTCTGATGAATTAAAATACCTTTGTGCTGTTCTTAATTCAAGCTTAATTCAGTTTTATTGTATCTATGGTATAAACAATCAAAAAGATACTACAATTAATTTAAATCAATATATGATTAGACATTTACCTATCGTCATTGTTAATAATGTAATTAAAATGAAGATCGTAGAAAAAGTGGACGCAATAAATAATTTATTAATTATGAACAATCTAATTAAAAGTGAAAATGTTCATCGTTTGTTAAAAGACATTGATGACATAATCTTTAACCAATATTCAATAACAGAAAAAGAAAGGAATTTGATAATCTCAGAAGTAAGAAACCAAATTAAACATTTTAGATTGTTTTATAATGATTAATTTTTAATTGTTTATTGTTCTATTAATTTAAAACAAAAATCGCACTTATTGTCTCCTAAGCCCATTGCTTTATTTCGTTCAAATTTTATTTTTGGATTGAATTCTTCAAAAGCTGCTTTATAAAAGGGAAAACACATGTTATTGCATATTAATGGGATTCGGTCTTGCCGTTCTGGATTTCTATCCATTATTGCTTTATAGGGACACTCCTTTATATCGATGACCACTTCTAAGGCAGAAATTCGATTAACTTTATATATCCAACCTTCTATAGACCATCTAAACGTGATTATTTCGATTAGATCATTTAGAGTATTTGTTTCAATACTTAAATATTGCTTAATCCTTCTGAAAATGATTCTCATAAGCCTTATCCAAACAGCTTTATCAATTTTTAGAGCAGTATTCCATCCTACTTCTTTTTCTGCCTCTAACATCCACACACCATCCATAGTAAAGAAGTTCTTTTCAAAATAAAACAACTTATCCGCATCACTCACTTTTTTCATAACAAATCCCAATATTAATCGTAAAGTTATTTAGGAAAATGAATACTTATTATTATAATATCAAGAAATAAACGCCCCTAAAAAAGTCTTGCGATAAAGATCAATGTGAATAGATTTTTGATTCTTTATTAAATATCCTTATCCTTATTATTAATTTCAATTAATACATTTCTTAAGTTTATAATTAAGCATCCCATAATCTTTATATATGAAGAATTTTTATCTCAAATTAGATAAGACTAAATAATAATAACTTTTAATTATAATTCGTAAAATAATATTGCTTTAAAGTAAAAAGATATTGAGAAATTATTAATTTATATCACATTTTAATCCCATATGATAATTTGGTCATAGAATAAAGAGGGAAACAAAAAGTGGAACTTATAATACTAGGCTTATTGTTAAGTTTTCTTGCAGGATTGTGTACCTCAATTGGCAGTTTTATTGCAATTTTTCTTAAAAAACCAAGCCCAAAATTTATATCATTTATTATGGGATTCTCTGCGGGAGTTATGATCCTAATCTCTTTTGTTGAATTACTTCCAGAAAGCATAGAAACAATTGGTTTCGAAATGGGACTTTTGTTTTTCTTTATAGGAATGATAATAATGTTTATCATTGACGTAGTAGTTTCCCATGAATATGAGTTTGAAGACTCAATTGAAATTCTAATAAATACTAATGGTCAGTCTAAACCACATCTTCATTATGGGCATCGAAATAGGTATCGTCACCAGCACCATGGTGAAAAAAAAGATGTTAACCTGGTAAAGTCTTCAATATTTATATTCTTTGGAG
>Ga0307378_10004351_pt1 | contig 20242 bp, 17 predicted proteins | sample UN1MG_FD_202238 | JGI IMG/M metagenome (GOLD analysis project Ga0307378, IMG submission 202238) | Soil microbial communities from Risofladan, Vaasa, Finland - UN-1 | ecosystem: Environmental > Terrestrial > Soil > Coastal area > Acid sulfate soil | place: Finland: Risofladan, Vaasa | collected... | reverse complement strand
TGCCAACGCAGGCGACCCGACTGACCCGTTCACCAACGTCAGTCTGACGACGCTTCCCGGCCTCTCCGACGTGCTGGTGGAGACCACGCGTCTGGGAGTGGGCGTCGATTACCTGCTGGCCGACGACGTCGGCTGCTTCTTCCACTACGACTACTACCAGTGGGACGAGAAGGCCGGCAACGGCGAGACCGGCCGGGCCCACATGCTCCTGACCGGAGTTTCGGCGCGGCGTTGATTCCGCGGGCGGATCGAGTCACCCGCATAGTCAAAAGATCCCCCGGCGGCCCCATCCACTTGCGAATGGGGCCGCCGGTTTTTTTCCCAAAGCAGCCGTCTCGTTCCGCGATGCGATAGGCGATCACCGGGGCCGTTCGAGTATTTCCGGAAGCTCCACTTCGGGCGCGGCGACGTTCAACTCGCCGCACAGCTCGGACAGATTCTTGGCGAGCTGGCGGGCAAGGGTATTCGCGTAGTGGATGTTGTGGATCCCGTTTCCGGCACGCAGGAAGTCGAGATCGTCTTGCAGCACGTCCAGCTCCGCCGGCACCTCGGCGGCTCGCTTTGCGCCGAGACTGGCCGATCCCAAAGCCGCGCGAACGCGTGAAATGGCGGATTCGATTTCGGACGACGACGCTGTCAGTTGGGTCTGGTAAGTGTGGAGTTCCTCGGTGGAAAAGGCTTCATGGCACATGGAGCAGATCGCGGCCGACCCCTTCTTCACGGTCCCGAAGGTCGAGTCCATCAACTCGTCGCGGTGGCAGGTGCGGCATTCGACTCGACCGGCCAACATGCCGCCGGCGGCTCCCGGAACGGTCTTCGCGCCGGTTCCCAAGAGCATCTGAACCTGCTCATGGTGATGATCGGGGTGGCAAGACTTGCAGTCGGACGCGGCGTGCGCCATTTTCTCCTGGTCGAGCGAATGCTCGATCGTCAGATGGCAGTCGAGGCAGTCGACCTTGTGATCGGTGACGTGCGTCTTGTGCATGAACTCGTGGTCGTCGATTCGCTTCAGGTCGTCTTGCCGGTTGTGGCAAACGCCACATCGCTCCTGGGGGACTTCTCCCTCTCCGCGGATCAGGTCCCGGTGGCAGTTGTGGCAACTGATTCTTCTGTCGAGCACGCTTTGGTGGTCGAACGTGATGTTCCCGCCGAGGTCGAATTTTTCCTTGGGAATGGCGTGACATCGCGTACAGGTGCCGAAGCCCGCGTTGAACTCCTGTCCCTTGAAATGGCAGAGGAAACAGGTGGACTTGGTCACCGTCATGTGCTGGCTGCCCTGAACGATCTGGTTGTGGCAACTGGTACAGCGCAGGGTCCCCCAGCGTCGCGCGCCTTCCAGGTGGGAGGTGTGGTCGAAGGGGATTCCGTGGTAGTCGACCTTGCCGGAGAGCAGCCGCGTCTCGTGGCAGCCCGAGCGGAGGCAGCTTGCGTCGGGGATCTCCGCGGCGGGGCGGGGACCTTCGCTGGCGGTGACGTACTTGGCAAGCTGGACCAACCCCAGCAGCTTGCCGCGGACCTTTCCTCCCAGGCCGGGCGCGAAGTGGCACTCGATGCAGGACACGTCTTTGTGGCTCGATTCCTGCCACGACTGGTAATAGGGTTCCATGTTGTGACAACTGCGGCAGAACTGCGGCCGTGAGGTATACCAGGCGGCGCCGGCCGTCAGCAGCAACAGGATCACCAGAAAACCGCCGAACAAGATCGCCGACCGCACAAGGACCACGCGGAGCGTTGCCCAGACCGCCTTGCGGCTGGGCAGGTGCGGAAGCCAACGCCGGAGCTTCTCCGAGAGGCGCTTTCGGTCGTCGGTTCCTGAAGGACCCGGAGAATCTGGATTGCTCTCGCTCATCGTGTTCTCTCGATTATCAACTACCTCCCAGGGCAGCCAGCAGGATTCCCGCCAAGAGTCCCAACCCCACCGTCAGCGCCACGGTACCGCCAAGCTGGATGAACCGGAGGGTCCGCCGGGCAGGTACCGTACCTCGCATCGCGTCCAGCTTGCCTTCGCGACGCATGCGCTCGAAGAATTCGGGACGCTCGTCCTCGAGTTCTTCCTCGCTGACCAACCCGGCCAACACGACCATGTCCATGGGGAACTTCTCGGGGCGGAGGTGCGTGTTGAAGAAGTGGATGGCGAAGATAAAGCCGGTGGCCAAGAGCGCTTCCTCGGAATGGATGATTTTCGCCAGGTTGAGGACCTCGCCCGGGAAGAACAACGTGAAGAAACCGGGAAACCAGCGGACCAATCCGGAAGAACCGATGATGGCCACCCCCCAGAAAACGGCCCAATAGTCGAACTTCTCCCAATACGTCCAGCGCTCGAAATGCGGACGCGGGCCCAGCCCGAAGAACCACCGAAACATCCGCCCCAGATCCAGGAAATCCCTCGCGTTGGGTACGGGCGAATCCGGCCCGAACAGGATCGTCTTCCAGGCGACGCTTCGGCCGCGAAGTTCCGCGATCTTCTTCGCCACCCACACCAGGTGCGCCACGAAATAGAAAACCGTCAGCACCGCACAGACGTGGTGCCAGACCTTGGTGGAATCGAAGCCGCCCAAGGCCCTGGCCACCGCTTGGGCCCAGGGCTGATTGCTGTACATCAACGGCAGGCCGGTCAGGGCCAGCCCCAGGAAAGAAACGATCACGACCACGTGGAGCGAGCGATGGGTCGGCTCGAAACGGACGTAAGCGATTCTCCCGGGAACAAGTCGTTGGGGACGCCCGTGACGGAGCGTGTCGAACAGCGAGCGGAAGAACCACAACACGGTGTGCAGCCCGAAGAAGCCGAAAACGGAAAACAACAGCGTCTTCATCGCCCTGTCGACGAAATGCTGCAACGGATAGCGATCGGCGTCCGCGGGATCGGCGTGGGGGAGGAAATCGGTGAACTTTTTGCTCGCCCCCGGATGGCAGTGCTGGCACGTGGCCACCCGGTTCGGCCCGGCGGCCAGTTGGGATTCCGGGTTGTCGATGGGCAGGATGTCGTGAGCCCCGTGGCAATCGGAACACTTGGCGGCCGGCCCGTAACCCAACTGGGTCAACTGCCCGTGCGTGGTCATCTTGTACTGCTTGGACAGGTTCTTGTGGCAACTGCCGCAACGGGTGGGCGAATCGATGCGGAATTCCCTGGACTTCGGGTCCGGCAGGTCGTGTCCCTCGTGGCAGACCGTGCAGCTTGGTTTCAGCTTCTTGTCCCCGCCCGGTGCGACCCGATCCGACAACTCTCCGGGGCCGTTGCCCCGGCCGTGTACGCTCTTGGCCAGCCGTTCTTCGATCCCGTGGTGGCACTTTCCGCAGGTGTGGGCCACGTTGCTGACGTGCAGCGTCGAGCGGTCGTCCGCCGCCGGGTGATAAATGCCGTGGGCCCCGTGGCAACTGGAACAGACCGCCGTGACCATCAGGCCCGACGCGTACAGGCCGTTGCCATGTACGCTGACCTTGTACTCGTCCGTATATTTTTTCAGATCTTCATATTTATTCAGATCTTCTACCTGCTCGTGACAGCCGCCGCAGGTGTCCACCTGGTGCTTCATGAAGACGGACGAGTCGTTGTGATCGACGGGGAGCATGCCGTGCGAACCTTCCGTGTGGCAGGCGCCGCACTGCATCGGCGTCCGCAGGCCCTCCGCATCCTTCTCACCCAGCTTGCTGTGCACTTCCCCGTCGCTGTATAAAGCGTCGAACTGCTGCGTGTGGCAGTTGCCGCAGGTCTGCATCTTGTTGGCCGCAAAGACGGGCGAGCGGGCGTCGTCAGACGGCCGCAGGCTGTGCTGGTCCTGCCCGTGGCATCCGCCGCAGCCCATCGGTTCCTCCAGATCCTCCGCGGTCTTCACAACGGCCTTGGCATGGGCCCCTTGGCCGAAGGCGGACGATTGACCCTGATGGCAATGGGCACAGAGCTGTCGTATTTCCGCCAGATCGCGAAAGCCGGCCTCTTCCGCGTGGGCGTCACCCGGCCGAAAACTGCTCGGGTCGCCTCCGTGGCAGTCGGAGCAGTTAACGCCCTTCTTCCAGTGAACGTCCACCGCCAGGCGGTCCTTGGCCACAAACAGGTGCTTTTGCTCTTCTTCCCAAAGTTCAGGATCCGTGTGACATATCGCGCAGAGATTCTCGTCTTCTGAAAGCTGGGAGCCTTCCCGCGGCGGGAGGGACACGGATGGCTCGGCGACTTCGGCCGGCTCGGGACTATCCGCCGATGAAGGATCGGTGGCCGGCTCGGAATCTGCCGTTGGTTGCGAGACCACCGTGGGCTGGGCAACTAAATAGCCGCCGGCAACCACCATGGGCAATACCGGCAACAGCGTCCAAAGGAGCTTATTCATCCTTCATCCCTTTCGGGGCGTCTCTTGATGGAAGAGGTTTCCCAGCGTGGTCCTCCAGCTTCGCAATCTTATCTTTGTAACCCTGCAAAGTATACTATGCAAGGGGCTCAAGGCGCTTGCGTTTGCCCGTGCGCGGCATCGATAACGGACCCCGGCCGCCGTCGTCTCTAAACTTGACCTCGCGAGTTGTGATTGCACGGCCGCAAGGTTTTTCTCGATCTCTCGATCGTATTCACGAATCTATACTTGTGTGGTTCCGCGACAGGCCGATATACTGATACGAAGTTCATGAAGTTCACCACAAAGGCGTTGATTGCGATGCGTGGTGAAGTCGACCAAACTGGTTCACATTCGATCCTGGAGAATGCCCGATGGGTGATGAGCCGGAGTCTCCCGAGCGAAGGACATGGCTGCTCGGCGCGCTCAGCGGGGCGGTCGGGACCACGCTGGCCGCGATCGTTTATCCGATCGTCAGTTTTCTTTGGCCCCGCGAGAGTACCGAATCGGGTGCGATGAACGTGGTGGCGCCGTTCAAGGCGAACCAGCTTCCCGATAGCGGAGGCCATTGGCCCCCGCCCTTCGACTTCGGCGGCAAACCGTGTCTGGTCATCAAGACTCCCGGCGGCGAGATCCGGGCCTTCAACGCCGTCTGCACGCATACCGACTGCACGGTCCAGTTTCAGCCGGACAAGGGACAGTTTCTTTGCGCCTGCCACAACGGCATCTACGATCTCAATGGGTTCAACGTCTCCGGCCCCCCGCCGCGCCCCTTGGAGACTTACAAAGTCGATTTTCGACCTACCGGAACACCTGGAGAAGAGGAAATCATTGTCTCCCGCACCTGAAAACGGCCCTGCGGAAACGGCAGGATGGAAGCAGCGGCTCTGGGCCTACCTTTCCGATCGGGTGGGGCTCGACGCCATGCTGGCCCTGGGGGTCAAGAAACGCGTGCCCATCCACCGCACGACGGTCTTCTACTTCCTCGGCGGAATGGCCCTGTTCCTGTTCATCGTCCAGATCGTCAGCGGCGTGCTGCTGTCGCTCTACTACAAGCCCTCGCCCGACCAGGCCTTCGAGAGCGTTCAGGCCATCATGTCCGAAGTGAAGTTCGGCTGGCTGATCCGGTCGGTTCACTCGTGGGGGGCCAACCTGGTCATCGGCGTGCTCTTCCTGCACTTATTGACCACCTACATGATGCGGGCGTATCGCCGCCCGCGAGAATTCACCTGGGTGACCGGCCTGCTGCTGCTGGCGCTGTTCATGGCGCTGGGATTCAGCGGCTACCTGCTGCCCTGGAACCAACTGTCCTATGCGGCGACCAACGTGGGTACGAAGCTGGTGGGCGTGGTGCCGGTGGTGGGCGAATATCTGCTGAAGATCGCCCGGGGTGGAGAGAACGTGACCGGCGACACGCTGAGCCGCTTCTACGCGCTGCACGTGGCCATTTTCCCGCTGCTGGCACTGGCGCTGATGGGAGCCCACCTATACCTGGTGCAGAAACAGGGAATGAGTGTTCCGCCGCGCGTGGCCGAGTCCCACGGCGGCGAGGACAAGGTCCCTTCGATGTCCTTCGTTCCCGACTTCCTCTTGCGGGACGCCGTCGGCTGGTATCTGGCCCTGGGGATCCTGGCGGCGCTGGCGGCCTTGTTCCCCTGGGAACTCGGGGAGAAAGCCGACCCCTTCGCTTCGACGGAGATCGGCACCAAGCCGGAGTGGTACTTCCTCTTCATGTTCCAGCTCCTCAAGCAACTGCCGGGCACGATCATGGACCTGGAGTGGCTGGAGGGCGAAATGGTGGGAGTCCTCTTCTTCGGCGCCGTGGGGTCGATCGTCCTGCTGGTCCCGTTCCTCGATCGCGGCGATCGCTCGCGCCGGGCGTTGAATTTCTTCGCCGGCGTGTCGGTGATCTTCTTCATCGTGATGACCGCCTGGGGTTGGTTCGACGAACTGCCCCTGCAAATCATCCTGGGGACGTCGCTCCTGCTGGCGGTGCTGGCGCTTGCGGACCGCTTCCTTCAACGGGGTACGCCCTCGCGACGCGCCCTCGGCGTCGCGGCGGTACTGACCGTGCTGGTACTGATCGCCGCAATCATTCGGGAGTTGACCAGATGAGGACGCTGCCGGGTATTCTCTTGGCCATCACGCTGTTCGCCGTCCCGCCGGCGCTGGTTGCGGCCGAAGGCGAGCCGCCGCCGGAGGAAGAGGAAAGCAAGTGCATCACCTGCCACACGGACACCGAGTTGTGGGAGGGCGAACAACTGCACCTGCTGGTCACCGAGAAACAGATGGCCGAGCTGGCCGAAGACGTCCACTGGAAGAAAGGGCTTCGCTGCCACGACTGCCACGGAGGCGATCCCACCAGTTTCCGCACCGGCGACGCCCACGCCGAGGAAGCCGGCTTCCGGATGATGGAGGCACCGGGCGACGTTCCGGACTTCTGCGGGCACTGCCACGCCGACATCGCCGTCATGAAGCGATACAACCCCTCTCCGCGGACGGACCAGGTGGTGGAGTACTGGACCAGCGGTCACGGACAGGCCATGAAGAAGAATCCCGAAGACGCCGACGTGGCCCAGTGCGTTTCCTGCCACGGTCACCACGGAATCCGGGCGGTGGACGACCTGAAATCCCCGGTCTTTCCGACCCACCTGGCCGAGACCTGCGCCAAATGCCATTCGGACGAGTCGCGGATGAAAGGTCGGGAGTATAACGGCAAAGAGTTGAGCCACGACCAGTACGAACTCTGGAGAAAGAGCGTCCACGCCAGGATGCTGCTGGAGAAAGGCGACTTGTCGGCTCCCACTTGCAACGACTGCCACGGCAACCACGGTGCCGTGCCCCCGGACGTCGACTCGGTGGCCAACGCCTGCGGCACGTGTCACGTCAAGGTGGGCGAGCTTTTCGCCGGCACGAAAATGAGGCACCGCTTCGAGGAAGTGAAGCTTCCCGGTTGCGCTACCTGCCACAATCACCACGACATCCAACACCCCACCGACGAGATGTTGGGGATGGAGGCCGACGGCGTTTGTGGGCGGTGCCATCAAGAGGGGGACCCCAAATACGGCGCCACGTTGACCGGCGCCGAAGCGGCCCGCAAGATGCGCAGGGGACTGGACGACCTCGACGCGATGATCGAAGAAGCCAAGCGCAATCTGAAGAAGGCCGAAGAACTCGGCATGGGCGTGCAGAAACCGCGCTTCGAACTCAAGAAGGCAAGCGATGCGTTGACCAACGCCCGATCGCTGGTACACGGCTTCGCGCTGAAGCCGATGGAGGAAGTGCTTGACGAGGGCCTGCAAGTCGCCACTGTGCAGAACGAGACGGCCCTGGAGCGGATCGGCGAGTACCATTTTCGCAGAGTCTGGCTGGCGCTGAGCCTGGTGCCCATCCTGCTCGTGGTGGGCCTGCTGCTGCTTTATATCCGACGCCGCCCGATCCCCGGCCGTTAGGGTCTTACGTCGCAACTTGTGCGCGCATGTCGTGGAGCACGTTTTCAACGTGCCTTTTCGGTTGCAGGCACGTTGAAAACGTGCCCCACGTTTGGTTGCGATCCGCAAGAAACAACGCGGCCGCCGGAATCGGCGGCCGCGGAATGCGTTCGTCCCTTGGCGGCAAACGGCCCGTTCTTGGGTCCGTTCACCGTCAAGTCTCTCGTGTCACGATGACTCTACGAGCCGGCGCCGACTGCGACTACTTCCTCAGTTCCGGCGGGGTCTCGCTCTTTTTGTGGGCTTGCACGGTATGGCACTGGATGCAGACGTTCCCAGGCTGTATCAGCCAAATCGAACCCCTCACCTCTTTATCTTGTTCCGGCGTGAGGGTTTTTATCTTGGCGTACTTCTGCGAGATCGCGTCGTGTTCGCTTCCCGGGCCGTGGCACATCTCGCACGTGTTGCCGGCCAGGGCGGGAGTGGACGCGATGTCCTTGAAACCCGTCGGCGTCCCGTAGCCCGTGGTGTGGCACTTCAGGCACGTCGCGTCGGTCTGATACTTGGCGGGAAGCTCCTCATACGCCGTGGCGTGCTTCGTCTTCTTCCACGTCATGTACTGTTCGAAGTGGCAAGAGGCGCACCTCTTCGAGCCCGTGTAAGTCTGGCCCTCGGGCGGATCGGCCAGAGCGATTCCCAACGGGGCCGGGCCAACGGCCGCCAACACCATGGCGATGGCGACGGCCGCCGCCACGCCACCGAGCACCATCCGCGTTCGTCTCGACATGCGATCTCTCCCCCTTACATAGCGTCGTGCAACGGGTTATTGCGAAAGGGTGCCCGCACGCCGTTCGCCGGGCCTGCCTGACCGTCTTGTACCGTGCGCGAAAGCGCCAGGAATGTCTGCAGTTCTGCGCACGACGGTTGTGTGCAATTGTAGGACCGGCGAGGTGATTCGTCAAGTTGCCGGACCCGATGCGTCGCTCCATTTCGGCAAAAGAACCGACGGCGGAAAACAATTCATGTCCCGACGCAACATGCTTACCGTGCGGGTGATGATTCCGGCGGGAAGATGTTGGTGCAATTACGCCATGCGGGCCTTGTTTACAGGCCCGGTCATCTTTCGCGACGGGGTTGCACGCCCGCGGAATTACGCTACGATCGATACTCATGTCCTCTCCACCGCGAATCCGAATCGGCACCCGAGCCAGCGCGTTGGCCCGATGGCAGGCCGAATGGGTGGCCGGCCGACTCGAGGAAGGCGGCGTGCAGGTCGAACTGGTCTCGATCAGCACGGCCGGCGACCGACAGCAGCAAGGCCCGATCGGGGACATGGGCGGCCAGGGCGTCTTCACCAAGGAAATCCAGCGTGCCCTGCTCGACCGTCGCGTCGATCTGGCCGTACACAGCCTGAAAGATCTGCCGACCGAGAAGGTCGAAGGGCTCTGTCTGGCTGCCGTACCCGAGCGGGCATCGGCCGGTGACGTGCTGGTTTGCCGCAAGGCCGCATCCCTGGACGAACTGGCACCCCACTGCGTGGTGGGAACCGGGAGTCTCCGCCGCCGTTCGCAATTGCTCCATGCTCGGCCCGACCTGAAGACCAAGGACATCCGCGGCAACGTCGAAACCCGCGTGAAGAAGCTGGATGAGGGGCAGTACGACGCCCTGATCCTGGCCGAGGCCGGCCTGCGACGGCTGGGACTGGCAGAGCACATCACCCAAATCCTGCCGCCGTCGGTCATTCTGCCGGCGGTTGGACAGGGGGCCTTGGGGTTGGAGACTCGCGTTGACGACGAAGTCACCCGCTCGGCCCTTCAGCGGCTGGACCACCTTGCCACTCACGCCGCCGTCAAGGCCGAACGGACTATGCTGCATACCCTGAAGGGTGGGTGCCTGGCGCCGATCGCGGCTTGGGGCCGACTGGAGGAAGAGTCGCTGGTGCTCACCGGCCGCGTGCTCTGTCCGGATGGGACCAAAATGATCGAGGCCGTCCAAAACGGCGAAATGGATACGGCAGAATCTCTCGGGCAAAGCGTCGCGGAGTCTTTGATCGCCCAGGGGGCCACCGAGTTGATTCGGGCATCGCGCCGGGGGGCATGATGGTTCTGCGAAGCCGCAAGCGGCCCGTCCGATGGGGGGAATGCGCCGGAAGTGAGTTTGACGCACGACGGCCGATTTGCTATAGAGTTCGGCCCCTAATTCCGGCCGACCGGCACGCGCAACGAAGACCCCGCCAGCGGACCCTTACCAAGAGAATGGAATCTCATGACCACCGGCAGGAAGCTGGCGATCGGCGGCCTCGTCGTGGGGGGCGTGACGGCGTACATGGCCTACGTGGGCGCCTCCGCAAGCTGGCAATACTATCTGACCGCCGATGAGTGCGTGGCCGACGCCGAGGCCCTGCGCGGCGACCGGATTCGCGTCAGCGGAAAAGTGGCCGCCGATTCGCTCACCATCGCGGCGGATCGCACCCAGGCGGAGTTCCTGCTCGAGGGCACCCGCGAACGACTCCGCGTGATCTGTGCGGGACCTTTGCCCGACAACCTCGCCGAGAACGTCGAGGTCGTGGTCGAGGGACGCCTGGAAGACTCCGGTCTGTTGCGCGGCAGCAAGGTCCTCACGCGTTGTGCCAGCAAGTACCAGTCGCAAGACTCGCGCGCGTCTTCGCATCCCGCCGAACCGAGCCGGGCGGAAGGAGACGGATGAACGTTCTGGGACAAATCTGTCTGCTGGCGGCATTCGTCGGCTCGGGTTACGCGGCCTTCGCTTGCATGGTGGGATGGCATCGGAAACATCCGGCCGTCGGACGCAGCGGGCGGGCGGCCGCCTCGGCGAGCGTCCTGGCCCTGACCGCGGCGACCGCAATCCTGGTCTGGGCGCTGGTTACCCAGGACTTGCGTTTCGCCTACGTCGCTCAGTACTCCAGCGCGGAGTTGCCCTGGCACTACGCGGCCTCTGCGCTGTGGGTCGGACAGGCCGGTTCGCTGCTGCTCTGGGCGTGGCTGTTGGGTGCGCTGGCGATGGCCTACCGCCACTGGCCTCGCCGCGAAGCCAGCCCCTTGCGGGAACCGGCTTTCGCCGTGCTGATGGCCTATCTCTGCTTCCTGCTGGCCACGATGATCTTCGCCGCCGACCCGATGGAGCCGAGCATCGCGACGCCCGCGCGAGGCGCCGGGCTCAACCCGTTGCTGCAACACCCGGCCATGCTCATCCATCCGCCGGTCGTGTTCCTCGGCTACGCCGCCTGGGCCGTGCCGCTGGCCGTGGCGGTAATCGCGCTGGCAAGCGGCCGGCTCGATACCCACTGGATTCGAGAGGCCCGATCCTGGGCCCTGTTCGCATGGTGCGTGCTGGGCGCCGGGATCATCCTGGGCGGCCAATGGGCTTATGAAGAACTCGGCTGGGGCGGCTACTGGGCCTGGGACCCGGTCGAAAACGGGTCGCTGATGCCCTGGCTGACCGGGACGGCCCTGATCCACACCATGATGGCCTGGAAACACCGGGGCATCCTGAAGAAGACCACGATGTCGCTGGCGGTCGCCACTTTCGCCTTGTGCAACCTGGCCACGTTCCTCACCCGAAGCGGTGTGTTCAGCAGCGTGCACGCCTTCAGCGCGTCGGCCATCGGCTGGATGTTCCTGGGTCTGATGATCCTCCTGGTGGCGGGAGGAGGCGTGCTGGTCTTTCGCGGCCGAAAACAACTGCAAAGCGAGAACGCGATTTCCGGCATCTGGTCCCGCGAGGCGTTCGTGCTGACGGCCGTCGGAGCGCTGCTGCTGTTGGCCTCGGTGACCCTGATCGGCACGCTGGCCGTCCCGCTCTCCGACGTCCTGCTGGGCAGAAAGATCGTGGTGGGCGCCGCGTTCTACGACAATGTCCTGATTCCCACGGGACTGATCCTGCTGGGCACGACCGCCGCGGCTCCGCTCTTGCGATGGGGGACGTCGCCGTCGCCGGCACAGAGAAGAACGTTGGGGATATCCGCCGGTGCAGCCGCCGGTGCCGCGGTGCTGGCGTTCGCTTTGGGCGTTGGGCACCCGATCGAGATCGCGGTGATCGGATCGGCGGCGGCGGCCGCCGCCGCCTTCCTGGGCACGCTGGTCCTCGATACCCGGCGACGACCGGACGAAGCACTTTGGCGGGTGCTGCCGGGCGTGCTTCGCAGTCGCCGTCGGCAATACGCGGGCTTCCTGATGCACATGGGTTTCGTGTGCCTTGCCCTCGGGGTGGCCGGCTCGTCGTTGGGCGGCCGGTGTCGCGAGCTGGTGATGCGCGAAGGCGAGACGGTCGACTGGGCCGGTCGTTCGATCTACTTCGCCCGAGTGATCCAGCGAGAGTTGCCCGACAAGCTCGTCGCCGAGGCCGAGCTTACCGTCTCCCGCAACGGCACGGTCGCTGCCACGCTGTTGCCCGCCCAACACCTGCACCTGCTCCAGGAACAGTGGACCACCGAAGTTGCCATCCACTCGACCTGGGCCGAAGACCTTTACGTGATTCTCCACGGCAGCGAAGGGCCGGGCAAAGTCTTCCTGACGTTTTTCATCAACCCGATGGTGCGCTGGATATGGTTGGGCGGTTGGCTGTTCGCCGCCGGCACGCTGCTGGCCTTGTGGCCCTCCCGCCGACGTTCCGCTCCGCACGCGGTCGTGCCTGCGCCCAAACACCTGCGTAGGCGGCAAGCGAAGTGCGTTTCCTAAGCGATCATGAAAAACATTTGCACAATGTGTGTCCCGACGTTGCAGGAGAAACACGCTGCAGTGAACAACGCCGAAGGCGTTCGACAACAAAGCCCAGGGTCGCGCAGCGCACCCTGGGACGTGAGGCCATCAAATGCCTTGAAACCCCGAAGGGGTTTCACAGAACGGAAGCAACGCCCAAGTCCTGTAAAACCCCTTCGGGGTTTCCGGGGTCATCGTGCGACTCTTCGTCCCAGGGTGCGCTGCGCGACCCTGGGCTTTGTTGTGAAACCGCTTCGCGGTACCGTTGCGAAATCGAACGTATTCTGGCGTCCAGACGCGAGGCTCGTTTCTGCGCGGATTCTTGGACAAACTAATGACTGAACCAACCGTCGCAATCCGGGCAAGAGGACTGTCGAGGCTCTTCGGCAACCGGCTCGTGCTGCACCGGGTCGATCTGGACGTGGCCGAAGGGCAGAGCGTCGCGCTGACCGGGGCCAACGGTGCGGGCAAGACGACCCTGTTGCGTTGCCTGGCCTCGGTGTTGCGGCCCAATACGGGCGAGGTTCGCTGGTTCGGGCAATTGGCGACGGCCGATCCGTCCACGCGCCGGTCGATCGCCATGGTGTCGCACGAGAGCTTCCTCTACCCGCACTTGACGCTGCGCGAGAACCTGATCTTCGCCGGCCGGATGTGCGACGTCGGCGAACCCACCCGGCGGGCCGACGAACTGCTGGCCCGGATCGATCTCAGCGGCCACGCCCACCGGCTGCCGCCGCAGATTTCCAGGGGCATGCGTCAACGGGTGGCCGTGGCGCGAGCGTTGGTCCACCAGCCGCGGATCCTCTTGCTCGACGAGCCGTTTTCCGGTCTCGACGCGCGGGGAACCGACTGGCTCCTCGGCCTGCTCCAAGGCCTGCACGCCCGGGGACGAACCCTTTGCTTCGCCACCCACGACCAAGAAAAGGTCCGACGCCTGGCCGACCGCGTGCTCGAACTGCGATCGGGGCGAGTAGAAGAAGTCGCCGTTGACGAAAGTTCCGTGTCCGAAGAAGCCCCCGCGTTGCGAGCCGCCTGAAAGGGAGAAAACACGCGTGGCAGCCAAGCTCTGGTGGATGATTCACAAGGACCTGATTTCCGAATGCCGGGCCCGGCTGGTCTGGCCGGCGATGCTCCTGCTGGGCGTCGTCGTGGCGGTGGTGTTCAGCGTCCAAATGGATCTGCTGCCGGAAGAGAAGCCACGGATGATCGGCGGCCTGCTTTGGCTGGCGATCTTTTTTGCCGGCATGATGGCGATCGACCGGTCGTTTGCCGCCGAACGGGAACAAGGGTGTTGGGAGGCCTTGCGGCTTTACCCCGTCCCGCCCACGGCCGTCTACCTGGCCAAGTTGGCCGTGAACGTCATCGCTCTGGCCGCGTTGCAGTGCGTCCTCATTCCGCTGTTCGTGGCACTTTCCGACGTGCCGCTGCTGGCGTACCCCTGGGCGATGCTCCTGGTGGCGTTCTTGGGCAACCTCGGGATTGCCTCGGTGGGCACGTTGCTCAGCGCCCTGACCGGCGGAATCCGGCAGAACGGCAACTTGCTGGTGCTGTTGGTGCTGCCGATGGTGATTCCCGTCGTGCTGGCGGCGGCCGAGGCCACGCGGCTGATTGCCCTGGGCGATTTCGGGCCCGCATGGTGGCGTTGGACCGAGTTGCTGGGGGCCTTTGCCGTGGTTTTCATCACGGCCGGAACGATTCTGTTCGATTTCGCGATCGAGGAGTGACGCTGTGCAAACAGACGCTGTGCAAACAACCGGCGAGAAAACGGCCCGCGGCGAAATCCTCCTGCACGTCCTCGTGGGCGCTTTGGTGACGGCCGCAGTGTTGGCGATCTGCCTGTTCGCCCCCACCGAGAAGACCATGGGCGACGCACAGCGGATCGTGTACATCCACGTCTCGGTGGCCTGGCTCGGTCTGCTGGGTTTCATCGTGATGGCCGTCTGCGGCGTGCTGTATCTGCTGCGGCGCAACCTGGCGTGGGACCAGTGGTCGCAAGCCGCCGCGGAGTTGGGCTGGCTCTGCTGCGGGCTGACCTTGGTGACCGGATCGCTCTGGGCCCGGGCGGCGTGGGATACGTGGTGGACCTGGGACCCGAGGCTCACGACCTCCTTCATCCTCTGGATGCTTTATTGCGGATATCTGCTGATGCGTGCCGGCATCGACGACGCCCACCAGCGTGCCCGTGTCGGGGCCGTGCTGGCGATCGTGGGCATGCTCGACGTGCCGCTGGTCGCCGTGGCCGCGCGGTGGTTTCGGGGCATGCACCCGGCCGCGCCGACGATGGACCCGACGATGCGGGCCGTGCTGCTGTCGAGCGTCGTGGGTTTCACTGCGTTGTTTGCCGTCTTGCTCGTCCGACGCCGCGCACAATTGCGACTGGAGCATATGCTGGACGCCCTGCAACGACGGATCGACCTGAACCAACTCGAACTGTAAGCGGCAAGTCGAAAATGGGGACTGGCTCCGGGCCGTGTTTCGGCTCCGAACTCGCGAAAAACGGATGGCGGCCCGGTGCCTGTCCCCTTTTTCGACGCCCGCGCAAAGAGGAAAACAAGACAAAGGACTCGTCATGGGTGCATTCGCCGCCGCCTACTCGATCGTTTGGATCGCCGTGTTGTTGTACGTCTGGCGGCTCGGCCGCAGGCAGCGCCGCTTGCTGCGGACGGTCGAGGCCTTGCGGTTACAACTCGAACAGTCCCCAGACCGGGAGAACCCCGGTTCGAAAGCGGCCTAGCCGGGATTATTCATGACCCCGGGAATTGCGTGACACACTGTCGTAGCCACGTTCGCCAGAACGTGGTCGTAACCCGTGGGTACGCTCCACGTTCTGGCGAACGTAGCTACAAGCCTATGAATAATCCGGCCTAGCGCACCAACGCCGCACGCAAACCACACGCACATCCCAACAAGGAAAACCAAAGTGCTCCTCCCAAACCTCGCGCTGGCAGCGCTGTTGGCCCTGCCGGGCCAGTCATCCCAACCAGGCGGCGCCGTCGGCGGCGTGGTCGTGAACGCTTCTGATGGCGAAACGCCGGCCGGCCGCACCGAGGTCGTCTTGCGGATGCAGGTGGGCAAAGAGGTCATCTTCCTGGACGAGACGACCACGGACGAGCGGGGCAGATACCTCTTCCAGAATCTGCGTTTGGGCACGAATCTCACTTATCTTCCCGGGGCCAGCCGCCAGGGCGTACACTATCCCGGCCCGCGGATCCAACTCACCGCCGAGCGGCCCGACGCGTTCGCCCGGTTGAAGGTCCACGACGCCGTCGAGCAGCCCAACCCGCTGGTCGTCCTTCGGCACGAGATCGAGATCCGCCCCCAGCCCGGCGCGCTCAGCGTGACCGAATCGATGTTGGTGGACAACCCCACGCAATCCACCTACATCGGCCGCCCGGCCCATGACGGCGGCGAACCGGTCACGATGCAACTGTCGATCCCCCCCGACTTCGAACGCACCACGTTCCACGAAGAGTTCTTCGGGCGGCGCTTCGCGTTGATCGATCGGAAGCTCGTCACCGGCATCCCGTGGACTCCGGGCCAGCGGGAATTGAAGTTCACGTACTTGTTGCCCAACGCGCAGAAGCACCGCATCTGGGAGCGGCCGCTCGATCTGCCCTGCTCGCAGGTCCGCGTGCGCATTCGCACCGACGACGCCGACGCGGTCTCCTGCACGCTCCCGCAGAAGTCCGTCCAGCGGCTTGACGAGGCGTACGAAGTGGTCTTCGAGTCCAACGGGGAAACGCTGCCGGCCGCAGAAGTGATCCGCCTCGAGTTGGGCAGCCTGCCGGTGCCGTGGATGACGTCCGCCCGCTGGGTGGCGGTGGTCGCGTTGGTGCTTCTGATCGCCGGGGTGAGTTTCGTGATGCTCCGCCGCCGGAGTGTCGCGCGCCGGACGCGTGAAGCAGAACGGCCGGCCGGGCATCGCGACCCGGCAATCCCCGAGAAGCAGCGAAAATCGTCAACTCGCCGGGCCGCTTGAGTCGCTTGCCGGATCAGTTGGCTCGCTCGGTTCCGTCTCACGGGGCTCCGACTCGATCGGCTTCAACGACCGCAGCAGCGCATAGAATTCCTCTTCATGCTCGGTCACCACTTCCCGAGGCCCGTAACACTTGACGAATCCCTGTTGCGAGCCCAGCGGGATGATCGCGCCGAGCATGCGATAGTCTTCTTGGATCGCCACGGGAGCGAATCCGCCTTGCTGCTCGTTGTAGGCCCCCGAAAAATCGACGACCACCACCGAGACTCCTGCGATGTCGAGGTTCGTTCGCAACTCCTGGTCCGGTTTGCCGCCGAAGTAGAGGTTGCGCCAACGGGTGATGTTCGGATCGATGCCCCCCATCGCCACGCTGATGGTCAGCCGCCAGCTAGCCGTTTCCTCGGTGGCGTCTTGCAGCCGATACTCCGCCCGCACGAATCCCGAGCGGGGCTCTTCGCCGACCCAACCCGCCGGCGCCTGCATCGAGTCGATATCCACCGTCGGGCCGTCGGTCGCTGCCACGTCGCTACCCGGCGGCATTCCCGGCGGCATTCCCGGCGGCATCCCGTGGAATGATCCGGGCGGGCTCATCCTACCTGTCGTCGTTTTCTCGGGCGACTCGGCAGGCTCCTCCGCCAGCTTGACCTGCTTGGTGGGCTGCCGGGTATCCCCACAGCCGGCCAGCAACAACACACACGAAATACCGGCAATCATCCGACCAATCACGATTTGCTCCCCGCACCCGAAATGCCCGAATTCTTACCCCCCGCCGCCCCATGAAACACTGAATCTTACAGTCCTCGGGCGTGAAGTCAACCGGCGGGCACTTCGCCGAGACCACCGATCGCTCACCACTCGCCGGCGAGAACGACGCTCACCGGCTGAGGACGGCGTGCGCCTCTTCCAGGCCCAGGCGTTTCATCTTCTTGTAGAGCGTGGTGCGGTTGATGCCCAGCGCTTCGGCCGTGGCGTGGCGGTTCCAGAGGTGCTCCTCGAGCACCTCGCGGATGATCTGGCGTTCGGGGCCTTCCATCGCTTCCTTGAGCGTGTGGGTGCCGATCGGGCCCACGCCCACCGGTGCGGAATCCGCCAGTTCGCCGGGCAGGTCTTCCAGTTCGATCAGGTCGCTCTTGCCCAAGAGAACGGCCCGCTCGATCACGTTCTGCAACTCCCGCACGTTCCCGGGCCAGCGGTAGCGCTGCAACGCGCCCATCGTCTCGTTGCTGAACCCGTGAACGCTGCGGTTGGCGTCTTCGCGGATACTGTTGAGGAAGTGTTCGGCCAAGGGCGGAATGTCGGAAATGCGGTCGCGCAGCGCCGGCAGTCCGATGTTGATCACGTTGATCCGGTAGTAGAGGTCCTGGCGGAACCGGCCCCCGGCGACCGCGGCCGAGAGGTCTTCGTTGGTGGCCAGGATCACCCGCGTATCGATCGTGAACGTTTTCGTGCCGCCGACCTGCTCGAACTCGAGGTCTTGGAGCACCCGCAGGAGTTTGACCTGCATGGCGGGGCTGGCGGTGGCGATCTCGTCGAGGAAGATCGTGCCGCTGTCGGCCAGCTTGAACTTGCCCAGCTTCTCTCCGATCGCCCCGGTAAAAGCGCCGGCCGCGTGCCCGAAGAGTTCGCTTTCCAACAGTGTTTCGGGCAAGGCCCCGCAGGCGACTTCCACGAACGGCTTGTCGCGCCGTCCGCTGCGTTGGTGGATCGCCCGGGCGATGAGCGACTTGCCGGTGCCGCTTTCCCCGGTGATCAGCACGGTTGCCCTGGAATCGGCCACGCTGTCGATCATGTCGTAGATCTTCAACATGCGGTGGTCGCATCCGACGATGTTGCCGGGGCTGAAGCGCATGTCGAGCTGTCTCTTGAGCCGGTCGTTCTCTTCGCGGAGTTCGCGTTGGTTCAGCGCTCGCTCGATCGCCAAATCGAGTTCTTCATCGATCAACGGTTTGGTCAGGAAGTCGAAGGCGCCCAGGCGGATGGCCTCGACGGCCGTTTCCACCGAACCGTAGCCGGTGATCATGATGACGGCCGTTTCCGGGCGTTTCCGGCGGCAGTGGCCGAGGATATCGAAACCGTCGCCGTCTTTCAGCCGGATGTCGACCAGCGCCAGATCGTAGATCTTGCGGTCGACCGCCGCGATGGCCTCCGAAAAAGCGGCGGCCGTGTCGACCTGGTGGCCCTGATCGCGGAGCCAGTCGGCCATCGAGGTCAACACGTGACGATCGTCATCGACCAACAGCAGCGTGCCATGGTGCTTCATTTCTGCCATCCCGGTCTGCCCGCGGTTGAAGTTTCTTCTGATCTTGCCGGTTCCAGGGAGCACAAGGGGCTGACCGAGCGGCATGGGGACCGCCGTCGTGGGGAAGGGGCCGCTCGGTCTGTCGCCAAATATCTACGTCACGGGGTGAGGGAAGTCAACGCGCCGATTTCGGGATTTGGAGAAGATGGGGCGACCGATCAAAGCCTAGGTCGGCGTGGCCGTAGCCCATGGGGACAGCGGGGCTCGGGGCTCGGGGCTCGGGGCTCGAGTCCCCAGCATGATCGAACAGAGTCGATGTACGCAGAACACCCCTAGTGCATGAACCGCATAGTCCGCAAGTGGCATTTCCCCGACAATTCTGCGCAAGTTTTCTGAGAAAATTCGGCCAGTTTGGCCGCTGTTTCCGGTCCGTCACGCGACCATAAAAGGCTCTTGCCCCTCGATTTGTGGGAATTCTTTCCGGGCCGCTTTTCGGTTCAGGGGGATATTTTAATTTTTGTGGGGTACTTGATGCTGCCCTCTGGTGCACTAAAATCGAGAGTCAACGGGCTCACCATAATACAGGGTCCTGCTTGAGGGGAGATTTCCATGAGTATTCGATTGTTGGTCTGCGATGATCACCCGGTCATCCGTACCGGACTGGCCGCGTTGTTGGCGGGAACCGAGATTGAGATCGTCGCCGAGGCGAGCAGCGGGAAAGAGGCGGTGGAACAGGCGGGCAAGATGAAACCGGACGTGATCCTGCTGGATATCCGCATGCCCGACGGCGACGGCCTGTCGGTATTGGACAAGCTGCGAGCCGCGTCTCCGGAGAGCCGCGTGGTGATGCTCTCGACGTACAACAACCCCACCTACATCGCCCGAGCCGTCGCCCTCGGTGCCAGCGACTACGTGTTGAAGGGTTCCTCGCGGGAGGACATCATCGCCACCATTACGGCGGCCAGCGAAGGGGAATCGCCCAGCCGCAGCGGCGAATTGCAGCGAGTCGCGGCAGCGATGAAAATCCGCCAGGCAATCGACGACGACGACGTGCCGCTGACGCAGCGCGAGACGCAAGTGCTCCGGCACGTGGCCTTGGGCTTGAGCAACAAGGAAATCGGGCGCTCCCTGGAAATCAGCGTCGAGACGGTCAAAGAACACGTCCAGAACGTTCTGCGAAAGGTCGCCGTCAGCGACCGCACGCAAGCCGCCGTTTGGGCCGTGCGAAGAGGACTGGTCTGAGCGAGACGGCTACTTTGCCCGCGGATGGGCCTTCTCGTAGGCCGCGCGCAGCGCCGCCGTGCTGACGTGGGTGTAGATCTGCGTGGTCACCAGGCTCTTGTGTCCCAGCAACTCCTGCACGCTACGGATGTCGGCGCCGCGATCGAGCAGGTGCGTGGCGAAACTGTGCCGCAGCGAATGGGGCGTCGTGCGGCCGTCCAGACCGGCGAGCTTGAGGTGCTTCTCGAGCATTCGGCCGACGCTTCGGGTGGTCAACCGGCGGCCGAACTTGTTGACGAACACCGGCGATTCGGGACCGGACGGTTCGTCGCGGTGAA
>Ga0307378_10004349_pt1 | contig 20247 bp, 23 predicted proteins | sample UN1MG_FD_202238 | JGI IMG/M metagenome (GOLD analysis project Ga0307378, IMG submission 202238) | Soil microbial communities from Risofladan, Vaasa, Finland - UN-1 | ecosystem: Environmental > Terrestrial > Soil > Coastal area > Acid sulfate soil | place: Finland: Risofladan, Vaasa | collected... | reverse complement strand
GTAATGTGTGGTGTCCATCCCACACACAAAAATGAATCTTTCCATTAATTGTAACTTTAATTGCTGTCGGAACGATAACACAACTATGGTCAAAGTCTGATAAAATTTTATCAATATGGTTAGGAGAAACGTCTCGCTGAAAACGAGGCCACAAAAATAAGTCATTCCATTCCACATATTTAAATTGCGGACTTAGTGCTGCATTTGCTGGATCACTCGGATCATATGTATGTATTGTTTGTGGTTGTGACGAGTGTAAATTGATTACTGTATTAATGTCATCAAGCGGTATAATACCGTTGGTGTAATTTTCTGACATTGTTCGTAAATCTATTGCTTTTTGATCGATGTCGAATTTTACTTTAAACTTTTTTAAATATTGTTTGTTCTTTTGCTTTTTAGATAGCGGGGCCGTTGCGGCGCTCTTCGCCATAGCTCTATTCTGTTTCATTTTAATTTCCTTTATCTACTATAATTTCGATTTAGCCTACTTCATATTTCGGCGGATATCTATATTATAGCAAAGGAAAAAAGAAGATGCAACTAATCTATTTTCAGTTTATTTTTGGTACTGGTCCAGGTACTTTTTCACAAGACTAAAGAACGGCTTGCCCGCTACTTTTGTGTTAGGTGAAACACCCGCTGCGTCTTTGAATGCCTGTTTATCGTTATCAGCTACTGCCTGTCGTACTGCTGTCGCACTACTTAGGCGCGGTGTCTTGACAGGAACTATGTCCTGAAACTTATACACGCCGTGATCACTTTTAACACCGTTGTACTTTTTCAGTACGTTTATGACCCAAGCTTCGTCAGTGTAAATCTTTAGCACGACTTCGCCGTGCTTCTCGTAAATCTCACTTGCAAGTGTTAGCCAGCTTTGGCTAGGTGCAATGTGGTTTGCAACTTCTGGCATAACAGCCTTCATTGCTTCGATCTTAACTTCGTAAGGTAGCGGATCCTTTGGACCTTGTGTGCCTTGGTTGGTACCGACGTACCAGTGATCATTTTCACTAGCCATTTCCCACGCGGCACGATGTCCTTTGTGCGGAGGATTGAAACGTCCGAAGATTACTCCGACTGTTTCTGTTTTGGCTTCGTATAGTTCTAGTAGTCTCATGTTACCAACGTGGTCCGTGTACTGCGTTATATTTAGGATAGCCCTTTAGCTCTTGTGCAAACAATGCTTTCTGCGCTTCCTTTTCTGTCTTAAACAGGTCTTCACCGAATGTAGGGTATAGCAAACCTGTGTGTCCACCTTTCGATGTTATCACAACCTTGTGCGTACCGCCGAAGCTATCGGACTTGCCTTGTACCTTGACAGGCTCTACCTTGCTAAGATAAACAACGTATGCTGTATCGCCGTCATTCGGCGGTAGCTTTGCCTTCCATGCTTCGTAGTCGAAGTCTGCTATCTCGTCTAGTCTCATACCGGTGGTTGCCAACGCTTGCGAGGAACTAGCTTGATGTTACCGAACTTCTTACCGTTTCCGTAACGTACATGCCCTTCGCCTTTCGTGTCCCATATATCAGCATCCTGTCCTTCGATTTGATCAATGACAGAATCCTTTACATCTTGTAGCATTTTTACAAGCTCAAAGATATTGTTTGTTATGCTGCCTGCTGCCTTGTCAAGCTCTGCAATCTTTTGCTGCTTTGGTGCGCTAACCTTGCTGTCTGCTAGCCACTCGTAAAACAGTTTGCCACTAAGCTGATCTAGCTTCTTCGCCTTCGACGTTTGATTGACGAAGCGATAGATGATTTCCTTTAGATCCGATAGCCCTTGTGTACCTGCTAAGAACTGATCGATCTTCTTGCCGTACTGTTTAGCATACTTCTCTGCTCTGTCTAGTGCGGAGGTGTCTATCTTCACAGGCTTCTTGTTATACACAGGGCCTAGCACAATAAGCTTGCTTGACTGATTGAACATGCTAAAATCGTCTAGTGCTCTTTGCTCGTCCTGTGGCGCTCCGAAAGCATCGAACTCACCGTGTCCTACGATCATAGCGTCCGATTGTGCAATGCGCTTGCCTAGCTCGCTGTCGTTTCTTACGTGGTAGCAAGTACCGCTGTATTCGTTAGGGCAAAAGTTATACACACCTTCGTTGTCTAGCTCGGGGCGCGAAAAGTACATAAGGTCGCCATACACGAAGCCTACGAAGTCTTTAGGGGTTGCTGCATCTAACAGCGGATACAAGCTTGCAAACTGCTTGCCAAACGCATCACGCTCTTTGCCTGCCGTGCCGCTACCCTGTGCAATAAATTTGAAAAGCTCTTTGGGGCTAGTCGTCTTTACGCCGCGTCCCCAACCGTTGCTACCTGTTACAACCAGCGGATCGCCTGCGTTCTCGCGTCCCCAGTACACTGTCGGCTTTCCATCCCACTTCATGCGTACAGACTTAGCACCCTTCTCGGTGCCGATCTCGCGCAAGTGCTGAATAGCTTCTACGGCGCCTTCGCTGCCGTAAAAGAAAACAAAGTCCTCTAGATGGTTAAAAGCTCTACCGAGCTTCTTTTCATTTAGTGGACGAACACTTGCGACTTCAAATAATCTCATTCGTTATCCGGATTGTCTACGTATTCGTCGATCATTGCTTGGATGTGAACATCAATTAGCGCATCTAATTCTTTCTTATACTTTGCAGCCATGCCGTAGGCAATCTCGGGTGCGTGGCGGCGTACACTGTCGGCAGTTTTGTGCGTGAGGTTTATATCCCACAAAGCACTTTCTGCAATGTTTCGTGCTAGTTGTTCGATTAGATCATCTGTACCGAAGTCATCAAGGTTATATTCGTTTAGCTGCCCTGCTGCCTCCATTAATTTTCTCATATTGTTCATATTATTACCTTGCGTCAAACACTCTCTTGCGAAGTATGTCTAGCTCCATCTCAATGTCTGTTGCTAGGTTGTACTTCTCTCTTTCCTCAGGATGCATACGCTTAATGAACGAAGCAGCCTGTTGCGCTTTCATTGCTACCGATGTAAGTTCTCGCTGTAGGTTGCCAAACACTTGATCGACATCACCCTCAGCTTCTACAATGTCGTCGCCTTCTTCTAGCCCTTCTTCGTACGGAACCATCTCTGGCTCGTCGCCGCCGACTTGTATTTCGATCATGCCGCGTTGCGCTAAATCAAAAATAAGATCCCAATCATACGCAAGTCCGTTCTCTTCGCTGTACAGTTCGCCTTGGTTGTTTGACGGCTCTAAGTATAGCTCGTCGCCTGGGCGCATGTACAACATAGGTACTTCTCTAGTAGCAGTAATTGTTAATGGGTGTGCTGGCATCTCATCACGGAAAGCATCTTCCGGACTATTAAACGGATCTGCTCTTTCTGGCTCTGTCGTAAAGTCTTCACTAAACTCGCTGTATAGGTCTGCGGCGCTTGCCACTGTTTCCATTAGTTTTCTCATATCGTTCATTATTCTTATCCTGTAAAATTCTTAGGCCAACCACCTGGGCGATCATAGTCTTTGCCCAAGTCTGCGATTGCTGCATCTAACTTTCTTTTGATACTTTCAATATCAGCTTGGACAGTCATTAGTCCAGCAGCCGTTGCTTTGTGATCTTGAACATATGCTTGATATGGAATCCCCTCAAAGCGCCATTCATAATCTTCAATTAGTTTTTTCATGCCTTCAAGACGAGAAATCCATTCATCGTTTGACTCAGCGCCAGGCCAGTTTTCTTCTATTTGCTCTATAGTTTCCATTAGCTTACGCATGTCATTCATTAGTACTCATCCTCAGGAATTGCGTTTTCGTACATTTCTACAATTTCGTGAATCTGTTTTATAGTTTGTTCTAGCTCGTTTAGCAGCATTTGCGTATAGTCAGGACGAGCTTTGCTATAGTCGCTTGCTGCCTCTTTATATACCGCTGCTGTATCGCGTTCTAGTTGCTGTACGTCGCGTAGTAAACCGCGTAGCATGCCTGAAGCGTCGTTAAACCCTGCTTCTTCTATAGCACCTTCGCCGAACGATGTGTTGTTCGATGAATCGCCAAACGGAGCGTAATCACCTTCTTCGTCATCAACAATGTCGCCGTTGATAATATCAGTAACAACTTCAATCTGTCGATCCCAAACTCCTGGTAGTTCCTCAAACGCAAATTCTAGCTCATTGTATAGGTCGCTACCATCGTACCACGTACCTTCTGCTGCTTCTACTTCTGCATCTGTTAGCTTTCTGCCCTTTGCCGCTGCTTTCATAATAGCGTTCTTTAGCTTTCCTGCTTTTTGTGCGTAAGGCTTAACTTCGCGAAGCCACTCTTTCTGTAGCTGAGGATCAATTTCACCCTCTTCCCAAGATACATCGTTAGGTCCGTACACAATACCATCACCTTCTGTGTGGCCTGTGTCACCAAACACGTTTAGGTCTAGTAGTTTTTTGATGCTGTCGCCTTCACGCATTAGATACTCTAGTAGTGTGGCCGCTTCCATTAATTTTCGCATGTCATTCATAATTCTTTATCCTTTTTCGATTGACGCTTTCTTTTCCTGACCACGTGTAAACGCAGCGACACCTAGAATTGCGCCAAATGACAGATGAAACAAGCCACCGCCCTCTAGTGTTAGCGGGTGCCATTCTTGCTTGCCTAACTCTAATTGCTCAAGCGCCTTTAATTTCACTTCTTTATCAGCTAGTGCGCGAACTTCAGCAAATGCTTCTGAATTAACCTGGTTGTTTTGTATCGCCACATAAATCGGCATGCCAACAAAATCAAAAACACAAATACTCAAATATACGTATGCTGCTATAGGTCGCCAAAACTTCTTAAATCCGTGCTCTAAGTGCTTGTTAGGGTGGTGTTCACCACTATCGACCTTAGGTTCACAGGTGCAATTTTCACATGTCATTGTGCAGTCTCCAAAATGCTTTCTCTATGTATTTATCAGTCTTTTGGAGATAACGGTCCCAAACAAAAGCCCCGCAAGCGGGGCTAATGCGAACCTGCCCGTTACGAGCCGTCCTAAGGTAATCTTATTTCTTAAATAGATTGAATGTTGCTTTGATCTTTTCGAATAGTGCCTTTACGTCGCGCTTGATGCGATCTACTAGCTTAGGCTCTTCGATACCTTTCTTCTTCTTAATCATTGGTACTAGCATTACGTAGTATACTAGACTAAAGAAAATTAGTCCTGCTAGTACGTTTGCTGCTGTTGCTGTATCCATTATATTTTTCTCCTCAATTATTCTTATGCGTGGCGGAAAGTAATGATGCAAGTTGCTGCACCTGTCGATCCTGCTGTAGCCACTGTAGCTCGTGCCTGTCTTGCTGCACCACCATTCAGTAAACGTCCGTCTGCAATATAAATATCTTGCACTTCTGGGTCGTTTTCCGATGCTGCCATGTATGCTGCCGCGCCGTTTGTTGCGTCACCGACTGTTACTGTAGTTACTGCGTCTGACGCTGTAGTAACATCTAGCAGTACACTTAGAATCGTTGCATTGGCTGGAATGCCGTCTGCTGCGCCGATGTTCTGTGCTGATGCTGTTGTTAGATCAACTGATCCAGTTACAGTATCTACTGTACCTGAGCTATCAACTGTAACACCTGCTACTGCGTCATCAACATATTGCTTGTTAGGAATATCGTCTGCTGCCGTAACGTTATCTTCGTAGTTACCTGAGCCAGCTACAACACTTAGTACGCCAGTGCCGTTTGTTACAAAGCCAATGTCAACGTTAGTTTCGCTGCCAGTACCAAGCCTAATCGTTGGTGCTCCGCCTGTCGCTCCTGGAAGTATTGCAAGACCATTAACTGCTGTTGTTGCAGTTACGTTAGCAAAGTCAGGGGTAAGAGTAAAGTCATCGTTACCTGCTGCTGTTGACGATACTGCTGTAAGCGTAGTACCAAGTCGGAATGGTGTGGTCGAGCCCGTTGTAACTGTAAACTCAGTAACGTTACCAGTAGAAACTGTATCGACTGTAATAGTCGAACCGTCGCTCATTGTAATTACTTCAGCAGCCGCGTAGCCTGTACCAGCAGCAAATGTACCTTCTGTTGTTGGTGAGTTATCGTAATCTGTTTCAGTCTGCGCACTGATAATAGATACTGTATTTTGTAGTTCTAGTATCTCAGTACCAGCACCCGTTCCGAGTGTAATTTGGCCTACGTCGTTTGGAATTATTGTTAGACTACCATCAGCATCAGTAACGCTAATTGTGTTGCCGTTAACGTTAACATTGTCAACGTCCAAGTCACCAGTAATATCCATTCCTGCTGTAAGTGCAAGTGTTGTACCGTTGAATGTGAAGTTACCATCATCTTCAATAAGACCTGCTGTACCAGCAATTAGTACACGATTATCTGTTAGTGTGCTAGAAACAATACTACCAGTTACGCCAAGTTGTGTGCCACTAAATGTTAGATTGCCACCGCTGTCTTCTATAAGACCAGAAGCGCCAACTACCATTACGTCATTTTCAGTAAGGTCAGCAATCGTTAGAGTACTGCCTGCGCCCATCGAAATATCTAGGCCGTTCGAGAATGTAGCAACGGTATCGTCAATTGTCAGTACAACTACGCCGTCTGCTGTCCATGTCAACGTACCGTCTGTACCTGAGTCACTTACTGCTAGGGTAGAATCGCCCTCTGTAATACTTGTGCTGGATGTACCAGCGTTCATGTACGTCTTTAGCTTGGCTGCTGTAATTGCATAGTTACCTACGCCCTCTGTACCGCCTGCAACTGAGTGATAAATTATTAGTTCGTCAGCGTCATCAACATCGTCAGTTACTAAGTTTGTTTGACCAAGAATATCAAGTCCGACTGTTGGGTTGCCTGATACACCATCACCATTAACAATGCTTAGTCCTTCATCGCCTGCTACTGCTGATACAGCAATTGAGCGCGAAGTATATGTATCTGCTGCTGTACGAGTGACCATACCATTTGTTGTAATGGCATTTGGAATGTCTAAGTCTTCTACTACGTCTGTAAATGTAGCTTCAACGTTATTTGCACCGTCAAATACAACTATTGTATCAGCAAGCTGAACCGTGCCGATTGCGGCTAGACCAGTAATATCAAGTCCGATGGTTGGGTTGCCAGATACACCATCGCCGTTTACAATGCTGATACCTTCGTCGCCTGCTACTGCTGATGCAGTAAGTGTGCGCGAAGCATATGTATCGTTTGCTGTACGTGTTATAATGCCGTTAGCTGTAGCTGTAACAATATCTCTATCAGCTAAAAAGTTTGTTACGGTGATGCGAGATTCAACAGTACCGTCTTGGAAAATAAGTTCGTCTGCTAATGCAATTGTAGAAGCAGATGTTAGTTCGGAAAAGTCTAGATCGAATGTTGTGCCTGTTAGTGTTAAACCAGTACCGGCGGTATATGTGCCTGAGCCACTAAACTGTACCCAATCTAGATTGTTTGTGTTTAGTGTTAGTACGCCGTCGCCCTGTAGTACCCAACCTGTGCCAGCGTTAACTGTGCCGCCCTCAACAAACGTAAAGTTGCCTGCGCTTACTTCTGCTGCTGGCGAACCGTCGTGGTCACTTGCGCGATCAAGTGTTGTGGTTGTTGATGTTACAACGTAAATACCGTTTTGTGTTGCTGATGCTTGATCCTTAACAAGTACGCGATCACCTTCAGCAAGCGTAACACCGTCAATGGATGCTGCTACACCTGTAAATTGTCCTGTACCACCAGCACCGCCACCTGCTGCGTATGTACCGATGCCTGCGGAAACTGTTGCTGCTTGACAGCTTTCTTTCGGATCAAGTCCTGCTGCAACACTATCTACATATGATTTGGTTGTTAGGTCGTTAGCACCAACGGGGTCTAAGCCTCGTACAATTACGTAAGCGCCGTCTGCTGCATTCCTAGCCTGGATTACAGAGCCTGACAAGTTAATGCGCGGGCCTGCTTTACCAAGCTGAATGTCGTTGCCTACACCCTTTAATCCAAAATTCTTTGTATCTGCCATTTAAATGGTCCTCAAATATTGCTTCTCTATGTATTTATCTAAATACTGGAATTTTATACATGGGTTACAATGATGCGCGCCTCGCCCGTTGTTGAACCCGTAAAGTCAAAATATGCCTTAATATCAGTATCTATCGTGCCTGCTACTTCTGTACCATCGTACACGTAATCTGTGTTGCAAACGTATGTGCCTAGCTCGCTAAGATCAAACAGATTGTCGTCTATCAACCTAGCATTGTCGCCATCGTCGCCTACGCTTAGTGTAGGCGCACCGTCAAATACTGTCGTAACCTCGATAGTAACGTTCGTCACGCGCGAACCGTCGCTGATGTTGCCCACCAGTACAGGACTGCCCGTATTGAATAGCACAATAGCCTCGGACGTATTTGCGTCTGTACGTGCGCTGTCTGCTGTACCGACTAGTATCCATGCAGCATCCCAAATGTATAGTTCGTATTCGCCGCTTGTTCCTGTGCGCACAAATGCTTGGTCGCCTTCTGCTGCGCTAAGTGCATCACGCGCAGTAATATCAGCAACAACATAAGTGTTACTGCTTGCGCCTAAGCCAACGGAAAGTGGTTCCCATTGATTTGTAAGTCCGTTCCATACGAGAGCATCGCCACCCACTGGCGGTGTTGTAGTTGTATCTACATCTTCAAATGCGTCAATTGATGTTATTGTAGCTGCATCAACTGCGCGCCACTCTGTACCGTCGAAGCTAAGTCGTTGTCCTGCTGTAACACCAGCAACGTTAACATTGTTTAGATCGCCGAGCAATCCAGTAACAGCAACGTCTTCGATATCGTATATGTAAACAACGCTAACCCTTTCATTGACCCACTCAAACCCATCATAGCGCAAAAATTGATTTTGCACTAACGGACTTGTAAGTGTTGTGTCAGTAAGATTGTTTAGGCTAACGTTTGCAGGGTTGCCGCTGATGCTTGTTTGCGGTACCCAGTTAGCTCCGTCCCAAGCAAGGCTGTCGCCAACCTGTGGCAATGCTGTTGTTACGTCTACGTCTGTAAGGGAATCTAATGCAAGAGGTGCGCCTGCTGCTGTTGCCCATAGCAAACTGCCGAAGCCGTCTGTCGTTAAAACGTGTCCTGGAAGACCGCCGCTAATGCCTGCTATCTTATCAAACGTGACGGCGCCGTCGGCTAAGTCGTTTGCAAAGACTTGCCTGTCTAGGATGTTATTTGTTTTTATCCTAGTTAGGGCCATTTACTTAGCCCTCTGCAATTATAAAGTAGTTTGTCCCGTCGTTGTAGAGTGTAACGTAACCAAATGCTGTGTTTAAGACGTATGTAGCAGCGGTATCAATTAAGCCTGATGCTGGTGTAAGAGTAATATCAAACGTACTTGCTGTTTGATTCTTAACCGTAATTGTATCGCCAGCGACCATGCCGACCGCGCCCGGATCGGGTAGCGTAATATCTAATGTAGCAGACAGTCCTGTAATAGACACTAGCTTATTTGCTACTGCTACTGTTAGCGGATCATCTGCTTCTGTTGCCGTAATGCGTCCTATGTTATATGCTGCTGTAATGACACCACCTGCTTCACTAATAAGCATACGGGTGCCTGCTGCAAGTCCGCGCAATTCTACATCATCTGTCCCGCCAGGTATAACAGCAAGATTCGTGCCGCCTGCCCCTAGGTTCGAAACAGTAAGCTGAGTTGCATCAATTGTTAGTCGATTAGTGTTATCAGTAATTGTAACGTTTGTTCCTGCTTCGAGTGCTTTGAAGTTAAGAATTTGCGTATCGCCCGATAGTGTTTTACTTGCAAATGGGCTAAAGATCGAAGCAGTATCAAGTCCGTATGCGCTAACAACATTGACAGGGCTTGCTGGAGTTTCGCCCGCTGTTTGAATACCAATTACTTCGATGCGCTGCGAATCTTTTGTTACTGTAAATGTAGCATCGCTGTTACCTGCACCAGTCGATGTCAATGTTCCTGTTGGGAATACAGTGTATACACCGGCGTTAGAAATAGACACACCACCCGGATCAATAACGCCACCTGTCTCCGATGTTACTGTTAGCGTTGCTGCTGTTGTAAATGTACCGCCTGTAAGAGTAATGACGTTGCCAACGCTATAACCTGTGCCACCGTTCACAACCGTTACTGGTGTTGTTACACCCATTGACGGACTTTCCGTAAACGTTAGAGTTGTGTCTGTAGCGTTAGAGTTAGGAGCAATACTGTATGCGCTAGTGTCTTGCTTGACACCGTCTATGCTAACAAGTAGCGATTGCTTGCTTGCTGCAAGCCATCCTAAATCAAATGCTGCCTGCGCCGTATTCGGCACATCCGCATCAGCGTTGACAGGACCGAATACTTCGATACTCGCTCCGCCGGATGCCTGTAGTCCTAGTATCTCTACGTCTTCCGACGATACTGTTTCCGATAATGTTACAGTGGTTGTGCCACTACCTGTATTGGTTATGACTGTATACGCATCTTGGTGCTGCTTTAGACCTTGGATGGTAACATAGATAGATTTTTTAGATGCTGCCTCCCAAGGCACAACAAATACCTGCTGCGTTACGTTTGGGTATAGTGCTACTTCGATGCTGTCGAAGCCACTCTCCACAACATTAAGATTAGGATCAACTGCTTCAAACGCCAGTAGTGTTTCGTTCCACTGTAGTTCCCATCCTTGCGCAACGTAGTCGCTCACAACAAATGGTGGAGCGTATTGATTTACTAATGTTGATCCCGCATTAATCCTTGCCATTATTTTTTACTCGTCTTTTTCTTAGTTTTCTTTTTAGGTGCTTTCGCTGCTTCGTCTTCTGCTTTCGCTGCGTCCCAACCCGCCTTCCAACTCTCTACCCTTTCGCTTTTTTCAGCGCGGGAAGTATTTCCTGTTAGTTCAACTAGCTGTTGCATGAACGCACCATCGTTGGTAGGCTTGCGAAGCTTACCCTGCCAGTATGCTGCTCTGCCCTTTTCAAACGATGTATCTGCTTTCTTTGCCATTTTATCCTCTTACATGCTCAATAATACTTTGTCTATCACCCCTAATGGGTTTGGAACAGATGCACCCGGCTCTGCTATCGTGCTACGGTCTAGTACAGCGCGCAAATGTGTAAAGTTGCCTACGAATGTAAATGCTTGTGTTCCGTTATCACCTGTCAATCCTGTCGGAGCAAGCGGATTGATCGGAAACGAAACATATGGACTTGCGCTACTCACATTGCGATTGGCGTTTAAGTTAATGTCGAACCAATCACTCTCGGTCGGTTCGGTTGCTAACGTGCCCTGCAATCCGAAACTGCCTGTAAAGTTGCTGTATACAACCTGCACTGTATGTATACCGTCTGTGCGGCCATAGTAGCTATCAGCGCGAATTGCGTCGCCTGTTAGGTTGTGATTCGGACCAGTGTTGGTCATCATCAATATACTTTTACGTGATGGTGTTACTGACATTACTCGCCGCCTCTGCCTATAGAATTAATGAACACCGAAAACTCATCGTCGCTTAGGAAAATGTTTTCTCCGTGTCCGTGGTATAGGGCTACTTCACCCTGCCCCATTTTGACTTCGACGGGACCTGCACTCCATCGGCGCTCATTTTCGAGTGGCTCGTCATCGCCCGGCTGTGGGTCATAACGCACACCATCCTCGCTAACGCTCTCATATGCATCTTCATCGTCGCCAAACCACTCATACATACGTGCCATATCAGTTACGTCAGCTTCTGACATATACTGTAGAGCAGCATCAGCTACTTGGCGCGGGTCAAGTATGCCCTCGTCCATTAACTCACCGAGTGAGATGGTTGATTGACGAACGCTACGCTCGCTGCTGTATGGATCAGGATCATCACCAAACGCTTCGTGGATCGGTGCATATGGGCGACCGCTTGCACGTAGCGATACGATGTTGTCGATATCGTTAAGAACTGTTTCTATGCGGTCGAGCTTATCATACGGCTCTGTGAAATCATTTGCTATAACATCAAACGCTTCTTCGACAAGCTTTCTAATGTCGCTGTAAAACTCTGCGTCGTTGCGCTGATGTGTTCTAATATCGCCTGTTTCGGGATCAATGTCATTGGAAGCTTCATTGATTTTAGCAATGGATTCCATTAATTTACGCATTTCGTTCATGTTAAACTCCAGATTGTATTACATACTATTTATCTAGGAGCGCATAAAAAGAAAGGATAGCCCGAGGGCTATCCTTTAATCTGCGTAGTTATTTAAGGGGTCTACTTTTTCGTAGATTCTTCGTCTTCTTCGAGGATGTCATCTACAGTAGGGGAGGTAGATGCTTCTTTAGCGGGTGTATAAGTGATGTTGAGCTCACCTTTCTCTGTGCCGATTCGCACACGCCCACCGTTCTTTAGCGCACCAAACAGAATCTCTTCTGCGAGTGGCTCTTTGATTCTCTCTTGGAAAATCCTAGCAAGCGGCCTTGCACCCATCTTGCTATCGTAGCCTTCCTCAGCAAGCAATTCGCGCGCTCTTGCCAAACAAGATACAATAATACCTTTGTCTGCCAGCGTTTCGTTAAGCTCGTCAATATGTCTGCTAACGATAAGCTTCACGTGCTCTTTGCCAAGCTTGTTGAACTTGATAACGCCGTCGAGTCTGTTACGAAACTCCGGAGCAAAGAAGTTCTTAATAGCAATGTCATCGTCGCCTGTGCGCTCTTGGTCGCCGAAGCCAATCATATTCTTTTCGGCTTCTGCTGCACCTAGGTTAGCGGACATAAGCAAAATAACGTTGCTAAAATCTACCTTCTTGCCTGTGCCTGATGTTAGCCGTGCTGCGTCCATAATCTGTAACAGCACCGTTACCACCTCAGGTGACGCCTTCTCGATCTCGTCTAGTAGCAGTACGCAATGCGGATTGTTTTCCACTTCGTTAATCAACTGTCCTGAGCCAGCTTCGCCTTCACCGTGTCCGACGTAGCCTGGAGGCGCACCGATCAGCTTCGACACCGTGTGCTTTTCCATGTACTCCGACATATCGAAACGTACAAGCTTGATGCCCATTGCTTCGGCTAGTTGCTGTGCTGTATAGGTCTTGCCCACACCCGTCGGACCTGTCATCAAATAAGATGCAATCGGCTTCGTCTTGTCGCGCAGTCCTGCCTTGTAAATCTTGATAGACTTGATTAGCTTGTCGATTGCGCTGTCCTGTCCGTATACCTTGTCCTTCACCTTGCTGTCAAGATTAGAAATAGCATCTGTCTCGCGGAGGTCGATCATCTCCACAGGGATCTTAGCAATCTTAGCAGCCGTCGCAATAATCTCGCCAGCGTCTACTTCTTTGTCGTCGTTGTCGCGTAGCTTAACACGCGCACCAGCCAAGTCCATAATGTCGATAGCCTTATCGGGCAGGAATTTGTTGCTCATGTAGCGCACTGACAAGTCTACCGCTGCGTCAAGTGCTTCGATCTCGTAGTTCACTTTGTGGAACTTCTCGTAGTACTTAACAAGCCCACGCAAAATTCGTTTCGTGTCTTCTACGCTCGGCTCTGTCACTTCAAACTTTGCAAACCTACGCTTCAGTGCCTTGTCCTTCTCGAAGTGTGTTTCAAACTCGTCAAAGGTTGTTGCACCTATGCAGCGTAGCTCACCCTTAGCGAGCATCGGCTTAAGAATGTTGCCAGCGTCCATCGTACCACCCGAGGCGGAGCCCGCACCCATAATCATATGAATCTCGTCAATAAACAAAATGACGTTGCCTTTCTTCTTAATGCCTTTCAACACGTTCTTCATGCGCTCCTCAAACTCGCCGCGGTACTTAGTGCCTGCTACTAGTGCGCCAATGTCTAGGCTGTATACTTCCTTAGCTTTTAGTGCTTCGGGAACCTCGCCCTTAACAATGCGCCGTGCTAGGCCTTCTGCCAAGCATGTCTTACCAACGCCAGGATGTCCTACGTACACAAGGTTGTTCTTCTTCTTACGTGCAAGGATTTCGATTGTGTCCTGTATCTCATCTTCGCGTCCGATGATCGGATCAATCAACCCTTCCTTGCTCTCTTCGTTAAGATTGCGGCAGTACTCTTCGAGCGCCTCGTCTAGCTCTAGCTCTGCGCCCGCGACATCAGTCTTCTTCAAGTACTGAATAAGCAAGTCGCGGGATATGCCGCCCTTCTTTAAAAAGTATGCTGCGTGACTTTGCTCTTCGCTTAGGATGCTAAGAAGCAGTCCGTGGCATGTAATCTCTGTGCGTCCAGCGTATATGTAGTTTGTAAGCGAACGCTGAAACACGCGGCGTAGTGATGTTGTTTCTAGTGGCGATGCACCTGGCGTCGCGCTCGATAGCGCCGAGTCGTTAATATATGCTTCAACCTCGCCACGGATAATGTTAGGCTTGCCGCCGACCTCAGCAAGCATCTTTTGTACTTCCTTTTCATGCAGCAAGGACCACAACACATGCTCTACTGTTAGGTATTCGTGGTTGTTGTCTGTTGCAAAAATGCTTGCCCTTTCTAGGACAGCATTTACTCTGTTATTTCCAGGATTATCTATGCTCATTAAATTTCCTTAAATGTCTATTATTTCCCTACGCGGTAATTGCATTATACTATCCAATTGCTCATCTGTCAAATTATTTGGAGTACTTACTCCCACTTGTATTAGTAAGTCACCACTGTAATTAACTTCAGGATTAGGCATGCCTTTTCCTCTTAGTCGTATAAGCTGACCGTACTGCGTTCCTGCTGCAATCTTAAACTTAATAGTCTTGCCATCAAGTCCTGTCACTTGACATTCAACGCCTGCGATAGCTTCTATAGCAGTAATTTCCACGCCCATAATCAAATCGTCGTTCGAGCGTTTAAATTTAGGATGGCCCTGTACTTGCACAACGATAATCATATCGTCTACTGCAAGCTTGTTGCCTGTGCGTACACCGCGCGGAATCTTAAACTCATTACTATTTAGTGTGCGCGTTGTTCCGCTGTACGCTTCCTCGAGTGAGATGACGACCTTTGCCATCGGCTTCTGTTGTCGCTGTCTTCCTCTGCCAAAGCCGAAGCCCTGTCCATGCACAGCCTCGAGGATGTCGTTAATGTCCATGCCATCAAAGCCGCTGACGTTAACGTGGGCGCCATCACCTGTACGGAAAGTATAGCCCTGTTGCTGTGGGTTGTCGTATGCGGCGCGCTTCTGCGGATCTTTGAGGGTTTGGTAAGCCGTGTTTATTTCCTGAAACTTGGTAGCAGCATCGTCGCCTTCATAACGATCGGGATGATATTTCTGCGCAAGTGTTCTATAGGCTTTTTTGATGTCGCTCTGGCTTGCATTTTTTGCAATACCTAGAACGTCATAATAATTTGACATTTGACCCAACTTTAATTAAAATCCTCAACACAAGTATACTACGCTTGAGCAACAAAGTCAAGCAATTTGTATAGAAAGCGGAAATTATTCCTCTTGTTCTGCGCCTGTTGCGTCGGGGCTAGGGAACTCTTCGCGATAGTAGACGATAACGCCCTTTTGCTCTTTCAGATAGCGAATAACTTCTGCCATGTTTAGTGACAGGTTCTCGTACCCTTTCGTCGATACTGCAAAAAGAACAATTTCCTGATCAGGATAATCAGCTAATAGTTTTTCGATTTTTGCTCTGTTGAATACAGTCCACTTAACCTCACGCATTTGCAGCTGGTCGGGTAGTGGTGGATGTATGACAACCGGTGCAACTGGATCAGCTTTGATGTCAACAGTCTTTGCACCGAAACATCCTGAAAGTACCAATGCTGATAATAGTATTAGTGCATACTTCATTCGATCGGGTCTCCTTTCAAGAAGTCTTCATCTTCTTTACTTCTGTATGTAGTGGGATCTGTAATTTCTTCTAGTTCGTCAAACACTCTCTTTGTGCCTTTGTTAACCCGAGTCTCAATCAATCCCGGCTTTGCTTCGGCAAGCTTCTGTAGATCATGCTCTGAGAATATGTTGATGGTTTTCTGTTGTTCTTTACGAATCACAACAGACTCATCTGCCAGCTTGCCCAAGTTGCGTTGCTGCCGTGCAAGACTCTCTTGCATAAATTTAAGATTTGATTCTGCAGATTCTGCGCGAGCAGTCTGTGCAGCTACTTGCTGGTTAGCTTCTGCTAATTTGTCCTGGGAGTATTTAAAGTATACAGCACTTGCGCCAATAACAACAACAAGAACGATGCCCATGTACATTGTTAGGCCGCCAAAGCCGCGTTGCTTGTTACGCATTATACCTCCTTAACTACTAGAGATTGGTCTGCGTCGTCCCTAGTAACAAAGTAGTAACCTTCGATTAATGTTACGTCCCAGTTGCGTCCTAGCAATCTGCGTAGCGCGGTCTGTGTAGCTGACGTGCCTAGATCAATGTGTGCTTCGTCTAAGCGTAATTTGCTGGCGATGCTAGTAGCAGCACCAAAGTCAACATACTCAACAACAATGCTACCGTGCGGGCCACCTAGCTTAATATGTGTCTCGTCACGTTCAAACGTAAGTAGATCGCTTTCACTTACATACTCTTCTACAGTCGAATCAAATTCGGCTTTAGGAGTATACTCGTCTTCGCGTGTGATAACAACCTGATGCAAGCTTGGATCTTTAAGATCATATAGCTGGTCTACTAAGTAAGGCTGTACTTCCCACTTCATCTTGCCCGTAACGTTTTCTACGTCTTCGATCAAATCGTATAGCTTCATCCAAAAGTTTGGTTGGCGCTTGAACTCAACAAAGATAAGGTACTGTCCGTCTTCGTTTGGATTGGGGCTAACTTCGCTGTCGAGGAATTCTACAATGCTCTTGTCAATAAAGTCGTCTAAGTCATATGCAGGAAGCTCGTCCTTAGCAAAGAACGCTAATACAATTACTTCTTCTGTCGTGCCCGACTTAGGCTCGAACTCATCAATGCTGACGAGCGGAAGTATCATGCCTGCTAGTTCTTCGTTGCGTAATCCCATTACAGTAGCCTCATCTCTTTTGCATATTCAAATGCTGATCTGTGATAATCTTTAGGATTCAAAAATCCATCTTCGACTGCTTGCTGGAGGTCTTCGTCCCACCACTCAACAATATCTTCTTCTGTATTTTTATTAAGTAGTGCAACCATTCCGCGATCACGCTCGAACCAGGTTTCGATTTTTGTATCGTCTATGTCTAGCTGCTGTGCAGGCGCAAATTCGTTAACTGCTTTACGTCCTGCTTTTGTAATCTTAAAAATCTTTTTGCCGCCCTTAATATCTACAACATCAAGCAAGCCTTTCTTGTATAGATCATAGTCTAGCTTGTTCCAGCCAGCAAAGCCGCGTTCGCTACGCGGGTTAGGATCTGTCCTTGTCGCCAGGCGAATCATGTCTGCACGTTCGCGAGCTTTGCCATCAGCCATTAGCTTTAAAACAGCAAAGTGCTTATCGTTTAAGTTTTTTACAGTAAGTGTTGTCCACTCATCGTAGTTTACTTTGATTTTTCTGATTTCGTCCAGCCGCATTACTCAAAATCCTCTTCGCCAAAGCCCATATCTGTTTCGCGCGTGTCAAGCTCTGCGTCAACGTCTGCTTCCTTTGTGCCCGCATGTTCGAGATCCTCGTCCCAAGCTGCGTTGATGTCCTCAACGTCTAGCTCCTGATCGCCTATGCGGAGGATACCTTCCTGCGACTCGTCTACAAACTTGCGAGGCATCTTGATTGTTACTAGCCAAACAGGAATGTCTTCCATCTTAGCCTTGCGAGGTTGGTCCTTGCCTGGCTCAATGTCCTCAGGTCCTAGCACCTTTGTAGGCTGCTGATATACGTCTTCTGCATACGTAATCTTGCAGCCGTATTTTACTAGACGCATGCCGCCCGATGGATCAGGCATGTGCTTCTTAGGATACATCCACGTAGTCGTAAACCAATAGCGATTGAGATCTGGACCGTCGACAAGCTCGCCGTCCATCCAGTGCTTGTAAGCATAGAGGGAAGCGTTGTCTAGTGTCTTCTCAAATTCCAGAAGCATATCAAGCGACGTAATATTCTCGTCTGCTCTTTTTAGTGCTGCTAGTGCGTCATTGATTGTTTTAGGCATAATAAATTCCGTATTGTTCTATGTATTTATCACGTTTAGTAAATCAGCTTGTCAATCATTGTGTACTTAATATTGAACGCATTCATTAAAATAGCTAATTCTGCCAGACATTCATGGCGTCCACCACCGATCAAATAACAATTATTGTAGCGTTTTAGCTGATCCATAGCAACCCAGCCCACCGATACCGGATCATCGAGCATAAACGGGTCATAATTTGAACCTAAGAACTCTTCCATTGCGTATTCATAATCTTCAGCCTCAGAAAATAGCTCTCTACTATCCGACACTTTCTGTTTATACATTTCTCGTATGGTTTTAATAATAACATTTGCTGGTATATTGTTATCCATCCATGCACGTAAATAGCCGTAGCCCTTATCGAAAAATTCCATCTTATCTAGCCCGTCACTCGAATAAAAGTCGTCGCCATTGTACTCAAACAAATCTTCCCAAAACGGATAGATATCGTGCTCTACGCTATCTTCTGTAATGCCTGTCTCGTCTGCGTTGACGTACATAAGGATAGGGCCTCGACTATCTGCTAGGAATTTTGCAACCTCTGCGCTATATCCCGGAGGCGTATAATTTGCGTACACAGGCTGCACATCAACACAGACAATCGGACGTCCGCGGGATGCTTTCTCGTTTAGTAGTTCACTAGCTCTCATCTTTCGGCGCCCATTTGTCTTTCAGCAAGTCTAAGTACTCTTGCGGAGACTTTATCTTCTCCTTGCGGAATATTTTTAGCAACGTCCCTAAGCCTGTCTCGTCGGCAGGCTTGCTCTTAGCATTGTGTATGTCCGCAGAAAGGCTCTGTGCTGCATCACTGTAGCCATACAACACATAATTATATCGAGTCTTTTCTGCTTCCTTAGAAATCTTACTGCCCACCGGAGCCATATACAATTCAACCCACGGCGATATCTGTCTACGTGTAGTAGCATTTCCGTATGTCTTACCCTTGTCACGCTCGCCGCCTTTCGCTTGTGCTATCACAGGAACGTCGGCAGGGTTTACAGCCTTGCGTGTATCATGCACTAACCAGTCTTGCTTATCTGTGTATAGGTACGCAGGCACGCCCATACGCTTTGCTGTAATAAACATGCGACGTACATCAATCGCCATTTGCTTATGCGACTCCTGTCCTTTCTCATCGTACAGTACGTGTACAGATTTGATATACCTGTTAGCGTTTTCGATGTACGGTTCGTAGGAGTAAACGCGATCCTCGGCTTCTTTCTTCTCAGGGCCTTTGCCGCCGGGCTGTCCGTAAAACTCTGGACCCCAATAGTCTACAGCCTTGCCTGCGTGATTTTGTGCAAGCTTGCTGCCGTCTAGCTCGAAGATGACCCCGGACCAGCTATTGTCGATATGATAGCCGCCTAGCTTGTGCCTTGTTGTTGATAGGTAGTACATCCTGTCGCCCTTCTGTAGTGCCTTCTCAGCACCAGTGCCTGGCGAAGCCGTCAGCCTAAATTTGTTTTGTTGCAGTACGCTTGCAGCATTACGTATACCCATGTAATGATACACGATAGGACTAATGCCTTCCGTTAGCTTCGACTCAAACGCACTGAGTATATCATCTTCTTTGCTCTTTGCTGCTCGCATATCATGGGTGTAGCCGCGATTGCTGAATCCGAATGAACCCTTTGGCCTTCTGTTGGGATCTGACAGTCTGTGTACTTTTTTGATACCTAATTCCTTAGCACTAGGAGGTGGGTGGCTCCCCGATAGCCTTCGTCTAACACTGAACGCTGTTTTCCCGGCAATCACTTCTTCTGTGCTACCGTCTTTGTATTCTACTTTCCAGCGATGCTCGCCACTTTGTAAATTGCTACTTTCTTTAACGCTTTCATCAAACGCACCGAGGATGTCATTCACTACGTTGAGATCTTTTTGTCCGGGCGGCGATGCGGCCTTCTTCATTGCTGCCATCGTTTTCTTCCAGTGCGCTTCGCGTTTAGCTGCAAACTCGGGGCTCTCTTTTGTGATAAACACAGGCACCTTGTTGACACCGATCATCTCCGCTGCCATTGCACGATGCAATCCTTCCTGCCCGAAGCCGCCGCGGTAGTCTAGCTCAAGCATTGGAAACTTGTCGCCTTTCTTCATATCGTGCGCGTATTGCTTAACAAGCTTAGGGTCGCGTCCTTGTCGTACTCTGTCCGGCTCGTTTATGCGTTTGAAGCCCTCAACACAACGGTCAATGTAATCGGACGGTGACATCCAAACAATCTCACCGACCATGCCTTTCTTCTTAGACATGTACTCGGGGTCCTTCATCATATCCA
>Ga0307378_10004348_pt1 | contig 20247 bp, 17 predicted proteins | sample UN1MG_FD_202238 | JGI IMG/M metagenome (GOLD analysis project Ga0307378, IMG submission 202238) | Soil microbial communities from Risofladan, Vaasa, Finland - UN-1 | ecosystem: Environmental > Terrestrial > Soil > Coastal area > Acid sulfate soil | place: Finland: Risofladan, Vaasa | collected... | reverse complement strand
TTACATCTACTCCTACTTTTATTCCATCTGCTTCTAAGCGCGGAATGATTGTCTCTGTACGAAGAGTGTTTGAACAGAATATTGCATCGGTTTCGGGATGTGCTTTTAAATAAGCAGCTACCATCTCTGCTCCTTTAACTGCATCGTCAGTAATGTCCAGAGATTCTACCATTACCCCTTTTGCTTTCAGGGTATCCATATAACCTCTTCCTCTTGCTTCGATGTGAGTGGCTCCTGGATGATGGTTGGCAAATATTGCGCGTTTGGGAGTAAATCTCGCTAATGTCTCCTGAGCTGCCTTAACTCCGATAAAGTAGCTATCTTCACCAACATAAGTTAAAACAGGTATCCTAGCTTCGGGGGCTCTAAGGTCTGGCGCATTAATCGCTACTACCGGTAGTCCTTTAGCAATAGCTGCTCGAAGGGGTTCATCCATAGCTTCAGGTGCAGTCAAGGTGCAGACCAAGGCATCGGGTTCACTTGCCAATGCTGCCTCTATATACGCCATAAACTCTTCAAGTTTAAATTCTGCAGGTCCGGTGTAAATTACCTTTAAATCGGGATATAGAGCCCCTGCATCAAGTGCCCCTTTCTCACAAACTTTCCAGAATGGATCCGCAATACCACCGTGGACTACTACATAAATTTTATATTCCTTTTCAGCTGCAAAAGAAGATAGGAAGATGCTCGACAACAAGAAAATCACTAAAAAAATAAACAAACCAGTTTTTAAATTACTTTTCATTTTTTACCTCCAAAAAAATATTTTAAAATTTTAAAAACACTTAGGAATAATTTTCTTCTTATATCTCACCTCCTCTGGTTAGTTCCCTGTTTTTATTAAAAGGATAATCTCTTTTCTTAGGGTATGGCTACAGGGAGTTTCTCGATCTTTAAGAAGCTTATTTTAGTGATTTTATTAGTGGAAAAGCTGCGTTAATTAATAATCTGAAAATGTACTATACATAAGTTTTAGGAACAATCTAACCGGTTTTAAAAATTTACGCGAACGTTTGCATTATATTCAAGTAACATCTTTAAGTTTATTTTTCATTTTAATTTAACCGAAAAATTTTATTTTGGTTCGACAATATCCAGACTTTTTATATTTCACTTCATTTGCCGATAAATTATAAATCCAAAGAAAAAATGCAGGAAATTCAAGAAGCATTGTTGCAATTATGCATTCGATTGCAGGTTATTTTATTTTACAATAAGGCAATCCTTCTTGTCAAAGATTTTTTATAATATTTTATGATAGAATTGACTTTACTGTATTTAAGACAAATAAATAAGTGCCCACGGCATTTAGAGGAAAATGGGATGTCCCTATTTTTTGTAAAAAGTCCTCTTTTTGAAATAATAAAATAATTTCTGGTTATATGTTATTGATTTTTAGAACCATTAATCCTATGATAGCGCGTACTTCTTTTTGAGAACTACACATAAAACCACACTTATCCCAGCCATTATCCCCGCGGAAATAAATGTTGAGGTATAACTTCCCGTAATATCAAACAGCCATGAACCTACTGCAGGTGCGAGACCACCGATTCCAAAGGCGGTAATTAGTATTCCATAGTTGACTCCCAGATGCTTGGTACCAAAACATATAGAAGTCAGTGCAGGAAAGAGGGCCAGAGTAACTGCATAGCCCCAACCTAGTAATGCTGATGCAATATATAATGTCGGTGAACTTACTGCAAAGATATGAAAGAAGAGAAATGTCATTGTCTGTATAATATAGGTGACAATCATAACTTGTACTGCTCCAAATCTATCACCTAAAAGTCCGGCCACAGGTCTACCAAGCCCATTAAAGCCAGCAAAAATGGACATCGCCAGCGCAGCTTTTACAGGTGTTAAACCAAGGGTTAAATTCCCATAGGACGGAATGAGTCCGATACAGATCAATCCTCCTGCGCATACTAATGCCATTGCTGACCACATAATCATAAATATAGGGTTCCTAAGCATCTCCTTTGGTGTGGATTCTTGTTTTACCATTATTGTCTTCTCTGCTTTATTATCAGCTTTCCACCCTGGGGGTTTCCATCCAGCAGGGGGATTCCTTATCAGCCAGGCAGCAAAAAGAGATACTAATGAAGTTATAATGGCAATAATAAAAAAGGTTCCTTCTATTCCATAATTAGGGATTAAATGCTTTGCTTTGAGAGGTGCGAGGACCAAAGCAGCCAATCCAAATCCACTTACACCAACTGAAATGGCAAGCCCTGGTTTATCTGGAAACCACTTTCTAGCAGGTGGAGCAACACAAGCATAAGTCAGGCCACAGGCTATTCCGCCTATAAGACTATAGGTTATAACCAACCACCAAGGATAAGGGAAGCGATCAACCAATGCAGCCAAGCTGTAGGATACAAAAAACAGTACTGCACCAACTGCGGAAACTCTTCTTGGCCCAATCTTATCCTGCAGCCTTCCTGCAGGAATCATAAATAAAGCAAATATCAACACAAAAACGGTAAATGGTAAATTGGCCTCCGTTTTCGTCCAGCCAAAGCTTTCCTCCATAGGGATAATAAAAACACCCCATGCATAGGAAAACCCTCCCATTAGGGCAAGTAAGAACCCGGCAAAAGGGATACTCCACCTTGATATAATATACTTACTGATTTTCCTCTTCTCGTGTGATTCTGCATCTATTCGGTTCACTTTATCCATATCTTACCTCCTAAAATTATATTATCTAACTTATTGTATCTGCATAAAGTACGGATATCTTTCCAAAAAAACCTGCCAGAGGACCGTCCCCTGGTATGTTTTTATCTTAGTGAACGAACAAATTCCAACAACTCTTTTATATTTTCTTTCTTGGTAAAGTCCATTGGTTTGGAGTATGCTGCTAATATCCCCTTTTCGTCTGGTGCTTTATCTCGTTTTAATTTTATTTTCCACTTCAATAAAGTCATTAATATCTTATTTATTAAGTTCAATTTATTAAAATCAAACCCTCCACGAAAATAATAAAATTGTATTTGTTTTTGTTCCTCTACTGAAAAATTACTATCCTTTACCTCGGATACTATACTTTCTTTTGGTAGCGATGCTCCGGTTGTAAAGATGATAATATTCTTATTTCTTAATTTATTGAGGTTGTTTTTTATAATTTTTACTCCGCTTATTCCAACCGCATGTAAGCTTCCGCCATAAATAATAAGGTCATATTTAAGTAATAAATCAATATCAATTTTTTCTATCCTAAACAAGTCAGCTTCTAATTCTTCTGCAATCCATTCCGCATATTTTTTAGTAAAACCTGATATTGATTTATAGACAACAATTGTTTTCATCGCTCCTCTATTCCTCCTGATGCAGTATTATTTATTAATTGTATTTCGCGCGATTTCATCTAACGTCCACAAGTATAAGATGTTTTCCGTGCCGTAGGCCTGGCTCAAAGCTTAGTGAAATAGGACATATGTCTATTTATTATTTATTTAATATCATATTGTAATTTCGATCATGTTTCCTTCTGGATCTAAAATACAGCTTTCAAAATAACCGTCGCCTGTTTCTCTTGGTTCTGAAATAACTTTATAACCATCTGTTCTTAACTTATCTGTCAGTTTACAAACGGATTTACGACTTCCAACAGAGAAAGCAAAATGAATTATACCAATAAACTGTTCGGTATAATCATAATCACGCTCTACGATTGTAGGTTTTTTCATAAGTTCTATTTTTGTTCCACCATTAAAGTCTAAAAAATAAGATTCAAATGAATTTTTATTATTAGTATATTTTTTACTTGGTTTACAATTAAAGTACTTAATATAGAAGTCCTTCATTTTTTCCAGGTCTTTTGTCCATATTGCTATGTGAATAATAGGCATTATATTCCTTCTTTTTTTTGCCATTAGGTATTGAAAATTAAAAATAAGGACACATCCAATTTTTTCTATTAGCCTAATGTTTCTGTCACTCTTTAAGTTAAGTGATTAATTAATATTCTTATTCCGATACCGATTAAAATTAAACCGCCGATTATTTCAATTTTCCTTTCAAAATAGGGAAACGGTTTTATTTTCTGCTGCTTAAATAGTGAAAAACACTTAATGTAGCCTTTGCTCCCTCTCCGGCAGCGATAATTATCTGTTTTTCAAAAACATCAGTAACATCTCCGGCAGCAAATATACCGGGAATATTGGTTTCATTTTTATTGTTTACCTTAATTTCTCCAATTTTTGTTTTGTTTAAATCAACAGCAAAGTCTGAATTAGGTATAAGACCAATTTCCACAAAAATACCCTGAACAGCAAGCGTTTCTTCTTTTTTGTCTTTTTCTATTTTTATAGCATTAACAAAATTATCACCTAAAATTTCTATCACCTGACTGTTATTTAAAATAGAAACTTTCTTACTTTTCTTAATTTTTTCCTGCATTATTTCGTCCCCGGTAAGATGATCGGCAATATTTATAATATATACATGATTGGCAATCTTCATCAATTGTAAAGCAGCATCCAGGGCAGAATTTCCTCCGCCAATTACCGCTACATCATCTTCGGAAAATAAGGGAGCATCACAGGTGGCGCAATAGACAAGACCCTTATTTTTAAATTCTTTTTCACCGGAAACACCTAATTCACGGGATTTTTTACCGGAGGCTACAATAACCGTCTTCGCCCAGTAACTATTTTTATCTGTTTTTACTAAAAAATTATTTTGTTTGGTAACTAATTTTGTTACTTCTTCGTTTTCCCTAATATCAAAATTAAATTTACGCATATGCTCTTCAAATTTTTCAGCTAATTCCGGTCCGGAAATAAATTGATAGCCGGTATAATTTTGAATATCTCCACTCCGGGCAGCTTGTCCTCCTATGTCTTTAGAAACTACCAGGGTATCTATTTTCTTCCGGGCAGCATATACTACAGCGGTAATACCAGCAGGTCCCGCTCCAATAATTATCAAATCGTAAATTTTTTTCATATTTTATCCCTTTAGAAGTTCTTCAATTTTAGTTTTATCAAATCCAATTATAATTTCTCCTTCAATTTCGATTACCGGTACAGTTTTTTGGCCAGATTTTATAATCATCTCTTTGGCAAAATCGTGATTTGCGGAGACATCCAGATATTCATAGTCAATGCCTTCATCTTCTAAATATTTTTTAGTCCTCCTGCACATAGGGCAAGTCGGAAGTCCGTATAATTTTACTTTTTTATTCATAATAATCCTCCATTATTTTATATTTTACTTTCCGGGAAAATCCACGCTTCCCCACTTTAGTTAGATATTTATTTGTAAAATAATTTACATAATAGATAAAAAAATATAGATGGCTTCTTTTATTATAAATACGGCATCAATCTTGAAAATCCTTCTGGTTAACAAAAATTATTCGCTTACTTTGTAATACCCTCTGGTTAAAAAACTCCTCGGATCCCATAGATTTTCCGCTAAAAGCTACCGAATTATTTGCCTGGTACACCTGCCTTATTTATCTCTACTTAATTTCCAGGCGTTTTTCCATAAATTACTTTCATATCAGGACGTTCAGTACAGTAATAATGAACCCAGATATAAAGGTGGTTAAATAATGCAACTATCAAAGCGGTTTTCGAGAGTAAAAGCAACCCGGGCAAATATAGAACCAGGATACCATAGACATACATGCCATTGTCCGTGTAACGAAAAATCCCTTCTTTCACATAGGGTTGGTTATAGTTTTTATTAAAATGGTCGATCCCAAATGCTCTTTCGAATGTAAAGTAGCGTATTACAGAGTAAAAAAGATAAATGATAACCGGGGTGATTAATGCAGCTATTAAATAGGCGTAAAGAGGATTTACAGAAAGTGAACCTTGGTTACTCATGGCCAAGATGATAATGGAAATCATTCGACAGACAAAAAGGAGAGAAAACCCTGCCGAATATATTTTAAAAGCTCTTTGTACTCCATAGCGTGACGTGAAGGTGTTGCTATAGAGTTCCAGCCGCCAGATTATCCAAACATAAACCTGGTGAAAAATTGGTATGGCGATTGCTATCCAGAACCATGCTTTGGTACTAATACCCCACAATTCACCATTCGTTGTATCATAGCTAATGGAAATAAATTTCTGTGTAACAGCAATGAGAATTATTACTGATACTAAATGCCAAATTTGATAACCAAAAATTTTCTTAATCATAGATTCATTCCCGCTATATTATTATCTAAGCATAATATTTATAATTTGTTGTTTTCCCTATAAAAATAACAGCGATTGTTTTCGCCGAGCTAAAAGAAAATAGGAACAGCTTTTTTTGGAAGGTTGGCATCATTTGCACAATCTTTGACGAACTGCATCATATAGAATTATTCCGGCAGCTACTGATGCATTTAAAGATTCAGTGGACCCCAAGATAGGAATTTTTACCTGTTTATAAGCTGCCTCCCTCCATATATCATTTGGTCCTCTATTTTCGTTTCCAATTACTAAAGCGAAAGGTCTTCTAAGGTTAACGGAATAGTAATATTCTTCACTATCTAAATCTGCTGTTATAATATTTATAGAGTTACGGCTTAACCATTTGACAGCTTCCTTATCGTCAAGACCATTTACAATAGGCACCTGAAACAGTGAACCCATCGTAGACCTAATAACTTTTGGGCTGTATAAATCTACAGTTCCTTTGGTTAATAATACTGCAGTAACTCCTGCTGCAGCGCTGGTTCTTATGATTGTTCCAAGATTTCCAGGATCCTGTACGCCATTTAAAACAACTACTAAAGGGTTTGCACCAAGAATTATATCTGCCAATGATACTTCTACTTGCTGGGCTACCGCTATTATTCCCTGGGGGCTGACTGTATCTGAAACTTCTTTAAATAGATTATCGGGCAGCCTTAAAATCTGGCAATCCTGATTAATTTTCGGCACATTTTCTACGGTTTCATTAATAATGAGGTAATTTATTTTTACTCCCTTACTGCTGGCTTCCTCAAGAAGCCTGGTGCCTTCTATGAGAAATAGTCTATTGCTTTCACGAACTTTTTTTTGACTTAAGGCTTTTATTAACTTATATATTGAGTTTTCTTTGGAAGTAATATCTTTATACTGCTTCACCTATGATACTCCTCTATAGATAAAAATTAAGGGGCGTAAGCCCGTAGCGTATATGCTGTGTTTTCTGAAATTCTGTGCTGTCCTCTGTCTTGTTGTGGGCGGTTACAAAACCACCCTTATCTTAATTTGCTGATTAGTTACGTCTGACATATAGTAGTATTATGGGGTCTATAATTAAAAACTATTTTTTAAATTATAGATCCTATTTGTTATATATTCTACAAAACTCCTAAAATTCCTCTTTTCTTAATATGGATTTCACCGGAAATATAAAAATACTGCGGGATATAACGCAGATGATGAGCAAATTATTTACGTAGTGACGCTGCATTTAAAACAGCATTGGATAAAAATACTTTAGCTTTATAATCAACAATACCCGAGTAAATACTCGATTAGATAAGGAGAATGTAGAATAATTTCACTCCTTACAACTTCCCCTTTTTTTATTATATATTAACTCTTACTTAGTGTTTAGTGAATTGTTTCCGATATTCATCTACAGTATGTACAATTGCCCTGATATTTTTATCGGGCACATCCCAGCCCATATTAATACAGCAGATACCGGTTTTCTCCGGATTGCCGGATTGTTTAAGCATCTTTTGAATATCGGTGCTCACCTCATCCGGCTGTGCCTGTCTCATCTTTACCGGGTCATAACGCAGGTTCAAAAAAGCCTCCGGGAGTTTCTGCCGGCAGAGTGAGATTTCCGATCCCCAGCCCACATCAAAAAAGGAAGCCCGCTTTACCCTGGCATAGCCCTCTGCATGAAGATGCATATTATTACCGCAGTGATGAATACCGTATGGTTGTAAGTCCTTGGCCAGTTCAGTATCATACTCTAAAAGCAAATCCTGATACATATCGGGAGAGATCATCACTACCGAGCAGTTTGAATGCAGGTTAAGTTCTGGATTGACAAACTTTATCGTCCTGTTGACCGAAATTGAAGAAGTACCGGTCTCAACCTTGACATAACTAATAAATTCCTTAATTGTCTCTGTGATAGCGCTGAAGATCCTCCTTGCCCTCTTCTGATTCTGTATCATATCGATAAAAATCTTATCACCCCGCAGGTCCAGGGCTACATTCAGAACCCCCTGCCAGTTAATATCTCCTATCACATAGCCGAATCTCTCTTTAAACCATTCAACCATCTGCTTTAATTCTTGAAAGGTTTTATTTTCCACAAAATTTACCGGCTTAATTCTATCTGCTTCTTTATCAGTGATATTCTTCGGTATAACCTGTGGTGAAGAATCTATACTGAATTTAATATCACAACCAAACATTTCAGAGATAATGTAACCTGCTGCCAGATGGACCGCCCCAATACAGGGCCGTGGTTCAGGATGAATCTCTCTTTCAATCCCGTAACCACCGAAGCGCTCATTCATTATCTTACGCATTTTAAGATCGGCTTCGACCCGGGTATCAGGGTCATAAAAGAAATCCCTCTCAAAGCACAAACCGTAATTTTTATGCCACCATTCGGGATGGAAAATAAAGGCTACCGGTAATAAAGTATCTGACTTTAAGCCTCCCACTAAATATCTCTCCTCTCTGTAAAAAATCTATTTAGAAGATCTCGCTGGTACTAAATAAGGGTATCTAGGCAATCCTGTTTATTTAGGCAGCTGGTACTTTAATAGCGCCCTTCTCTTTTAGCAACTTCAATCACCTTTTTGACGTTTTCCAGCGGTGTGTCTTTTTCCAGAAAGTCGGAGGCGGCAAAGATATATCTCCCTCCCTGTTTCCCAATATGCATAATCCTGGTTACCTCTTCTTCAATTTCTTCTAAAGTTGCTTTTTTAAGAAAACCCACCTGGTTCAGATTACCGGAAAGAGTAATACTATTACCTACCAGCTCTTTTGCTTCCTTTAAATCATTATCACCCAGAGGCGGAGCGGCTACAGTTTCCCACATATCCAGGCCCATCTTGACATAGCTTTCCTGAAGAACCCTGGCCTTACCGCAGTTATGATACAGAGTAAACTTGCCGGCATCTTGAATGTTTTTTACCAGCTCTTTTTCATAGGATAAAATGTATTTATCGAAGAAATCGGCACCAACCATTCCTGAGTTGGCAATATTACCCTGGATGCCGATACACTTGAAATCAGTATCAGCTAAAGCATTATTGCTTTCCACAATTAATTCGGTCATCTTCTCCATATAGGCCTGATAAAATTCCTGATTAAGGTAGGCATCCATCAACAGCTCTTGAACATTCCTATAAGTTGCGGCCTGATTAAAGACACCTCCCCACCCCCAGGGGGCAGAAATCCCCAACTCACCAATTAACTCCCTGGAAAAAGCAGCCCGTTCCTTCATCTCAGAGATTGTCTCAGAGTCAATTCTGGGGACAAATTTATTAAAAATCTCAAAATCTCTTTCGTTTTCAATCAGATATTCAACCGTAGAAAAATGAATTCCCGAGACAGTTCTATCCTCATAAGGACCTGCTTCTACCTGTTTTAAGATCCCATCAGGGGTAGTTACCTCAGTAAGACGATAGAGGTTACCTTTATCTATCTTTATTTTCTCATTAATGTCCCAGTTGCCAAAGCTTTTTTTCATAAAATGGGGGACCTCAAACTTTCTATCCCTGGTAATGAGATCAAACCCTAAAATCCGGGCACACTCTACCGCATCTATAACTCTGTCTACCTGCTCCTTCTCCGGGAAAAACCAGCCGAGGTAATCCTCCTGCACAAATAATCCTACAGGTACCCTATCCGGTATTTCTCCTTTCAGTACAGCCAGTATCCTCTCCCTGCCAGTCATTTTTCTACCTCCTCTCGTTTATGTATAGCGGTTATCGGTTTTGCCAGTTTATATTCTTCAGAACTAACTTCGGTCACAGATCTGATGAATCCTGTGATAGGCCTCTTCTTGTTCGGCCGGGTCCTGACAGTAAGTCACAACTATTAATTTCATCCCCGGGCTCCAGAGTCTCTTGACTTTATCGGTTATTGTCTGAACATCACCTACTACCCTAGCATTAACCATAATGCCGGTATTACTAAACCTTTTAACAAAAGGTTCAACCTCATTCGGATCAGGGTCAGTCTCCTCAGAAAAGGCTCCATCAACCATAACGAGATTATCAATCTTTTTAACCACTGCTATCTTATTAGACCAATTACCACAGGAGTGAAAAACACAACCTCCAAACACCAAGCCTATCTTTTCCCTGAATGGTATTTCAAACCTCTCAAAGAAATCATCTGATATCATCAGGACATTATCATCACTTATACCGATTCCCTGAAATTCCCTGCTGCTAGCAAACCCATGGCCGGGACAGACTAGTGCATCACCGATTAACTTCTGCTGCTTTTCTGTAAAATCGATTAACAGTCCGCTTATTACCGAAAGCAGTTTTTTATATCCTTCTGGATTATCATACATCTCCAGAAACAGTTTATCCATCGGCATAAGGCAGGAAGCAATATTTAAAGGGGACTGGGTATCGGTAAAGGAAACGGGAATTTTACCTCCGGTCTTTTCAAGAAAAAACTCAATCATATCCATTGTATGCCTACCGATCTTAGTTTCCTCTACAGGAAGATAATCATACTTTAAGGTCTCTCTAATACTATTAAAGGGAGGCCTGGTAGTCGGAGCCTGCCCCTCATGCCAGATATAGCCAAGCCCGAAGGCACTGGCAATAGTTCCAATACCATACCAGGGCTCCAGGAAATTAGGAATATCAGCCCTGTATTTCATGCTTTTTTCTAAAGCACCTAACTGCAGTCCTAGTGAGGTTTCCATATCTTTACAACCCGAGGTAAAAACCTGAGGAACCCTGAACCGCCGGTAAACAGCCACACCTTCATCACAATTCCAGAATGACCGGCACTTTTCCCTTAACGATAGTTCATATTCATGATATTTCTCAATATCAAATTCTTTAATCGAAATAGGTTCAACAGCTGTTCCCTGAGAATCATCAATATTGTAGTTAAAGCTTTTTTTCTTCACTCATTTGTCCTCTCGTATAATCAAACCCTTCGTTTCTTATAGCTTCATCATTTATCATTTTATTCGGAAAATTTTACCGTACCAATACCATGAAGATTCAAAGTCTTTGAAAAATGGCATAAGGTCCAATGACCTGGAGAAATCTCATCCCAAGCAGGCACCTCGTTTTTACACTTCTCTTTGGCATAACGACAACGGGTATGGAATTTGCATCCTGGGGGCGGATCGGAAGGGTTAGGGATCTCCCCGGGAAGAATAATCCTGGCTTTATGAGTATTGGGGTCGATGCTTGGAACCGCTGAAAGAAGCGCTTCAGTATAAGGGTGCTTAGGAATCTTATAGAGTTCCTGGGCCGGCACCATCTCAACAATGCTTCCTAAATACATTACCGCAATCCGATCACTGATGTGCTCAACCACCGACAAATCATGAGCAATAAATAGATAGGTCAACCCCAACTCATTTTGTAAGTCTTCTAAAAGATTGATTACTTGAGCCTGTACCGAGACATCAAGAGCGCTTACCGGTTCGTCACATATCACCAGTTTCGGCCGCAAAGCTAGCGCGCGGGCAATACCGATACGCTGCCTTTGTCCGCCGGAAAACGCGTTAGGATAACGGTTCATATGCTTTACATTCAATCCAACCAATTCCAAGAGCTCCCCTACCCGTGACTTTAACTCCTGACCTCGAGAGATACCATGAATGAGAAGTGGTTCGGCTATTATCTCCATAACCGTTTTTCTGGGGTTGAGAGAAGAGAACGGATCTTGAAAAATGATCTGCATATCCCGACGTAATTTCTTAAGTTCCTGTCCTTTCAATGAAAAAATATTTATCATCTCTCCGTTCTGCCGATACAATACTTCTCCACTCGTCGCCTCGTATGCCCGTAGGATAACTCGTCCTAAGGTAGTCTTTCCACACCCAGACTCACCTACAATACCTAACGTCTCTCCACTTTTCACGGAAAAGCTGACCTCATTGACCGCTTGTACATTTCCCACGACTCGCCTTAAAAATCCTCGATAAATCGGGAAGTGTTTCGTGAGATTTTTAATTTCCAAGATAACAGTATCATTACCGTTGGTCATATCAGTTTTCATTCCCTCTCACTCCCTCATCTCGATTATAGAGAAGACAACACACATAGTGCCCCGGTTCGACTTCCACTATGGCCGCGTCTTCCTGTCCGGCACACTCTTTCTGCTTATAAGCCGGACAGCGTAATCGGAAGGCACACCCTTCGATAACCGACAACGGATCAGGAACACTCCCCGGAATAGGGGCAAGCCTTTTTTTTGTTTGATTTCCTATTATAGGTACCGACTTAAGCAACCCAATAGTATATGGGTGTAAAGGGTTTTCAAAAACCTGCTTCAACGATCCGCTTTCAACGATCCGCCCAAGATACATAACAGCGATCTCATCAGCTATTTCGGCAATCACGCCCAAATTATGGGTTATCAACAAAACAGCCATGTGGAACTGCTTCTGAAGGGATTTTAAAAGTTCAATAATCTGGGCCTGAATGGTAACATCCAGAGCGGTAGTAGGTTCATCCGCTATTAATAAAGAGGGATTACATGATAGAGCCATCGCTATCATCACCCTTTGCCGTTGTCCTCCCGAAAGTCGATGTGGATATTCATCTATCATGCTCTCCGCCATTCCCAATCCCACTGATTTGAGCATCTGAACGGCGTGTTCTCGAGCCTCTTGAGGATCAATCTGACGATGAAGAAGAATAGCCTCAATAATCTGATTTCCCACAGTGTAGACCGGAGAAAGGCTGGTCATCGGTTCCTGGAAAATCATGGCTATCTCCTTCCCTCGAATAGAACGGATCAATTTACCTTGCGGATTAATTTTTACCAGATCGATTACTTCCTTACCGTTCCGGCGATGGAAAAGGATCTCTCCTTCCTTTATTTGGCATGTTTTTAGCGGCAATAATCTTAGAATGGAGTAGGCGGTAACGCTTTTTCCGCAACCGGACTCCCCTACCAGGCCCATGGTCTTGCCGGGTTTGAGAGTCAAAGAGACTCCATCCACCGCACGGACAATTCCATCCAGGGTATGAAAATAGGTCTTTAAGTTGTTTATCTTTAAAAGATATTTTTTGTTTTCGTTCATAAGTCCTACACAGTATAAGGATCGGCGGCATCTCGTAATCCGTCACCCAGAAAATTAAAGGCCAGAATTGAAATGGCCACGAAGGAGCCCGGAATCATCAACCAAGGATAGAGCAGTAAAACCTGGATATTTTGGGCTTCCTTGAGCAAGACTCCCCAGCTGGTCAAGGGGGGACGGAGGCCCAAACCCAGGAAGCTTAAAGCGGATTCCGCCAGGATCATAGCAGGCATGGCGAGAGTTGATATAACAATAATATGGCTGAAGGTAGCGGGAATTAGATGTCTGAAAATTATCCACCCGTCGCTCGCGCCGGCTAATCGTGCCGCCATTACAAAATCTTCTTCCCGTAAAGCCAAGACTTTACCCCTTAATTGCCGGGCCAACCAGGTCCAGCCGATCAGGGACAAGATAATGGTAATAGCAAAATAGACCCGCAGCGGAGGCCAGTGTGGAGGCAGTGCGGCGGTTAACGCCATCCATAGCGGTATCGGTGGAAATGATCGAATAATTTCGATAACCCTTTGAATCAGGTTATCCACCCAACCGCCGAAATATCCGGAGGCGACACCTAAAAAGGCCCCTATTATCAAACTCAGAGCCACCCCTACAAGTCCGATCGTAAGGGAAATCTGGCTGCCTATGATGATACGGGAAAACATATCTCTCCCCTGAGCATCGGTACCCAATAAACTGACTATCCCTTCTTCGACCCCGAAGAGATGGATGCTAGCCGGAAACAACCCCATCAATTTATATGGTTCTCCCTGAAGAAAAAAACGTATCGGTATCTTCTTCTCCGGGTCGGGAACATAGACTCGCATCAAGGTCTTGGGATCTCGGCTTCCTTTCAAACCATAAACAAATGGCTGAAATCTCCCCTCAGTAAAAAAATGAACTCTCTGGGGAGATAAGAAGGAATATGCGGTCATCCGTTGTTGCAACGTATAGGGAGCGACAAAATTGGCTAATAAAGCGGTTAGGTAAAACAGCAATATCACAATCCCCCCGATGACAGCTATCCGGTTGCGGATGAACTTTCGCCACATCATTCGCCATTGAGAAGTAGCAAAGGCAATCTTTTCCGAGCTCATCATCTGATGGGCAATGGACTCATCAAGAGTGTTTTGCCTTTCATATAATTTCTTAATATGTTCAGATCTTCCTTTATAATCAATCATTATTAGTACCGTATCCTTGGATCTACCCAGGCTAATGCTATATCCGCAAGAAGATTACCGATGAGCAGCATCACTGTCATTAATAACAGGATCGCCCCCGCCAGGTACATATCTTGTGTGATCAATGCACGCAAAAAGATCGGCCCGACCGTAGGGATGGAAAGCACATAACCGACAATAATTGAGCTGGATATCATTTTAGGAATCTGCATCCCTAAAACGCTGATCAAGGGATTAATAGCCATTCGAACGGCATATTTCTGGACGACAACTTTCTCCAATAACCCTTTGGAACGAGCGGTTGTTACATATTGTTGGTTTAAAATATCTAAAAGATTCCCACGCATTATTCGGATAAGCTCCGCAGTTCCCACAACTCCCATGATAACTATCGGGGGCCATAGATGGTTCAGCAGGTCAAGAAATTTTGCAAGGCTCCAGGGGGCATCAACCATCCGTGGCGAATAAAGACCGCTTGCGGATATTCCCAACATCATAGTAGCAAAAACAAGCCACATCAAAGAAAGCATAAAGTCCGGAACGGATAATCCTAAAAAACCGAGAAAAGAAAACACATTATCTCCCAGGGAGTACTTATGCCTTGCCGAATAGATTCCGATGGGGATTGAAACCAACCACATAAAAACAAGTGCCAGACCGGAAAGCAAGAGTGTCCAACTCAAACGTCCGGCTATAATATCCCAAACCGGGGCACTCCATTCCAAGGAATAACCGAAATCTCCTCTCGGAAACCCACTGACCCATCGCCAATATTGAACCGGCATGGGTCGGTCCAATCCGTAGCGGATGCGCATTGCCTCAACTGCAGAGGCATCCATACCCCCTCCCGAAGCAGCTATCTCAGCTTGGGCGGTAGTCACAAAATCGCCCGGCGGGAGTTGGATGATAATAAAAGTAATCATTGAAATTATTATTAAAGTGGGTATCAAACCTAAAATGCGTTTTACAATGTATGCAATCATATCGTACCTTTTCTTATGCTCGCCCGGGGCAGGTTTTTCACAACCGGCCCCGGGCATAAATGTTACAACACTTAATTCAATACCTTAGCGATTGAAGTAAAAATGACACGGATCCAGAGTACCCGGAGCCATGTAGATCCAGTCCGTGGTAAAAGTTTCAGGAACATTGCGAAAATCATTGTTCACCACAACCACATTCGGCGTCATTCCAACAGTCCCGATAACAAAAACATTTTCGGCGTGTGTCCGAATAAGTTCTTGTGCAATTGATTTCTGCTTATCAGCATCTACCGTCACTTTATACTGGTCGTACAGGGCCATCATCTCCTTAAAATATGCCGGTGGTTCCTTACCAAGCTTACCTTCGCTCTTATACCAGGTACCGTAAGCCGGAGCCATCCAGGAACGTTCATCAAACGGGAAAACCCAAATAGGATCTACCATCGGGTCAATAGCCCGACTTTCGGTCCAGGTGGCTACTTGAATCTCATTACTACAAGCTCGGGTCCAATAAATCTCTCTGGACATGGTCTTCATCGACGCGCGTACTCCAACATCATTCCAGTCTGCCACTACCAGTTCCATTTCATCGAGTGTCGCTTTATCCCAATCCATACCTTCTACAGTTATCTCTATCCTGCTGCCGTCCGGCCGAGTGCGGAAACCGTCGGAACCTTTCTTTAAACCGATTTCATCGAGAAGTTGATTGGCGAGAGCGGGGTCATACTGAGCGTAGAGCTGATCAAGATCAGACTCAAAATAAGGCGAGTCAGGCACCACAGTAAAGGCACGCGGTACGCCTAAACCCAAATAACTTACCTCGTTGATCTGCTCCCGGTTGATAGCAACGGACATAGCCTGACGGAATTTAGGATTCTGGAAAATGTTCCGTAATCCATCGTCTTCAATAGATTGATTAAAATAGTAGTTAAGTTTAGAGGGGACCGCATCCGGCCACAGGAAAATCCGATAGCCGTAACGATCTTTGTTCAGTTGAAACGCCGGATAGTTTGATAGGCTGATACGACGAAATTGAAAATCAAAACCACCTTCGATAGCACGAAGGTTCAAAGCCTCGGTCTCTTCAAAAAGCGTCAGAACCAGTTCGTCTATGTAAGGAAGCTGATTTCCTGCGGGATCGACTTTCCAGTAGTAAGGATTACGCTTGGCCACCAACCGAGTAGCACCGGGTCCCCATTCGCTAATCTGCCAGGCGGTCATAACCGGTCTCTCGGTGTTGTAATCAAATACTTTTTCTTCGAATACAGAGTAATCAACCGCTTTGTTGTACGTGGGATGATATTGTTCCAGATAATGCCGGGGGGCAAAAAACCCGAAACGCTCGAAACCCAAAGGCCACTGATTTCCATGGAACGCTAACCCTACGGTTTCGGCGAGGCCGTTGGGTTTGGCGAATTTAAGTTTTATCGTATAGTCGTCCACAACCTCCAGTTCCATCGGTTCACCGTCAATCACCCATTCCGCGTGAGGGGCCGGGGTTATATTGGTGTTCAGCTCGATATCATACCACCAAAAAGTGATATCCTTAGTAGTGAAGGGGTATCCGTCGGACCACTTCAAACCTTTCCGCAAGTACAAGGTCAGAGTCTTCCCTTCGTCGGACCACTTCCATTCTTTTGCCAGTCCCGGTTGAACAGGGTCTCTGGGATCCCGCGGCCATCGCAGCATCGGATCATACACATGTCTACCGAAAGCATGGAAATCCTTGATGCCGGTAAAACCACGGCGCCAGGTACCCCCGTATTTTCCGATACCTTCGATCGGTTCGACGACCAGAGGTTCTTCAGGGAGTCTCTCTTCTACAGGCGGCAATTTCCCGGCTTGGACCAACTCAACTAACTGCGGCGCTTCCTGATACCCTAAAGCTACGACACTAATTCCAATTACAAAGATCAAAGATAATGTTAAAATTAAAATACTCTTTTTCATTATTACTTTTTTCTCCTTTACATTTTTTCTAAACAAAATTAACTTCTCAAATATTTATTTTTTCTTCTTTTTCACCTCCACTCAATTTAATTTGCCTTTCGTCTCTCTTAATTTTAAATAAGCAAGATCACCTGTCAGCAAGGAGACTGGTGCGTTCAAAAGTGTAATTAGAATTTAAGAGATATCAACAATAAACTGAAAAAGATTGATAAGGGGCTTGGTAAATAGACCTGGGACTAAGCTTTCTAATTTTTTATATAACTATATTATTTTTGATATTTAGTTTTAAAAAAAATATTGACGTAAATTTGCTGCTTAGTTAAAAATGTTCTATTAAAACACTATTTTGTGGGATAAAAATAAAATTACCCTCAAGTCAGATTATTAAGAGTATTTATTTCTAAAGACATAATGTGGATTTTGTATGAATGTTATATTATTATTTAATTTATTTTTTAAAATCTTCATTTTATAGTACCATTCAAATTAGTCTAAGTCAATAATTTGGGATTTTTCTTACCTAAAAGAATATTTGATTTTAATTTGCGAAAGGAACGATAGATCCCTTGAGGGAACTAAGAAAAACCTATGAGTAGTATCTTGCCTCCTGGGCAAAACATTATCGTGGAAAGAGGCTACTACCGGAGTCCATGCTTTATGAGGAAAAGTCTTTAAAATTGTATTTCGTATATTTTAGGGCATTCAAAACGTCTTTACCTCATCAATGAATGCTTCAAGATTATCAGTTGAAACACACGGGGGCATTCCTCCTCCGCAAGACATAATGATACGCGACATATCTTTCATTACATTCAATTGTGATCGCACCGAAACTCGCACTTCATTTGGAGTCCCATTCGCCAGAACATCCCGGGGCGGTATATTGCCAACCAGTACCATGCTCGGACCACACAAGTTGCGCATTTCATTAATATCTGTATCTATCCCAAAATTCAACATATTTATTCCAATTTCATGCAAAAAAGGAGCAGAGACGGTACAAGGAGCATCATTGTGGAAGAATTTTACTTTAACCGAAAACTTTGTAAAAATTCGCTTTAGATTGGGATAGGCAAATTCTTTAAAATCTTTCTCTCCTAGAAATCCCACAATATCATCCAACATCATGATACCATTCATGGTTGAAAATTCTTTGAGCTGGTATTCCAGCCAATCGCAAATGAACTCCGTTATTACTTGTAAAATGATATGGGCTTTTTCCGGTTCAAGTTTTATAAGCATCAAGAATTCAGTTGTACCGAGCAGAAAGCTTGCGATATTTAATGGACCACGAGAAATCGCAAAAGGATATATATGACCAGCTTTTTGTACCCTATTCCGCATTAGTTTCAATCTATTTATAACAAAAGGAAGCAGTCCGTCATTACAGGGATTGGGTTTTACCAGTTTTTCAAAATTGGAGTCTTTATAGGGCAGATGCTTGATATTTGGAAATTCGTTGTATGGAAATACACATGTTGCTCCAAAGGCAGAGGGTTCTGTACACATGCCGTATTCAGCCCAAAATCCTGGGAGAAATATCACATCAGGAAAAGTATCTGCAGCTTTTTTATTTGCATTGAACCATAATTCATCACTAGTATAATAATCGATAATTGGAATATTATACCATCCAGGCAGCCAGGGACTATCTATAATAAAACCAATTTCATGTTTGCTGGTATTTCCATCAACAATATCACACAACAAACCCCACTGATCTTCAGTCATTCAAAGCTCCTATGTTTAATTTTAGTACCGATCCGGCTCTCTTTCATTCCGGAAATTCGATGAAAAACGGACATGTTGCAAAAAAAGAAATTCTGCTATCTCTTTTAATGATCATGGTTGTTCGCGAAACAAGCAGGCATGCAATATGAAGTGATATCTCTTTACCACCTGACATAAGATTCTGAGGAAATCAGCAAAGTCTTTCTCGATAAGTAAGGTCACCTGCTTGGCATTTCCTCTGAAGGTGAGGTGATAAACTGCACCTTTAAATTCTATCCGTAATGGTCTGGTCATGTAGTCAATATAGCTTATCCTTTGTTATATTGCAAGACCCTCTATTGTTCTACTCTGACAATGCCCGGCGGAGTTTTTTCTTCTTCAATACTTTAAGCCGGAAAAAGTCCTCCCTCTCCTTTTCTTCCAGCACTTCGGAGATAAATTTCACCAGGGCTTCGTACTTGGGTATCTGGATATTCTTGAGGGCATTAGTCCTTTTTTGAGTTCTCTTGATCTCTATGGCCAGTTTATACACCGAATCCTCTATTTCTGCCAATTCATAGAGTAGATATTTCACCTGGTGGAATTTCTGTAGAGCCACATCCAGAGCTGTATTGGTATGATAAAAGCTGTAGTAAGGCACGATCTCACGCTCTTCGTACTTTATTTGAGGTATCTCAACACCCATAACGCTATAGGTAAGAATACTAAATTCAGTGGCTTGAGGGATGGACCTGGCTACTTCATTAACTTCGTTTATTCCAATGGTGATGTTGGCCACAGTTAGGGCTTCATAGGCATCTTTGAAGATCTCTCGCATTTTTTGCTGAATTTCTTTGGCCCGGTCCATAAACTCCATCATCTCTCTAATGAGCACGTTCCTCTTTTTATCCAGAAGCTCGTAACCTTTTTTAGAAAAATCCAGGGCTATCTGGGCGGCCATTAGATTGGCCTTAGTTGAAGCAATGTTTTCCTGCATTAAAAATCACTTCCTGAGGTATTTTTTCACCAGGGAAGGGTCTATTCTGGTGAATTCCTGTTCGGGTAAAATCCTAAGAAGTTCCCACATTAGTTCCAGAGTCTGATTTATATCCCGATGTTCTTCAAAGTCTTGTTTTGCAAACTGCTCTTCAAACTGCCGCCCAAATTCCATATACTTACGATCTATCTCTGAAAGCTCATCTTCTCCTATGATCTGAGCC
>Ga0307378_10004347_pt1 | contig 20249 bp, 14 predicted proteins | sample UN1MG_FD_202238 | JGI IMG/M metagenome (GOLD analysis project Ga0307378, IMG submission 202238) | Soil microbial communities from Risofladan, Vaasa, Finland - UN-1 | ecosystem: Environmental > Terrestrial > Soil > Coastal area > Acid sulfate soil | place: Finland: Risofladan, Vaasa | collected... | reverse complement strand
ATCGGACGATTATGGCAAAACCTGGAAGAACATTGCCAGCGGCATTCCGCTCGGTCCGGTCAATGTCATCCGCGAAGACGTCCGCGACCCCGACACGCTTTATTTGGGAACCGACAGCGCCGTCTTCATCAGCAGGGACCGCGGCATGAACTGGCAGATTCTGGGCGGCAACCTGCCGGCGCTGTACGTCCATGACCTGGTCATTCACCCCCGTGACAACATCATCGTCATCGCCACCCACGGCCGCGGCATGTGGGCGCTGGATGCCGACCCTCTGAACAAAAAAAAGGCCGAAATCGAGGAGTGACAGCGCCGACAGCGGAACCAGCGCGTTGAATTTCCCGGTCACTTCATTTGCCTTCGCTCCGCAATGCAAACAGTCATGAACACTGAACTGCAGATAACAAGGGTCGCCTCCCCGCGGCAACGCCGCGAGTTCATCCTTTTCCCCTACCGTCTCTATCGGGACAATCCCTGCTGGGTACCGCCCCTGTTGAGCGAGGAAAAAAAGTTCCTTTTACGGCGGCACAACCCCTTCCTGCTGAACAACCGCATCGAGCTTTTCCTGTGCCGGCGGGGCCAGGAAACACTGGGGCGGATTGCCGCCATCCTCAACCTCGATCACCAGCGCCAGCACCATGATCGTTGCGGTTTTTTCGGGATGTTCGAGTGCGTTGATGACGCCAGGGTGGCGAAAAAACTTTTTGAGGCTGCGGGAGAATGGCTGAGCGAAAACGGAGCCGACACTTTGCGCGGCCCGACCAGTTTTTCGCTGAACGGCATCTCCGGACTGCTTATCGACGGGTTTTCGCTGCCGCCGGCCATCCTGATGGCCTACAACCTCCCCTATTACCAGGCATTGCTGGAAAATCTCGGCTTCAGTCAAGCGATGAGATTTTTCGCCTATGAGGTAACCGACCAGACGATCAAATTCCCCCGGGCCGTTGACAGGCTTGAAAAAAAGCTGCTGGACGGCGGCATTCGTTTTCGCTACATGGATTTCGCCCGGGCGGAAAGGGACATGGCGATCATCATCGATCTCTTCAACCAGGCCTGGGCGGAAAACTGGGGATTCGTGCCGGCCACGATCGAAGAAGGACTGGACGATTTCAAGAAAATGAAGTTGTTCGCCAAACCGGACCTGGTCATCATTGCCGAAAAAGACGGCCGACCGCTCGGCTTTTCGTTTTCCCTTCCCGATGCCAACCAGGCCATCCAACCGCTGGCTGGCCGCCTGTTTCCTTTTAACTGGCTGCGCCTGCTGCGCAACCTTAAAAAGATCGATCGGATCCGCGTCACCCTGATGGGAGTTGCCAAGGAGTTTCGCAACCAGGGCATCGACCTGATGTTTTATAAAAAAACCGCTGAAAACGCTGTCAGGCATGGTTTTTTCAAGGCTGAAATGTCCTGGGTACTGGAAAGCAATGAACCGATGAACCGGGTCCTGCGCCACATTAATGCCCAACTCACCAAAACCTATGCCGTTTATGAAAAAAGCCTCGCCCCACCAGAAAGAGGTATGAACAGCAATTCGCATTGCTGAGAAAATGGACAATCAGGAAAATCATTTAGCCGCCATCCCGAGCGGCTTGGAAAGCGAGTTCCAAAAAACCATCTCGCAAAGGATCTTTCCACACGATCTCTACCCGCGCCACTGGTTTCCCGACCTGGACGCCATTCTCAGCGGATTGTTCAGGGAAATTTGGAAAAATGACCGGGATTTCAGGAACGGCCTGGCTGCTGCCGACCAAACCCAGGCGGCCGAAATGATCGAAGCCGAACTGAGCCTGAATTCCATCCTGGCCCGCCATCCCCGTGCCGTGATCATGATCTACCGGCAATTGATCACCGGCTTTATCCAGAGGCTGCATCCCCGCCCGAATGAAAGACAGGACATTCTCCAGGAAATTTTCACCCGCCTTTTATCGGGAAAGCTTGCCAAAATCCAAAATAAATTTGACGCCAATTTCAAGCAAACGACTCGCTTCACATCCTATTTCATGGTCTGCGTCCGTAATATGTATGTGGATATCGTGCGTGAAGGCAGGAATTTACCGATGAAGAGAGCTGATGTTCCGCTGCAGATCCTGGAAATGGAGCCCCACAGCCGTACCCGCACCTGCCAGACTACCTTATTGGAAGAGGAGTTCGACAAATTGCGTGTCATCCTGCAATTGCTACCCACAAGCCGTGACAAGATCAGGCTGTGCCTGAAGTTGAAGTGCCGCAGCGCCGTGACCGCCGCCGCTGCCAGGCGATGTTTCCCCGCATGCTCTCCAGACGACATCCTGCAACTCGGCGCCGATTTTCGCAATACAAAGGATCGCGAATTGTACAAGGCCATCGCCCCGGTCTTCAACCGGTATGAAGCCAAGCCTGTGCTGGCCGATACCTTGCGCAAATGGGTCGAAAGCAAAACCAGCCTCCTGATCGCCCATCTGAACCGTCTCCATAACCAGAATGTCTATGACGGTAAAAATATTACCGATCTGTTGGGCCTTTTTTTTGGGGAGGAGGACGACTGTGACGAAACATAGCCGCTCCCTTTTTGAAAAAATATCTGCGAAAAGGGAGACTCACCTGCCCGCAGAAGATTTGGCCAGATACATCGACTCGCTACTCATCGGGGCAGGCTCGCCACTCCCGGCCAAACTTGTCAGCCATGTTGAAAATTGCTATCACTGTCAATGCCAGATCCTCGATGTCCTTTTCTATTTGCGCGATCCCCTGCGGCAGCCCGATACGGCCTTGGCCCAGGACATACTCCCCATCAACAAGCGCAGACCCTTCTGGTTGTTGCCGGCCGTCAGGATCGCGGCTGCTGCATTTGTGTTCATCCTGCTGGCCGCACTCTATTTTATCCTGCCACGCCAGCAGATTCGGGAATCATCCACGGCAGTAAGTGTCAGCCCTTCCCCAGCCCCGGGGATGACCACTTTTTCACTCAAGGTCCCGGACAAAAGACCTGAAAAAGAAACCCACCGCACCGAGGCCAGCCGATCAGCCGCAGCCATCGCCAAAGTGAAAAGCAGCCGGAGCAGTAAAAGCAGCGATGCTTTCGCCATCAACCCCAATTTGGAATCCATGGTTGGCAGCCGCTCACGCGGCTTTACCATCGAGGTTTATTCTCCGCCCAATCATGTCACCTTGTCCCAGGAAATCACTTTCTCCTGGAAGGAATTCAGCCGCGAGCCTTTGAGCCTGGCCATCGTCAACAACCGCAACGAGACGATATTCAAAAATCCGGTCAGCAACGGCAGTTTCCTTTTCCGCGCCGCCTTGCCTTCCGGGTGCTATTACTGGAAACTGGAAAGTGCAGTCGAGCTGTATTATGTGGGAAAATTCTTTTTCGATGCCAGCCCTAAATCCCCAAAAGAATGAACCCGGCCCAATACTTGGGAAAAGCCGTGAAGGGATTGGCGATAAAGGACAGTTTCGCGTCCTTCATTGCCCGGGCGAATGATTTTCCCTGCAGGATCTCCTGATACAATTTGACCATCAGGTCCCCCGTTGTCCTGTCTTCGACCTTCCAGAGCGAAAAGACGATATTCCTGGCTCCGGAATAAAACAGGCCGCGGGTAAGGGCCAGCAATCCCTCGCCTGCGACCAGGCGGCCAGTGCCACTTTCACAACTGCTGAGAACCAGTAACTTGCAGTCCAGGTTAAGGTTGTATGTCTCCCCGGCGTAGAGCACTCCGTCTTCGCCATCCAAGTCGTTCGGCGGCGGAGAGAAGAGGAACCCGGAGAGTTTCGGATTCGTTTTATTCGTCAACGAATGGGTGGCCAGATGGATGATGGAAAAATCCTTCATGGCCAGGCTTTTAAACTGCTTTTCAGTGGCCCGTGAATGAAAAAATCCAACGGCCTTGTTTTTCTTGGCCGCGAACAGGCCGATGATCGATCGCAGCTCATTTTCGGTACCGGGCAATTCCGGAAATTCCAGGTCGCCCATGGTTACGTTGCGCGTGGCGTTTTTCTGATTTTGTTGGCCTGGCGGCAGGGTATCGCTGCGGATGACGTAGCCGTCCTGACCGGACCCTGAAAACACCGGGGCGAAACCTGCCCAGACATCCCGAGGCGACAGGACATCCTTTTGCAGCTTACTCTGCCAAAGATGGCCTGAAAAATGATAGGAAATCTCAAAACGGCGTATCAAAAAATCAAGTTGGGAGAAATCAGAAACTTGCCGTTCCTCCCTAATCAGGGTCTCAAACGGCAGGTAGGCCAAAGCGCGATCGGGAATAAAGAGCAGTTTTTCCTTTCCGGGCAGCCAGTTTTCGAGTGGAGCGATCAGCACCTTGTACAACTTCGGGCCAAGCTGCAGAAAAGTTTTCTCATCAATTTTTTTTATGGCCAGGCAGTAGTCGAAGATGCTTTCGGTAAATTGGGATTCGAGCGGCTGACTGACGACTTCGAACCTCTCACGGCTTAGAAAAAAAATGGTGAGCTGGGATGCGCCAAGGAAATACTCGATGAGAGCAGTGTTTTTGGGCAATTTATTTTGCAGCGACTCCGAGGAAACATTTCTGTTTCCGTATTTCAAGTCGAAATATTGAGGATAGTTGCGTTCAAATTGAGCAATCAGTTCCTGGTAAGAGGCCAGAAGCTTGTAAAAGCGGTGGCGGTTGTCCTCCACGGCCGGTGTTTCTGCGGCAGCCGGCAGATTGGATTGCTTCTCAAAAAGAGTTTCATATTGCACCAGTTCGCTTTTCAGCTCTTTCTCCCGGGCCAGTTCCTCCAAGGGAATGCCGGCAAATTGCCTGGCATTGGATTCGAGCATATTTTCAGTCAGCAGCGCCGCTTTGCTCTTCTCAGAAAAATCAAAGGCGCTTTTCTTGTAGGCATGGTTCCCTGTTGTGTGAAACAACTTCAAGGCCACCCGCACCCCCAGGTCAAGAATGTGCTGGGATTTTTCGCCGAACAGCAAGCGGTAGTTCTCTGATTTGTAGTCCGCACGCAGCAGGTCGATCAGGTCAATGGCATCTTGGATGGCGTGAAACGACGCCAGAAGATCTCTTTTTTCAGAACTCTTCAGTGCGGCTCTGGCTTCAAAAGCATCTGCCTGGGCGGCCAGGATTTCCAGTAAGCTCTGCTTTTCTGGAACCGTTTCCACGCCCTGAACAACGTCAGGGGCATCGGGATTCAAACCGGGTGCCAACGCCGCCATGGAGTACTGATAATTTGTCAGGGCATCGTTGTAGAGGTTTTGCAAAAAATCGACTTTCCCCAATTGGAAATAAATACTGGCCAAAATAACCGGCTGACGGCTGTTCTTGGCGATTCTCAGGGCTTGCTGCAAGTAGTTTCTGGCGTTGAGCCAGTCACCCTGCAGGCGCAGACAAATGCCGATCTCCTCAAAAAGAACAGCCACATGGACATCTTCATCACCAAGAGTGTCCAGCCAGATGCCCAGAGCCTTGCGAAAAAAATCCAGTCCCTGCTCATAGGAGCCTTGCAAGGCGCTGACCATGCCCAGCTTTTCATAGATCGAAGCCACCAGGGGATGACCGCTTCCCAGGGATTCCACATACACACCCAGCGATTTGTCAAGCATGCCTGACATATCCTCGAAACTGCGTTCGCTTATGCTCACGCCATCAAGAAAGCTGTAGTTTTTCAAAAAAGAGGAATCGGTGTTCATGTATTTCCGGATTTTCGAAGAAAGCGATTTGCTTGAAAATTCATTGGCTTTCTGCGTGTTCCCCGTGTGCAGGTAAAGCAAGGCCAGGCTGTTGTAGATTTTTCCCAATTCCGGATGATCGACTCCATATATCTTCTGCTGGAGTTCGAGAGCGCGGTTCATCAATTCCAGCGCCCCATCAAATTCTTTTTTAGCGAGCAGTTTGAAAGCCAATTGCAGCATCGACTTTGAAAGCTCGAGGTTTCTCCACTCATTCTTATCCACTGTGATCTGCAAGGCCTGCGCAAAAGCGTTTTTCGCCTGCTCAAGGTCGGCGATTTTCTGGTAATTGTTGCCTATTTGCACGAGACACTGAACGGTTTTCTTCCAGTTTTTTTGGGAACGGTAAATTTCCGCGGCCTTGCCCAAGAAAAAATTGACGCCGTCATATTGGGCGTTGGCGGCAAACCTGTCGGCCTCGGCCATGAACACTTCCGCGCCATCCAGGTTGGATACGGGATGCACAATTCTTTTGCTTGCACAGTTCATGGCCGCCAGCACCAACAATATGCTATAAAGCAGGCGGATTGAGAGTGGACTCTTCATTACGTTCATATTATAATACTTCTTCCTTTTTGGAAACAATAAAAACATTTTTCTTCATTGACTTCCGTTTTATTGGGGAAAAACCGTAATTGGTTATAGAGGAATACAATGCAAACGCAAGGAAGAGACAGTATGAAAAAAACTGCTTTGTTCATGATCCTTCTGTTGGTCTTGGCCGTTACCGTGAACAGTGAAACAGCCAACCTCCCCGGAAAAATCAATTCCCTTTGTCACTACGATAATTTTTTCTACAACCTGCCTGAAGCCGATTTTTTATTCTATTTCAATGATGCCCTGATGAATACTGAACCGCCGGGAGAGCGCATTTACGACGGAGGTATGCGTGATAAGTATTTTAAGCTGGTTCAGCAGCACCGCCAGGTCAAGAAATTCATCACCACTTTCGGAAACAGCAATAACCTTTCCCTATCCCTGGATCTTAAAAATGAGCAGGGGTTGGATCAGGCAAAAAGATTCCTTGCTTTGCTTGGACTCAGCCTGAAGAAAACATCTTCCGGCGCTCTGGAACTCAACTCAATCGGCGAAGACCCTCAGACCAATTACTATTTATTTTGCCGCCTGAATGCCTCTTCATTGCAGAAGCAATTGAACCAGACCGGCATGTTTTTTTTCAAACTGCAGGAAACCACCGTGCCCATGCCTTGGGATTATGGCTTTCTGAGCGCCATCAGCGGTAAGGCCATCAATGCGGAAACATTTTTTGAACAGCTGATCGCCAACAAAAGATTTTCTTTTTTGCTTTCCATACTTTTCCGTTTATCCAGCAAAGAAATCGACTTCATCAGTCAAGCAAAGCTGAATGGCACCGCCTCGGCCTGGAAGCGCCTCTACATGGATAGTCAATCGCTGATGGGCCTGCTGGTGCTCAGCAGCGCCTTGCGAGTGCGGGACGGACGTTTGTTTTTTCCCGGCGGCGACAAAGCAAGAAAATTCTGGTCGGCCATGGCGGGCATCGATCCCGAACAGGCGCCCCTTGATTTTTTGACGCACTTGGGCATCATCGATGATGGCAAGCTGAATTATCTCTTTGTTTTTTCTTTTTTTCTTCCGGAAGAAAACCGCCGTGTCCTGTTTTTTGACTATGATGCAAACAAAGTCCGGCGCCTTTATCAGAAGATAACTCTGGGTGCGAATGAAAAGATAAAGGCGAATTCATTCCCGCGCCTGGAGAGTTTCACGTACTATTCGCTTTTGCACCTCCTAAAAATTCAAGATGGCCGCATCCACCTGCCGCTGGGGGTGAATGCCTGGGCACAAGCCATGGGCTTGGAATTGGCGGCCGGTGCCGATGAATGCGACTTTTTGGAAAACCTGCTGGTCGCTTCGGCCAAGAGCAGCCGAAAACCAAGCCTGCTGCAAAAATTCATTACCATTTACTCGAAATTCAACGACCGCCCAGGCTTCCTGACCCAGGACTTTTTAAAAAAAACCTTCGTTGACTTTGAAGCAAAAAACATTTTGCTCGATTTCATTGAAAGAATCCCGCTTAAAAAGGCCGAAAGTGCCGACGCCTTGTTCACCTGGCAGGACAACCTGCTCAAATTGAATAAGAAAGACCAGGTTCTTTTGACGGCGCTGAGCCAATCGCTTCTGGAGATCATTGCCCACCTAAGCTGGTTCGCTCCCGATCGTTTTGATTACGACCGCATGATCGGCAGCCTGATGACCATTCCCTGGCAGCGGCCTGTTTATTATGACCGCATGTTTGACTTCATCAAGGAGCAAACCAGTGTGGATTCACTCCGCGATGTTACGGACGAATCCTTTCTGGCGTTCGTGTTGAGCGGTTTGAAAAACCAGGCGGTTTCCATACAAGGCCAGGCTTATGAATGGCGGGTCAAGGAAATGTATGCCGCGATATTAAGCGGTGTGCTGCGCAGTCAGGAAGACTGCACGCTGTCGGTCTTGAGCGAAATCAACAGTCTTTTGAACAACCTGGCTGAAACCCCGGCCGGCTTCAGCAAAAGGTCCGGCCGCCGCTTGCTGGAAGCATTTGAGCAACTGCCCTACCCCGCTTTCAGCAAGGATGCGCCCAAAAGCATCAAGCTGCGGGTCATGGCGTATGCCAAATCCGACCTTGACCGCGATGTACAGAACCTGCTGAAAAAAAGCGAAAAGAATGCAGATCGAGATGAAATCAAAAAAATCGTCGCTGAAATAAAAGGCAACTACCTGCTGCCAAATTTGAAAGATTTTTTCCTGACTCTGGCATATGCCCTGAATGCCAAGAGCCCGAAGTTGCGTATGTTCATCAACCCCAACATATCCCGCCTGCATGATTTCTCGGAGAACAATGATATACCCTGGAGCAACAATAGCTCTCCTGGCAACAAGACGGAATTTTCCGGATATTATTTAAAAGGCGGAGTGTCGCGCTTGAATCTTACCTTCGCGCTCAATTGGCGCAACCAACTCTTTGATAAAAGCATTTATAATTCCGAACAAACCTTTGGCATCATTTACAACATTATGTCCATGCTCCCCCAGCCCAAGATCAGCCAAAGCGCCAGTTTTGACGCCCTGCTGGTGGAATTCTCCGTGGAATTGCTGCAGAAGTGCTCCAGCGATGAAAAACTGAAAAAAGCTGTCAGTGATGCCGTCATGATGCTGACCGCCGGCTACCACTACCGCCGCCTGAACGACTTTTTGTCGGGCCGCGCGGCCGACTACTATTTGTTCATGAGCGAACTGCAGCAAATCGGCCTTTATTTTTTTAAAAACGATTTCCTATTGGATGAATTTTCCAAAAAAGATGTGTTGGAAAAATATGCCCGGATGCCGCTCAGCGCCGTTATTGCCGGTGAAAACGATTTATGGGGCAACATCTATTACAACTCCTCGGGGAGCCTTTGCCCCAGGGCCAATGTCTTTATCCCCCAGGAAATTGCCCATCTGTTCGCTTCAGGATGGCTCTCAGGGGAATTGGTCAGGGAATACAAGATCAAGACTGCGTACCTGGCCAGCAAAAACAATTTCCCCGTCTGCCTGCTGGGACAATTTGTTTTTGATTATATTGATACGGTCTGTAAACCCATTTATGCCCAAAACCATATAAAAGATTATTTCAGCACGTTTTTTGTCCTCGATATCATGAACAGCGCCCACTTGAAGAACACTGTGAAAAAATTGCGACAAAAAGGTTTCTTGAGGTTAAAATGAGCACCAAAACTTGGCCCCTTCTGCTTCTGACTGTAGCCATCTTGATCGGCCGCGCTCCGGCACAGGATAACCCCGTTGTCACCTTCGCTTCGCCGCCGGGCGAGGAAATTTGGTTCGGCAAGACAACCATTAAAATCAATCTGCAAAACCTGCCGAAGGGGGCGTTGCACACAGTGGAAATCTATTTGGACGGCCGTTTCATCAAGGAAATCAAGCAGCCACCCTATGCTTTCCAATACAATTTCGGCAATGTCCCCCAAAACAGCACGCTCAAAGCGCTTCTGCGTGTAAACAATCGAGTGGTTGACAGCAGCGAAATCAAGTCTTTCCCCATCGACGACGTCCAGGAAGTGGATGTCACCCAAATCCTGGTGCCGGTGGTGGTCACAGACAGGCAGGGCAACTACATCTCGAACCTTAAAAAGGAGGATTTCATCCTGCTTGAGGGCGACCAGCCGCAGGTGATCAACAATTTCAGCATAAGCGGAAAAAACCGTTTTCACCTTGCCTTGCTCATTGATATCAGTTCATCGATGAAGGACAGAATCGGCGAAGTCAAGGAGGCGGCCAAGCAATTCCTGCAAAAGCTGCTGACCAAGAAAGACAAGGCCATTGTGGTTTTTTTCAACCATGAAGTCTTTGAAGACACCGAATTCTCCAGCAACTACGCTGAACTGTCCAATTCCATTTCCATGGCCTTCCCTTTTGGCGCCACCGCACTATACGACGCGGTCGGTTATTGCATCAAGATGCTTAAGGGCATGCCCGGGCTGAATATCATCATCGTTTTATCGGACGGTGAGGACAACAGTTCTTACATGGACCCCTATACATTGATCAAAAAAGCCGAAATGTCAAATGCCATCATATACTCCATCGGCAAGCGGGACAGTTCCTTTGTTGACGAATATCAGGAGATATTGAAAAAGCTATCGTCCTCAGCGGGTGGCATGCTGTTTTTTGTCGAAGAAAGCTCGGAAATTAAAAAAATCTATGAATTGATACGCCGTGACATCAGGGCCGAATACATTCTGGAGTTTTCGCCCACCAAGAACGGCAAGACCAAGCGCTATCGAAAGATCAGCGTCAAGCTGAAAAAAAAGAAGAAATTCATTGCCCGCACCATTAAGGGATATTATTATTGATATACTAAATTGCCCAAAAGGAGATCGACCATGAATTTTAAAAATGCCTCCCTGCTGCTTCTTTTTTGCCTGGCCATCTGTGCCGCGCTGGCCGGCCAGACCGAAGAGCCGATCAAGGAAGCCGTTTCTGTGGTCAACGTCGAGGTGCCGGTGCGCGTTTTTTCAAAAGGGCAATCCGTCGCCGGTCTGGGCAAAGAGGATTTCGAAATATATGAGGGCGGCAAAGCCCAGCAAATAAACGGCTTCTATTTTTTTCACAAGAAAATAAATGCCGCTCCCGAAGCATCGGACGGATTGTCCACTGCCCAGAAGCCCATTGGCCGTTATTTTGTCCTGATCTTCCGCGTTTATGCATGCAACGAGGAACTTGAAAAAGGTCTTGCCTATCTGTTCGACAGCATCTTGCGGCCGGAAGACCAGGTCTTCGTCATGGCCAACAACCGCACCTTGATGTTCGAGCGGCTGGAAGCCGACCCGGGCGCACATGAGAAGATCCTCGAACTGTTGCGCTCCGAGAGCCAAAACGCCCACAACCAGATGCTGAGTGCCCTGCGTAGCATCGAGCAGAGTGTGGACATGACCAAGTTCAGAGTGACCCTGAGAAGCACGGATGCCCTCGGCCCCGATTACGTGAATGAATTCCTGCAGATGTATCTCAAGGTCTGGCTGGAGTTCAAGCGCCGCTTCCTGTCCCTGGAGCTCGACAAATTCTATTATTTTTCCCAGCACCTGCAGAAAATCAAGAGGGAAAAATGGGTGCTGAACTTCTACCAGCTGGAGCAGTTCCCCAAGATCGCCCTCGACAGCGAAATGCAAAGGATCCTGCGCAACTACGTCCGCAACCTTGAGGAGAGCGACAATCCGACCCTGATCGCCCAGGGCCGTATCATCAACAGGCTGCTGCAGACCATCGAGATGGAAATGCTGGTGGCCAAGAATTTCCCGAGCGAGGAGGTCAGCAAGCTTTTCTACAAGGTCAACGCCACCTTTCATTCCTTTTTCATGCGCGCCCTATTCGACAGCGGCAACCAGGAGATACAGTTCCGCGACGTGGCCAGCGACATCGAGAACAGCCTGAAGGCGCTGACCGAGGCCACGGGCGGGACATTGACCGCCTCCAACGAGATCGACGCCGCCCTGGAGGCCGTCAAGGAAAAGACCGACGATTACTACGTGCTGACCTACGAGCCGGCCAATACCAAGAAGGTGGGCAAGATCAAGGTGACGGTCAGGGGAAAGAAATACAAGGTCCTGTACGACAACAATATCCGCGCCGACTACATCAGCGAATACCTGAAAAAAAAGGAAGCCGAAAATCCAGCCGTGAAGATCACGGAACTTTCTTTTCAGGGGGGGAAATTGTCTTTTGCCATCGGCGATTTTTCCCTGGCCCAGACCAAGGGCGAAACGGCTGGGATGCTCGCCGTGCGCATCCGTGTCAAAAACGCTGATGGGCAGAGCTTTTTTGACCAAAATAAAACCTTGCAGACCGATAAAAAAAGAATATCCCTGTCGTTGGACTTCAGTTTCCTGGCCGCGGACAAGTACGATATCATCGTCGATGTTCTGGACCAGGTCAGCGGCAAGACCTGCACCGAAATCATCCAGCCGCAGGTCAACTGAGGCCGTCGTTGTTCCACCCTGGCGTTACGGCTTTTGTCGTTCCTTGTCTTCAGCCGGCAAATTGTGTATGATCAACTTTCAAGAAAAAGTTGGCCAACATGGACGAGCAGATCAAAGAAGAGATTGCCGAGCCGAAAGAATATTTCCGCGAACGTAAAGATTCTGCCGCTTTACCGAGAAAATGGGCAATCAGGGGAACCGGTGCCCAAAAGAAGATCGACCATGAATTTTAAAAATGCCTCCCTGCTGCTTTTTATTTGCCTGGCCATCTGTGCCGCGCTGGCCGGCCAGAGCGAAGCGCCGATCAAGGAAGCTGTTTCTGTGGTCAACGTCGAGGTGCCGGTGCGCGTTTTTTCCAAAGGGCAATCCGTCGCCGGCCTGGGCAAAGAGGATTTCGAAATATATGAGGGCGGCAAGGCCCAGCAAATAAACGGCTTCTATTTTTTTCACAAGAAAATAAATGCCGCGCCCGAAGCTTCGGACGGATTGTCCACTGCCCAGAAGCCCATTGGCCGTTATTTTGTCCTGATCTTCCGCATTTATGCATGCAACGAGGAACTTGAAAAAGGTCTTTCCTATCTGTTCGACAGCATCTTGCGGCCGGAAGACCAGGTCTTCGTCATGGCCAACAACCGCACCTTGATGTTCGAGCGGCTGGAAGCCGACCCGGGCGCACAGGAGAAGATCCTCGAACTGTTGCGCTCCGAGAGCCAGAACGCCCACAACCAGATGCTGAATTATGTGCGCAGTATCGAGCAGAGCCTTGACATGACCAAGTTCCGGATGACCATAAGCGGCCGGGCCGACATCAGCCCCGAATACATCGCGAACTTTCTTGTTTTTTATCTGCGGGCCTGGCAAGAATTCAAGCTCCACTACCTGTCACTGGAGATCGACAAATTCTATTACTTTTCCAAGCATCTGGAAAAGGTCAAAAAGGAAAAGTGGGTGTTGAATTTCTATCAATTGGAGCAATTCCCCCAGATCGCCTTCAGCGGCGAGATCGAAATGCAGCTGCGCACCTACAGCAATTCGCTGGCTGCCAGCGAGAATCAGACCCTCAAAGCCCAGAGCCGCATCATCGAACGGCTGCTGCAGACCATCGACCGCGAAATGAAGGTCGCCGAAAACTTCCCGACCGAGGAGGCCCGCAAGCTTTTCTATAAGGTGAACGCTACGCTTCATTCTTTTTTCATGCGCGTGTTCCACGATGTCGACAGTTCTGAAACCCAGTTCCGCTACGTGGCCACCGATATCGAGAACAGCCTGCGTTCGCTTTCCGAGGCCAGCGGGGGCACCTTGACCGCTTCCAACAAGATCGATACGGCATTGGCCAGCGTCAGCGAAAAAAGCGACGACTACTACGTCCTGACCTACGAACCGGCCACTCCAAAAAAGATCGGCAAGATCCAGGTCCGAGTCAAGGGAAATCAATACGATGTTTTGTATGACAACAATATCCGTGCCGATTACATCAGCGAGTACCTGAAAATAAAGGAAGCCGAAAATCCAGCCGTGAAGATCACGGAACTTTCCTTCCAGGAGGGGGAATTGTCTTTTGCCATCGGCGATTTTTCCCTGGCCCAGACCAAGGGCAAAACGGCCGGGATGCTCGCCGTGCGCATCCGCGTCAAAAACGCTGATGGGCAGAGCTTTTTTGACCAAAATAAAAACTTGCAAACCGATAAAAAAAGAATATCCTTGACGCTGGACTTCAATTTCCTGGCCGCGGGCAAATACGATATCATCGTCGATGTCCTGGACCAGGTCAGCGGCAAGACCTGCACCGAGATCATCCAGCCGCAGGTCAACTGAGGCCGTCGTTGTTCCACCCTGGCGTTACGGCTTTTGTCGTTCCTTGTCTTCAGCCGGCAAATCGTGTATGATGAACTTTCAAGAAAAAGGTCGCCAACATGGACGAGCAGATCAAAGAAGAGATTGCCAAGCTGAAAGGATATTTCCAAGGACGCAAAGATTCTGCCGCTTCGCTGGAAGAACTGGCCGGCGGACCGATCCAGCACCATTTCCCGGTCGATCTCTGGCAATTGTCAGACAGCGAACTGGACGGGGAAATGGGCAAGCGCCTGAGCTTTCTCAACGACGACATTGATTGCCGTCCCACTTCGGACATTACTTCCCACCGCCGTTTTATCGGGCCGGCCATCGTCCTGTTCAAAAAAATGATCTTTAAGATTTTTCGCCCCTACAGCAATACCCTGTTCGTACGCCAAAACCGCTTTAACGACCAGCTGGTTGCTTTTCATCTGGCTACTTTCATCCGTTTGCGCCGCCTCGAGGAAAAAGTGCGCGCTCTGGAACAGCATGAGCAGGAGATCAAAGATCAGGTTGAAGATCTCCTGGGCCCGAAGCATGAAGCCGATTGACGCGCAGAGCGAAAGTTTTTTTCATGGTCTAGTCCGTAAAAACCCCGCAGCCGGATCGCAGCTCCAACCCCTGGCGCAAGCCGTGGCCAGAAAGTCCGGGGCTCAGGCGGCATACAACCTGCTGCTGCGCAGCGAGGTCGTCAGCGGCTGGCGCCAAGCGAGTGTGGCCCTCTATGACCACACCCTGCACCTGATCGGTGGCGGCGAAAAATACGGCTGTACCATGGCCGCAGCGTTGCAGGATCAGTTCGACGTCACCCTGATCGCCCACCGGCCGGTTACACTGGCCAAGCTCATGGGGTGGTACGATCTCGACCTGTCGCGCTGTCGGGTCAAGATACTGCCCCTTGATTTTTTCGATAAAAAAGACCAAGGCCGGATCAACCCGGACCTGGTTTCCGACCGCAGTGAAAATCCCTTCCTGGCCGTAAGCCGCGAAAGTGGAAATTACGATTTTTTTATCAACAACAGCATGCTGGAAATGGTTTATCCCTTGTCCAACATTTCCCTGTTCGTCTGCCATTTTCCTGAACGCCATAAAGGCGCGTATTTTTACGTGCAGCATTACCGGCATCTCATCTACAACAGCCGCTATACGGCCGAGTGGATCGAAAAAAAATGGCGCCTCTCCCCCAGCCATCATATTTACCCTCCCGTGGACATGGAACCGGCCGCCGCGCCAATGTTGCCCAAGGAAAACATCATCCTCTCCGTCGCCAGGTTCGAAAGCGGAGCCAGCAAACAGCAGGCCGAAATGATCGCCGCTTTCGCGCGCTTGCGGGCCAAGGCTCCCCGGGAACTGCAAAGCTGGAAATTGATCCTTTGCGGCGGCAGCGCCTCGCCCAACCCCTATCTCGAAAAAATCAGGGGGCTGATGAATGCCCGGCCCGACCTGCCGGTAGAATTGAAGATCAATATTCCCTTGAGCGAATTGAAAAAGCTGTATGCCCGCTCCGCCCTTTTTTGGCATTTTTGCGGCCTGCACCAGAGCAATCCGGCCCACGTGGAGCACTTCGGCATGTCAACCGTGGAAGCCATGCAGAACCAATGCTTGCCCATTGTTTTTGACGGCGGCGGCCAGCGCGAGATCGTGGAAAACGGGATTTCCGGCTACCGCTTTTCCAATATCAGGCAACTGCTGGACCTGACCCTGCAATCGATCAGGGACCCCGGCCAGCGCCAGCGGACCAGCCTGGCGGCGCAGCTGCGGGGCGGGAACTTTACCCGGGCCATTTTCGCCGAGAAGGTACGCGGCCTGTTTGGACATTTGGCCGAAGAATATGCATCAGGCGCGCCGTTGGCCGCGCCGGCTCAAGGGTAAAACCAACATGGAAACCCTTGTTTCGATCGTCATCCTGACCAAGAACTCATTTGGCGTGGTCCAGCGGCTGGTGACGGCAATCCAAGATCAGGATTTTCAACACCCTTACGAGCTGATCTTCATGGATAACCATTCCACCGACGACACCGTTGCTTATTTGCAGTCCATCCCCCATCTGCGCAAGCGGATCATCCCGGTTGCCGAAGGGAGATTCAGCCACAGCGGCACCCGCATGCAGGCGGCCCGGGAAGCTCAGGGGAAAATCGTGGTCTTTTTCACCGATGACATCGTGCCCATCGGCAGGGATTTCCTTAAGCGCTTGATCGCGCCGGTGCTGTCGGGACAGGCCGCGGCCGCGTATGGCGTGTGGCAGATCAATCCGCAATGGCACGACCCGGTGGATGCCTACCTGCACAACAATTGGTTTCAGGACCATGACGATTTTGTCGAGCCCATCCCCGCCTATTGCTGGGAAAAGTTTCCGCCTGAACTGCGCCGCCGCCTGAGTAATTTCGACAACTGTTCATCCTGCCTTGACCGTGAGACCCTGCTCCGCCTCCAATTTCCACCGGTCCCCTACGGCGAAGACATGCTCTTTGCCAGGAAAATGATCCTGAACGGCCTGAGGGTAGCGCTGGTCAAGGAAGCCAAGTTCTTCCACTGGCACAAAGTAAAAGCAAGCTATATGTTCCGGCGCATGTGCATCGATTCCCATCTCAGCGTGCAGGAATTCAATATTTTCTACGTTTCCCGGCTGCGGGGCGTGATCAAAGCCATCGTTTTGCGCGTCGTGAACCGGACCTTCATCGCTTTTTTCAAGATCAGGATGCCGCTAGCCAAAAAATTTTACTGGAGCTGGTACAACGCCCGCATCCTGAGCGCCGATTTCTTCGGCAAGTTCGCCGGCATCTTGACCGCGGAGACCGCCGCCAAGGGCTTTTCGCCGCTGAAGAAAAAATTGTTCCATGTCAAGACCCGCATCATTGAAGAAATCAACCAAAGCAGCATTCTGCGTTATTAGAGACGGATTCGGCAGCAGCTACAATTGCTTGGGCAGCCCGCGGTCATAGATCCATTTTTTTAAAAGTGTCTGCAACTGTTCATCGCCGCCGCTCAAGCAGCGCAAAAAATCCTCAGTACCCACACTATTTTTACGCCGATCGTTCAGGATGATCTGCAACCTGCGGCACAGTTCCATTTCGCCGATCTTGTCGGCAAGCGCGGCCAGCATCAACGCCGGCTTGCCGTAGACCAGAGCCTGGTAAACCTTGGGATTACGATCGGATAGCAGCAACTGGAAACCGTCCACCGGGGCGCCCAGGTCGGCATAATCTTTCACCTGGCGCCGCAAGCGATCGATGATCCGCTGATATTCTTTCTCACCCCGCCAAGCCCGCAAGCTGATCAGGCTGGAATATGTGGCCAACCCTTCCGTGATCCAGTTTTCGACCGGTGTCTTCCAGGAAATGAGCCCCCCCCACCACTGGTGGGCGATCTCATGGCTCAACACATCGATCTTGGCGTCGAACATCGCCAACAGCGAGTCCGAACGGATGTTCTTGCGTGTATGAATTGAAAAACTCGTCCAGGATGCGTCCACATCGAGAACGATGAGGCCGCAGTAACTGACGCCAGCGAAATGGCGCCCGCGCCGGAAAAGAATATTGAGTTCCGGAACGTCCAGCGGTCCGAAACGCTCATGATAAAAAGTGAGGATACGGGCAATATCCGCTTTAGGGAAATACCAGTTGTAATTGAAGAGCGGCCAGCCGTGCAGCCGGACGGGGATCACCGCATCAATGAGGCCGATCTGGCTGAAACGGCCGAATACGAGCGACATGCCTTTGGCTCCGGCGTTGTCGAACACGTACGTGCTCAACCCCGGTTGCAAGCGAACCGAGCGCAGTATGCCACTGCCCAGACAGTTCCACTCATTGGAAACACTGATATTTAGGAGGATGTTCCCGAAATCCATGTCGGTATGCGGATAGAAATTCTTGATACAGGAAAGAAAGCGGAAGCGATCGAGTTGGATTTCGGTACGGCCGACAATTGTTTCAGACGCCATGGGCCCAGGATCGCTAGCAGGAGCAAGCCGTCCGTTGTAACTGATTTCCAACTCGTCCGTGTTTTGTCCCTGAAGCAGGAACTGACCGGAATTGCGATTGAGGTCCACGACCGCTACGGCTCCGCTGTTAATTGCATTCAGCCGCAGTCCTTCGTCCAGCCATAGGCGCCGCTCAATCATGGGTGATTCAAAGCGCAACAGCGCTTTTGCGGACAAATAGTTAAGGGCGGGATCATAATAGCCGACCCAGGTGAGTGAATTCTGCCGGCTCTTGGTACCGTCGGCTTGGGTCGGATCGGCGGCAAAACCCAGAAAAGCGCTCATAGCGAAAAGTCCGAGCACGACGGAAAAAGAGATACTTACTCTTGAAAACAGCCGGCGCAGCCAGTGACAACAGTATATTTTGCCCATCTTTGCCCTCGCCTTTATAACGTGCAATCGGCGGCAATATTCATAGGCTTAAAGTCACATTCTTGAAAATGCGACAAAAGTACTCAAGAAGTTCATTGGCAGAGCCAAGCAGTTCGGATTCGTTGATTAGAATGATGGAAAGGGATGACGGCAGCCAAGAATTGGGCGTTGGATTTTAGAAACCAGGTTTTGCTGCCTAGAGAAAACCTTTAGCCGATATGGTGCTTTTCCCTCAGATATTCCTGCAAAGCGTCCTGCCAGAGTGCCATACTGTTCAAATTCTGCTTTTTCAGGTTGTGGTTTTCCAGGACAGAATAACGGGGCCGAGGCACCTTGGCCGGGAATTCACCGGGTTCGGCCTTGATCAGGGTAACGGTGCTATGGCTTAGGCTGAAGATTTCTCGGGCGAATTCGAACCAGGAGCAGCTGCCTTCGGCCGTGGCATGGTACAAGCCGTCCTCAGCTTTGCCGTTGAGCATTTTCAGTATCTGGCGAGCCACTTCCTTGGTCGCGGTCGGTGTCAGCACTTCATCGTCGACAACGCGTACTTCGGAGCGCTCACGCGCCAGCTTCAGCATCAGATCGACGAAATTCAGTCCTCCCTTTTCCAGACAGGGGTTTTTCCCGTATAAACCGGATACCCTTATCACATAATGTTTTTTTGCCATGGAGCGGACAAAGAGTTCCCCGGCCAGCTTGCTGTTGGCGTAGGCATTCAGCGGCAGGGGGCAATCGTTCTCCAGGTAGGGTTCCGTTTTATCACCAGAAAAAACATAATCCGTGCTGATGTGAATCAGACGTGACGAGCCGGCGTTTGCCGCCTGGGCGATGTTGCGGGCGCCCAGGGCGTTGACCGCGAAGGCTTTGAGTGGGTCGGCCTCGCATTTTTCGACCTGGTGCATGGCGGCAGTATTGATGATGACATCGGCCCCTACCTCGGCCAATACCCTCTGTACCTGCCCGCTGTCGGCGATGTCAAGCTTGTCGATGGTCAGGGGGACGACCTCAAAACCCTCGGCCCTGAATACTTCAACAATATCCGAACCCAGTTGCCCGTCAGCCCCGATCACAGCCAGTTTCATTTTGCCCGCCGCCGCCATCAATGCTGTTTTTCCAGGGCCTTGAAAACCTGGATATTGTAGTAGGCGGGATTGTCGAAATCCTTGAACTTGGGCAGGTTGTCCACCAGGTCCTTGATGATGGATTCCACATCATGCTTGGGATGAAAACTCAGCACTTTGCGCGCTTTATCGATGCTGACTTTGTAATTGCGAAAATCCTGAATGTGTTTGATCTGCAGGCGCACGTCGACCTGCAAATGGATTTTTAGGCCGGATCTGACCAGATCTCCCAATTCTCCGACCGTATAGTTTCCCGAAGCGACATTAAAAATTCCGGAAATACCGTCATTGGCCTCAATGGCTCGGATATAGGCGCTGGCGGCATCCTGGATGCTGAGGATCGGTCGCCAAATGGCAGGATTGTTGACTGTGATTACCTTGTCGGCAATGGCCGATTTGAACATGGTATTCACCACCAGGTCCAGGCGCATGCGCGGGCTGTAACCGCTGACCGTGCCCTGGCGGAAAGCGATCACCGAAAAACTATTGTCCTGCATCTGCATGACCGCCTGTTCGCCCTGCAATTTGGAAATGCCGTACGGATAATTGGACACTGCCGGCTGGGCCTCATCATACAGTTCATTGACCGTGTAGCCGTAGACCGAGCAGGAACCCGCGTAAATGAAACGCTTCACCCCTGCCCCCTTGGCTACGTATCCCAAAAAAGCGGGAGCGGCGGCATTGTAAATGAAATTCTTGCTGGGAGAAAATTCGGCCATAGGATCATTGGAAAGGCCGCCTAGGAAGATCACCTGGTCAAAGCCGCGCAC